>ERZ1031016.325-NODE-325-length-7423-cov-6.319218_pt1 | contig 7423 bp, 6 predicted proteins | sample MGYA00518593_ERZ1031016 | MGnify/ENA primary metagenome ERZ1031016 (study PRJEB33718, sample SAMN03159727) | human skin metagenome | collected 2014-05-20 | study: EMG produced TPA metagenomics assembly of the PRJNA266117 data set (Human skin bacterial metagenome and... | reverse complement strand
TCTACACGTAAGGAGTCGTCGGCAGCGTCAGATGTGTATAAGAGACAGGCACCGAGGATTGGCGCACCGCGGCGGTAGTATCGGACGGATCCTACGGCGTTGACAAGGGCCTTATTTGCGGATTCCCCACAGTCAGCCGCAATGGCCAGTGGGAGATTGTGCAGGGGCTCGAGCTCACTGAATTCCAAAAGGAGCGCATCGAGGCCTCTGTGGCCGAGCTGCGCGAGGAGCGCAAGGCCGTGGCGGGCCTGCTCTAAAACCTGCTCGGTGCGCACCTCATACTCGGTGCGCACCCTGCCTGGCTGAGCCGGTTGACGTGCAAGGTAGAATCGGCCAGGTGACTGAGCAAAATAATGAGCAATTAGTTGGCACCAACCGCGCCGATGCGCTGCCTAAGTCGTGGGAGCCGCAGGCCGTAGAGAAGGACCTCTATGAGGGCTGGGTAGAAAAGGGCTACTTCACTCCGGATGCGAATTCGGAGGCCGAGCCTTACTCGATCGTGCTGCCGCCGCCGAATGTGACCGGTCAGCTGCATATGGGCCACGCATTGGACCACACGCTGATTGATTCCATTATCCGCCGCAAGCGCATGCAGGGCTATGCCACCCTGTGGTTGCCCGGTGCCGATCACGCCGGCATTGCCACCCAGACCAAGGTCGAGGCCAAGCTCAAGGAGACCGAGGGCAAGAAGCGCTGGGATTATGAGCGCGAAGAATTCATTGGCAAGGTCTGGGAATGGAAGGAGCAGTACGGCGGCACCATCCAGAACCAGATGCGGGCCATCGGCGACTCCGTAGACTGGTCCCGCGAGCGTTTCACCTTGGATGATGGCCTCTCCCGCGCTGTCCAGACCATCTTTAAGAACCTCTACGACGAGGGCATGATCTACCAGGCCAACCGCCTGGTGAACTGGTCGCCGGTGCTAGAGACCGCCGTCTCCGATATCGAGGTGGTGTACAAGGACGTCGAGGGCGAGCTGGTGTCCATCCGCTATGGCTCGCTCAATGACGATGAACCGCACCTCATCGTGGCCACCACCCGTGTGGAGACCATGCTGGGTGACGTCGCCATTGCCGTCCACCCAGACGATGAGCGCTACGCCGACTTGGTGGGCAAGGAGCTGCCGCACCCGTTCCGCGATGACCTGACGCTCAAGATCATCGCCGATGACTACGTAGACATGGAATTCGGTACCGGTGCGGTGAAGATCACCCCGGCACACGACCCGAATGACTACGCGATGGGCACCCGACACGACTTGGAGATGCCTACCGTTATCGATACCACCGGCCACATTGCCAATACTGGCACCCGCTTCGATGGACTGCCCCGCGAGGAAGCCCGCGTGGAGATCCGCGAGGCGCTGCGCGAGCAGGGCCGCATTGTTAAGGAAATCCGCCCGTACGTCCACTCCGTGGGCCACTCGGAGCGCTCCGGCGAGCCCATCGAGCCGCGCCTGTCCCTGCAGTGGTTCGTGGACGTAGCCAAGATGGCCAAGGCCTCTGGCGACGCCGTGCGCGAGGGCGATACCACCCTGCACCCGCAGTCGCTCGAGCCGCGCTACTTCGAGTGGGTCGATGACATGCACGATTGGTGCATCTCCCGCCAGCTGTGGTGGGGCCACCGAATTCCTATCTGGTACGGGCCAGAAGGTGAGGACGGCCAGCGGGATATCGTCTGTGTCGGCCCTGATGAGGAGCCGCCGGCAGGATACGAGCAGGATCCGGACGTGCTGGATACCTGGTTCTCCTCCGCGCTGTGGCCATTTTCCACCCTGGGCTGGCCAGAAAAGACCCCGGATCTGGAGAAGTTCTATCCCACCAACGTGCTGGTCACCGCCTATGACATCTTGTTCTTCTGGGTGGCCCGCATGATGATGTTCGGTACCTTTGCCGGCACCCACACCCCGGAGCTTTTGGGCGAGGGCACCGATGGCCGCCCGCAGGTTCCGTTCAAGGACCTGTACCTGCACGGCCTAGTCCGCGATGAGCAGGGCCGCAAGATGTCCAAGTCCTTGGGCAACGGCATTGACCCGATGGATTGGGTGCGCGATTACGGTGCGGATGCCCTGCGCTTTACCCTTGCCCGCGGCGCCAACCCCGGCGTGGACCTGCCGCTCGGCTCCGATGCCGCCGCGGCCGCCCGCAACTTTGCTACCAAGCTCTTTAACGCCACCAAGTTCGCGCTCATGAACGGCGCTGGAGTGTCCACGCTGCCGAACCGCGAGGAGCTTAGCGACGCCGACCGGTGGATCCTCGACCGCGCCGAAGAAGTCCGCGCCAAGGTGGACGCCTACCTGGATGACTACCAATTTGCCAAGGCCAACGAGCTGCTCTACCACTTCACCTGGGACGAGCTATGTGACTGGTACTTGGAGATTGCCAAGACCCAGATCCCGCGCGATGGCGTAAGCGAGCAGGGCCGCAATACCCAGATCGTGTTGGGCCGTGTGCTCGACGTTGTTCTGCGCCTGCTGCACCCGACCATGCCATTCGTCACCGAGGTGCTGTGGAAGGCGCTGACCGGCGGCGAGTCCATCGTCGTGGCACCATGGCCAACCGTTGCCGATACCAATGGTGGCGCCACCAAGGATGAGGTGGCCGCCCGTCGCATCGAGGACGCCGATAAGCTCATCACCGAGCTGCGCCGCTTCCGCTCCGACCAGGGCGTAAAGCCTTCCCAGAAGGTGCCGGGCCGCCTCGACTTTGCCGCAGCGGATCTCGCCGGCCAAGAGGAACTGGTGCGCAATCTGGCCAATACCACCGCCCCGGGCGAGGATTTCGATCCTTCCGCCTCCATCGAGGTACGCCTTTCCCAGGCCACCGTGGAGGTCACCCTGGATACCCACGGCGCCGTGGACGTAGAAGCCGAGCGCAAACGCCTGGAAAAGGACCTGGCCAAGGCCAATAAGGAACTGGAGCAAACCGGCAAGAAGCTGGGCAACGAGAACTTCTTGTCCAAGGCACCGGAAGAAGTGGTCAATAAGATCAAGGAGCGCCAGCAGATCGCCCGCGAAGAGGTCGAGCGCATCACCAGCCGTTTGGAGGGCCTGAAGTAGTGGCGGACAAGGACAAGGAGACTGAGGACTTCGAAATCGTCGATGCCCTCAAAGAAGGCACCGATGGTGGCCCGGTGGAAATCACCGAGTCCGGCCTGACGCTCAACTTGGGCATGGGCAGCGAGGATGAGTACAACGAGGCCGCACCACAAGAGGTGTCGGCCGAGGAATTGCGCGCCCTTGCGGAGGTGGAAGAAGAACTCAACGAACGCTGGCCGGAGACCAAGATTGAGCCTTCCCTTGATCGCATCGAGATGCTCATGGATTTGCTCGGCCACCCTGAGCGTTCCTTCGATGTCATCCACATTGCCGGCACCAACGGCAAGTCCTCTACCGCGCGCATGGTGGATTCGCTCCTGCGGGCCTTCCACCGCCGCGTCGGCCTGGTGACCAGCCCGCACCTGCAGCGCGTTACCGAGCGCATCGGCATCGATGGCCAGCCCATCCATCCGCGCGATTATGTGCGCATCTGGCACGAGATCAAGCCTTTTGTGGAGATGGTTGATGCCCAGTCGGACGTTCCCATGTCCAAGTTCGAGGTCCTCGTCGGCTTGTCCTATGCCGCGTTTGCCGACGCCCCCGTGGATGTCGCGGTTGTTGAAGTCGGCCTCGGCGGCCGGTGGGATGCCACCAACGTGGTCAATGCGGACGTTTCCGTCATTACTCCGGTGGGCTTGGATCACACGGATTACCTGGGCGATACCCTCGCAGAGATTGCCGGTGAAAAGGCGGGCATTATCAAACCGCGTGAGGATGCCGATGACCCGCTGACCCCGAATGAAAATATCGTGGTCATCGCCGAACAGGACCCGGAAGCAATGCGGGTTATCTTGCAACAGGCCGTGGATGTGGAGGCGGGCGTGGCCCGCTCCGGTTCCGAGTTTGCCGCCCTCGAGTCCCGCATCGCCGTTGGCGGTCAGCAGGTCAATATCCAGGGCCTTGGCGGTCTGTACGAGGATATTTTCCTACCCCTGCACGGCGAGCACCAGGCTAAAAATGCCGCCGTGGCCCTTGCTGCGGTGGAGGCATTCTTCGGCGCCTCGGCCGGCCACCCGCTGGATGTTGCGACCGTGCGCAATGGCTTTGCCCAAGCGATTTCGCCCGGCCGCCTGGAGCGCGTGCGCACCTCGCCGACGACGTTTATTGACGCCGCCCATAATCCACATGGCGCCAAGGCACTAGGTGCTGCACTGGACCGTGATTTCGACTTCGCCCGCCTCATCGGTGTGCTCTCGATCTTCGCGGATAAGGACGCTACCGGCATCCTTACCGCGCTAGAGCCGTACCTCACCGAGGTAGTCATCACCCAAAACTCCTCGCCGCGCGCCCTCGATGCCTACGACTTGGCAGAGACCGCCCGCGATATCTTTGGCGAGGAGCGCGTGCACGTAGCCGATAACCTGCCGGGCGCCTATGCCCAGGCCGTGGAGCTTGCCGAGGACGCCGAGGTCCAGTCCGGCTCCGGCATCATCATCACCGGCTCGGTCGTCACCGCTGGTGATGCCCGCGCGATGTTTGGAAAGGAACCTGCATGAGCCGCGACAATCACCACCCAGGCGGAGAGCGCCAACCCCGCCGGCCCCGCAGCAGCCGTGCCCGCGGCCGCGAGGAACATATCCCTGAAAGCGAGATCGGACCCCTCGGCATGGGCCAAGCCCCAGTCAAGGACCCACTTAAAAGCTTCAACGGGATGGTCATTGCCAGCTCCCTGACCATGGAGGCGCTCGCCCTATCCTTCGCACTGCCGATGCTGTACAAGCTGTATGACGGCACCTTGTGGACCCCCTTCAACTACGGCTTTGTCATCGCCGCAGTGGTATTCCACCTCGTGATGATCGCGTTCATGAATAAGAAGTGGGCACTGTCTGTCATCGTATGGGCGCAGCTGTTGTGCGTCATTGTGGGCTTTATGGTCCACTGGGCCGTGGCCGCCATCTTCATCATCTTTGGCATGGAGTGGCTACTGGCCGTCTACCTGCGCAGCAACCTCATCGCCCGCATGAAGCGCGGATACCTCACCACGCAGCACCTCAACGAGAAATAGCACGGTAGCCTTGACGCCTTCGGCGAGTGGGCAAGACGCGATAGACTGGCGGCCATGCGCACTCTCTATCTCGTCCTTGCCGCACTCGCCTGCGTCGCCGCAGTGGTAGCCCGCGCCGCGACGGGAACGCCGTGGCTGCCGCTAGTCGCCCTCATTATTGGCGGCGTTTTTCTGGTTTTGGCCCTGCGGAGCAACTTCGAGCCGGCCAAAGAAGCCACCTTCGAGGATTTGGATAAGGAACAGCGCGCGGAGCTACAACGCCTGCTGGCCAATGGCCAGTTTGGCGCCGCAGTAGGCCAAGTGCGCCTGTGGTTTCGGGGCACCTCGCAGAAGCGTGCCGAAGAGATAGTTAAACAACTCGCATAGCCCTGGGCCCCATACTTTTACCCCAAAGGAATACCCCAGCGCGCGACGCATGCGTGCGGTTTCGGTACAGTGTGGGGCATGACTGAACGTACACTGATTCTCATCAAGCCGGACGGCGTAAAGAACGGCCACGTAGGCGAAATCATCTCCCGCATCGAGCGCAAGGGCCTGAAGCTGGCCGAGCTCGACCTGCGCGTTGCTGACCGCGAGACCGCGGAGAAGCACTACGAGGAGCACAAGGATAAGCCATTCTTCGGTGACCTCGTCGAGTTCATCACCTCCGCACCGCTTATCGCTGGTGTTGTCGAGGGCGAGCGTGCCATCGAGGCTTGGCGCCAGCTGGCTGGCGGCACTGACCCAGTCTCCAAGGCCACCCCGGGCACCATCCGCGGCGACTTTGCTCTGACCGTTGGCGAGAACATCGTGCACGGCTCCGACTCCCCAGAGTCCGCTGAGCGCGAGATCGCTATCTGGTTCCCGAACCTCTAAACGTCTGTGCGCTTAGCGCATCATTCAGCTCGAGCCTGTAGGCTCGGGCTTTATTTATTGCTTGACTCATAAGTCCAAGCGGAGAGCCGCATACCGAGTATCCGGCCCTACCCTGAATAAGTATTGAAACGGCAAAGCCGCAAATACGTAGAGAGGCAGAACTTGAGCAGGGGTTTTGTTCCGGGGGTTGAAGGTGCGTAACGCGGCAGATCATTGCTGAGGATATTGCACGCGAGGTCATTCACTTCGCAGACTAGGACTGGAGTTCTCCTAATCGAAGGAGAGTAACTGGCACAGCGCGCTGAAGGCTTGCTTTTGCACCCGATGGGTAACGGTGCGGCCCGACTGCTTTTTAACTAAAAGTCCGGATTCCCTCAATCGGCTGAGGTGATGCGATACCGTTGGTTGGCTCAGGCCGGAAAGCTCGGTCAACTGCGTAACGCTCATCGGACCGCAGCCCTCATCGCACAAAATGGATAACAGGCGTAGGCGGGCTGGGTCAGCAAGGACTTTAAATTGCTGGGAAAAGCGGAGGGAGTCGCCCTGGCTGAGCGGGCCGCTACTTAGGGAGCAGCATTCTTTAGCAAGGGGGAGTTCAGCGTTATCAGGGGAGGAGCTCATGTCCACATTATAAGGATACCGCCGCCCACAATTAGGATGCTGCCGCCCACACCATTATATTGACGAGTATCAATATGTAGATTAATGTGTTGCTGGGAAGTCAAAATTTTCTCGTCAGCAAAGGAGAGCTATGTCTGTTCCGAAACGCCCGCAGCTGTCATTTCTCGATAGATTCCTTCCCGTTTGGATCATCATGGCCATGGCTGTGGGGCTATTGATAGGCCACTTCCTGCCAGGCATTGGAGAAGCACTGTCTGCTCTAGAGGTTGGCGGTATTTCTCTTCCAATCGCGCTGGGCCTGCTAGTTATGATGTATCCGCCCCTGGCTAAAGTCCGCTATGAAAAGACCCGAGATATTGCTGCCGATGGCCGGTTGATGGTGGTATCGATTGTGTTGAACTGGCTGGTGGGGCCTGCAGTGATGTTCACCCTGGCGTGGGTATTTCTTGCCGATCAGCCAGAGCTGCGAACCGGCCTGATTATCGTTGGGCTAGCCCGTTGTATCGCAATGGTCCTAGTGTGGTCCGATCTCTCCTGCGCCGATCGGGAGGCCACCGCCGTTCTTGTCGCCATAAACTCTGTATTCCAGGTAGCCATGTTCGGTGTGCTGGGATGGTTCTATTTGCAGATTTTGCCAGGGTGGTTGGGGCTAGATACCACCTCTGCTGATTTCTCTTTCTGGTCCATCGTCACCGCGGTTCTCGTATTTTTGGGAGTCCCCCTGCTGCTTGGTGTGCTCTCACGGGTCTGGGGTGAGAAAGTCAAAGGCCGCGAATGGTTTGAAAACCGCTTCCTTCCGGCAGTTTCTCCCTTGGCGATGATCGGCTTGCTCTATACCATTGTGT
>ERZ1031016.321-NODE-321-length-7449-cov-7.993779_pt1 | contig 7449 bp, 8 predicted proteins | sample MGYA00518593_ERZ1031016 | MGnify/ENA primary metagenome ERZ1031016 (study PRJEB33718, sample SAMN03159727) | human skin metagenome | collected 2014-05-20 | study: EMG produced TPA metagenomics assembly of the PRJNA266117 data set (Human skin bacterial metagenome and... | reverse complement strand
GAGATGCTCAGGAGTCTCGTGGGCTCGGAGATGTGTATAAGAGACAGCTCGTAGGGCGCGGACTGATCGTTGAGGAATTTCACACACCCCAGGATATGCCGATTTTTCCGGCGCGCACGGTGAGAGTGCACAGAGGTGAGCATCAGTGGCTGACCTCGCCTGGTGTAGGTTCGAACGGGACTCCATTGACTCAACCGGGATTTTTCAGCCCAGGAAAGATGCTTAGCAGAATCTGATGAAAACGCCGATCAAAGATTACTTGTCCGAAATCGTCGAATCCGTCCGCCCCGATGAGTCTGGCGAGGTAGCGGACTATATTCCCACCCTTGCCCAAGCTAATCCCGACCGCCTGGCACTTGCTATGACCACCGTGTCAGGTCGCACCTACGCCACGGGCGACACCGATACTGAATTCACCATTCAGTCGATGTCCAAGCCCTTCGCTTATGCCGCAGCCATCACCGAGCACGGCACAGACAAAATCGACAGCATTGTGGGCACCGAACCTTCCGGTGAGGCTTTCAACGAGCTGTCGCTGGAGCAGGGCACGCACCGACCAAAGAATCCGATGATTAATGTCGGTGCACTGACCATCAACCAGTTCGTATGCCAGCCAGGTGCCAACTGGAAGACTCGCACCAAGCACATGGTGGAGCTTCTCTCAACTTTGGCTGGCCGTAAGCTCCGCGTTGACTACGATGCCTATGAATGCGAAATGGACACTGCCCATCGAAACATGTCCATCGCACATATGCTGGCAGCTTACGGTTTCATCGAAACCACGCCCCACGATGCTGTCCGCGGCTACACCGCACAGTGCTCCGTGCTGGTCAACACTCGCGATGTCGCCATGATGACCGCAGTGTTGGCCAACGGTGGCGTTAACCCGGTCACCAATCAGACTGTGCTCGGCCGCTCGGTTGTTCGCAGAGTCTTGTCCGTGATGGCTATTGCCGGCATGTATGACGAGGCCGGTGAATGGTTTACCGAGGTCGGGATTCCCGCCAAGAGCGGTGTCGCCGGCGGCTTGCTGGGAGCGCTGCCTGGACAGGCGGGTCTTGCAGCCTTTTCGCCGCGATTGAACGACCACGGCAACAGCGTCCGCAGCATTGCCATCTTCCGGAAGCTCTCCGAAGATTTGGGTCTTCATCTCATGGATGCCGATGCGATTGGTTCGCGTGCGCTGCGCGGTACGCGCGTCAGCAATGGCCGCTCGATCATCGAGATTCAGGGCCCAGTCAACTTCACTGCGGCCGAGATCATTCTCAACAGGTTGGCGACTTCCACACCGTCGGAAAGCGAAGTTGTCTTCGACGTCAGCCGCGTTGGCATTGTCAACCCGGTGGGACGCACGTTGATTCTGGAAGCGATGCGACGTCTGAGCCATGACGGCAAGGAGATCTTGTTCTACGACCCGGAGGGCGTACTGCCGAACCCAGATATGGGCGAGGGGCTGCTGCCAGTCATCCTCCAGGATGCGCCGTAAACTGCGCTAACCGAAATCCAATATGGTGACGTTCGGGTAGTCTTGAACGATCGTAACGCCCGAAAGGCAGCAGCGCGAGAACAACCGGAGGGATGTAAATGCAGGTCAGCGATGTGGCATTAGTCTTCGAGGGCGGAGGGACTCGCAATAGTTACACGGCACCTTTCGTCGAGCGGCTACTTCGCGAGAGCATCGATGTCGGCTGGGTCGGTGGCGTAAGCGCCGGCGCCTCTCACGTGGTCAATTACCTTTCCCGGGATATCCAGCGCTCTATAAATAGCTTCACTGACTTCATCGCGCAGCCGGACAGCAGTGGCTGGCGCCCAATGTTGCGCGGACGCGGCTATTTCGATGCCGAGTACATCTATGAAGACGCGGGACTTCCCGACGGCGCCATGCCCCTGGATTACGAGACTTTTAAGAACAATCCAACTCCCTACCGGATTTCTGCTGTCCGAGCGGATACGGGCGAGACCATCAACTGGGGGCCGGACGATATCCCAGATCTACCTACGCTGATGAAGTACACTCGCGCCAGTTCGACGATTCCGGGTGTCATGCGTATGCCCTATATTGATGGCGTTCCGTTCGTCGACGGTGCACTGGGATCATCAGGTGGCATTCCCATTAATGCCGCCGAAGCAGATGGTTTCAAGAAGTTCCTCATCGTCCTGACTCGCCCGAAAGGATTCCGTCGCACCGCCCCTAAGCGCCCACAGCTACTGCGCCAGATTTTCCGCAGTAACCCGGTGGTGGCTGAGCTGCTTATCACTAGACACGAGCGCTACAACGCTTCTCTCGATTGGGCCGCTGAGCTTGAACGAAAAGGCCAAGCATATGTTTTCTACGCCAATAACATGAGCATCACAAAGGCGGAGCGGAGGCGGTCGAAGCTGCTGCACAACTACGAGCTCGGCCGGGCGCAAGCTGATGCCGAATGGCCAGCAATTCGAGAGTTCATGAGCTTATAGCTTCCGCCACCTTTAGGAAGCTTTTCGTTCATTCCTCTTTACTGTGTACGTAACCTTGTGTTAACCTTTGCGTAGCGAACAACCTCGTTAGGTAAGGCTCCTATATCCACATAGGCCGCTGCCCTGCACTTCATCGAGAGTTTCGAAAGCCTCTCGAAGCAAGGTTCCATCTCAAGTGGCCACCTTTAGTTACGGCATTACATTGCCAACACTTTTAGGCGGGGAGCCATAATTTTTCAATCAACAGTAATTCCCTCCTAGCAAAGGAGCTGGGATACCTGGAAAAGGATCCACAATGACACAGACACAGAACACCATCGCCAACTTCTTCAAGCCGAAGTCTTCAATCAGCCCGTACAGCCTCCTGCCTGACACCGTAAGCATGCACATGACGGATTCTTACGTTGCGCTGCCGGAGGACATCACGGTCGGTGAGGCACTGAGCACCTACGCAGCCGAATTTGCTGGTCTCGATGACGATACCTGTGTCTTCCTCGTCGACGATGAAGGCTACCTGACCAGCGATATTACGCTGAAGGAACTCCGTGAGTACGCCGACCGCGATGCCTACATGAACACCGTCGGCGCCCCGGTGAAGGTCTTTGTCAAGCCCGAGGATCCAGCTGCAATCAGGGCTCGCCAGCTTATTGACGGGCCCCTCAGCGAGCTGCCCGTCGTCCGCAGCGGCAAGCTGGTAGGTGTCCTCACCGACCGCATCTCTGAGCGCATTCTTGGCAGGACAAAGGCAGCTAAGAAGTCAAAGAAGTCCAAGGGATTCTTCTCGCCGATTACCGCGTTCTTCGGCGCCGCCAATAACTAGGGCGACTAACTTGGGTAGACGACCCGAGTGACTCAATAGGCCAGCTAGCGTTTGTTAGCTGGCCTATTGTTGTTACCACACTGTTCTATCCCCACAGATGAGAGCCCTCAGGAGGCAACCGTGATACGAGACTGGATTCGGGTAGCCCTGGGCATGTTCGCGGTTGCGTTTGGAGCCAACCTCTTCGCACCACTCTTGCCCGCGTATCGAATAACCGATGCTCTCAACCAGTCCCAGGTCACCTTTCTCTTCGCCATCTACGTCGCAGGGCTCATCCCCGCACTACTCATCTGCGGCCCACTTTCCGACCGGCTCGGCCGTCGCGCCATCATCCGGCCTGCACTCATAACCTCTGCCGTTGGCTCAGCCGTCCTACTCACCGGCATCTGGTTCCACTTCCCATCACTTCTGGTAGGACGTCTTATCATCGGCATTTCGATGGGCATGGTAATGGCCGCCGGTGCCTCGTGGATCAAAGAAATTGCGCCCGTCGCACCTCAAATTTCTGCCCGGCGCGCAACCGTTGCACTCTCCGCCGGATTCTCCCTCGGCCCCCTGGCTTCCGGGTTGGTCGCAGAATTCACCCCGCGCCCTGATGTCATCCCCTACCTCGTTCATCTCGCACTGCTGCTTTTTATCGCACCACTAACATGGAACGCCTCCGGCGGATTACCGGCGGCAGGGCACAGCGACTCTCCGCAACGGTTCTTCTCCTCTGCCACTCTAAGCCCGAGGTTCCTGTGGGCAGTCGCCGCTTGGGCACCGTGGGTCTTCGGTGCTGCGTGCACATCCTTCGTCGTCCTGCCAACAATCGCCGAATCCCGCTACCCCATCGCCTTCGCCGGGCTCATCGCCTGTATCACGATGGGCACCGGCGTTTTGGTGCAACCACTGGTCACTCGCATCAGTTCCAGCAGCTTTATCCCACCAGCTATTTTCGGTCTTGGCTTAACGACGGTCGGAATGCTGCTCAGCCTCATCGTCGTACTCACCCAGAATGTGTGGAGCGTTTTCCCCGCTGCTCTGGCCCTCGGTGCTGCGTACGGCGTAATGATGGTCTCCGGCCTCCGCGAAGTGCAAATTATCGCACCGCCTGCTGAGCTGGGTGCTGCCACTGCTATCTACTATTCGCTGACCTATGTTGGTTTCTTCGCTCCTTTTGTTATTTCTTTCGCGGCACCGAAATTCGGTTTCGTGCCCGTTTTCATCTTCGGTGCGATTATTGCGTTGGTATCCACGTACCCCGTGGCAAAGGTTGCACAGTCTGCGGTGAGGTCCGACGGAGCGTCGTGAAGCAGACGCGACTGAAATTCTTGATATTGGGAAGCGTGCTGAGGCGAGCTCTTGTATTCTTTCTTTCACAAAAGATTGGCTCCGGCTCAGGACATCTGATCAGGTTGCATAGGTTGTTGAAATTCAGCTCGATGGAATGAGGAATCATGAAGCAGCGCAGCTCTGGAATGTGGAAGAAAATTGCGACAACCGTCGTCGCAGGTTGTACAAGCGCCGCCCTGCTCACCGCATGCGGCTCGGGAGAAGAAAGCAACAATGCCGGTGGCGAGGCAGGCAAAGAGTCGACCAGCAAGATGACAAAGGCAGACGGGTCAGCTCCAGCTGCAGCCGAAGATCAGCTCCTGCTCACTAATGAAGTTCAAGGTGTGGACTTCTCCAACAACAGGATTAATGGGTACAAGGACGCAATGGAGATGTTTTCGGAGGATTCTTTAGATATAGAGCCGGCCGAATGTGCCACTTTCATCAAGCCAACGGAAGAATTGGAGCGAGCTGTCAGTTCTTTCGCTAACTTGGACGCAGAAAAGGTCACCATCGCTGTCTCAGTATTGAAGAACCCTCAGACCTACCAGGAGTACACAGATGTTCTTAACAAGTGCTCTGAGGTGACCGCTTCGATGGATGCTTCCGACCTCGTAAACGAATCCATGGAAGGCCAGGAACTTCCTCCTGAGGCGCAGGAGATGCTCAATGACATGGATATGACAACCACCATGAAAATGCACCGGGAAAAGTGGGAGCCGGATCTTTCCGTCAAGCCAGATGAGCTCACTGCACACGCGACAGTTGTGGACATTAGCTCCGGTGGCACTAATACTGATGCCACCAGCTACGACATTGTCGGCGTTGTCAATGGCGTGATGGTGATGGTGTCCGCTGCCCCGATTCCAGACGTTCCATCAACCGGCGCGGAAAATGCGACACAACCAATGGAACTTGCACAGGCGACCCCAGAGTCCAAGGAAGCGGCAAAGAAGCGCGCCTTGGAGGTCTTCGATGCCCAGGCAAAGAAGATTATGGACGCCGCTTAGTGGCCGCTTGGCTGCGCTGCTTTTGAAAAGTTGCGGCGTGCGGCGCGCTAAAACTCCGTTAATTCCTGCACTTTGGGACTCCAGAACGCAGCGCGTGGTGCACTAAGAGTTTTGAAGTGCGGGCTTGTTAGTTCATCAAGCGCCTGGACGTAACCGAGAACCATATCCCGCGGGATTCGCAGCCCCATAGTCAGGTGCGGAATCCAGCGGGAGCCGCGACCTTCAGGGTTAAGACGACTGATCTCACGAGCGGCTTCTTCCAGCTCATCGCTTGTTTCTAATAACCATGCGACAGTCTGTTTACTCTTTGTGCCGAAAACTACCGTTCCTACCCTGCGGAATTCCGCAGGCATCAGCGGTGGGAGAATTTCGGCTGCTCGTTGGATTACCTCCGGGCTCATGGTCGGTGCGAAGGTGACAGTGATGTGGGGCTTTTGATTCTGCTGCGGGAATCCACGCTCTGCCAGTTGCACAAATATCTCTTTAACCTGCGCCTCTTGCTCAGGCAGAAGGTACATCAGGATGTTGTCGGGTGACACCATGTGACGTTTACTCCTCCCCTATTGCTGTCGGTCGACACGTTTGAGGCGCTACCCAAGGGCGCCGTTACTAGAGCTCCTAACCTAAGACACTTAGGACCTTGCACCCCAGAGCATAGCGTAGGGATTTTCCACAATTTATAACCTACCTATAGAAATTTCTAGCCTCTTGTTATTTAGCCCGGTAAAAACCACTTTTTATTGGGATAATGGGGATAGACAGGCTTCCTGAAAGCTTTCTAGACCATCTTCAAAGACAGTGTGGAGTGACGGCCGATTCTCCACACTGCACAAATACCTACACGGCTGGAAAGGTAAGTGAGGACATGGCACCGAAACCTAAAAAAAATTACACCCCCGAAGAATCAAAAGCTGGTGAAGAGCAAGGCAAGCTTCAGCCGCGATGAGCTCGCGGATTTGCTGGAGACGCTGGCAGCTCGCATCCGCGCCGGGGAAATGACTCTCGGCACTGGTGAGTCCACGGTGACGATGACCATGCCGACATCGTTTAATACCACGATGGAAGTCGTCGATTCCCGAAAGCGTGCTGGCATCGAGCGCGAGCTGGAGCTGGAAATTGACTGGATGGTCGACGAGGCTGGCGAGCCCGTCGAAAAGCCAGGACCAGCATCTGGCTTCGCAATCTCCTAGCAGGCTTGTTGCTGTCCGGTTTGGTCCGCGCAGTGTTGACTAAGCAAAGGGCGACTTCGGAATTGTCTTCCGAAGTCGCCCTTTGTCTTGGCTCTTAATTCTGCAGGCCTTACGCCTTAAGCACGTATCGCAGAATCTCTACAACCTGGTCGGTCGTCGTACACCACGCCGAATACACCCGTCAGGCACCCACGCCTCCCCACATCGCATGAGGTGACGCTAACCTAATTCAGGAAAATTCGCGACGAAGGGAACGCGCATGGCCAAGGGCAAGAAAGGCGACAAGGGCAAGAAGAAGGACGCCGCCAAAGCCAAGAAGAAGGCTGCGGCAACGACCTCGCTACGCCTGCCCGAATACTCGAAGGCCGAGGCCAAAGCCGCGAAAAAGCTCGCCGGCAAGGACCCCTTTAAACTGGCTGCGATGACGCCGAAGAAGAAGTGCTGCAAATCCGGCATCCGCTGCCTGCGCTGCCCCGTGGTGCTACACAAGCTCAATCGCGAGATCAAAAACGGCGAAGTCGACCATGCCGCCCTGCTGCTCGTCGCCGCGAAAGCCCGAATCCGGTAGCCGGTCCTCGCCCCCCCAGCCCGCCGTCGGGCCCGTCCTATGAGCAGTGGTGTCGCGCACTGTATGGCACTGGTACCGATTCTCCCGGGC
>ERZ1031016.319-NODE-319-length-7510-cov-6.345942_pt1 | contig 7510 bp, 9 predicted proteins | sample MGYA00518593_ERZ1031016 | MGnify/ENA primary metagenome ERZ1031016 (study PRJEB33718, sample SAMN03159727) | human skin metagenome | collected 2014-05-20 | study: EMG produced TPA metagenomics assembly of the PRJNA266117 data set (Human skin bacterial metagenome and... | reverse complement strand
GTTATACCCCCGGCTCGCTAGCGGGCCGCGATGCCCGCCACCGTTAGAGTCGTCGCAGTGGTGGAGGGACGGGGCGTTGGCAAGCTCCGCCGGGCGATGGGGCGTGTACCGAGCGCGCGCATGAGCGGCTTACACCGAGCAACCGTAGAGAGCTGCTTTTCGACGATATCCTGTGAGGTGATGAAGCTAAGAGGCACCATGAGGAGCTTGTCGCCAAACTGCACCACTAAGCATCACTAAGAAATTGAGAGCCGCAGTCATAGAAATATTAGCGATTGGCTCGGACGAGCTCGGTCGCGGCCGGGACTGCAGCCACTGTATGACCCGCTCGATTTCCGCAACGAGGTGGAGTTTTAGAAAGTAGAATCGATGACTATTTCCAAGCCCCACGCAAATGGCACCGGCGATAGTGGGCAGGGTCGGCGCGGATAAGCAGTGCAGCCACCAAGTCCGACGGCACCGCCTAGAGTTAGGCCCTCGCGCTGTTTGGGACAGCCATGGGTGCCGGCATCCTGTCCCTGCCTCTAGATGCGCTCAGCTGAAAGCGCCAACTTCACCGCAGACAGCTGATAATCCAGCGGGTCCGCCAGCATCTGCGTGGCCACCTCCAGCTGCTTTTGGTACAGCGGCACTGGCGTGCGGCGCAGCGTTGACTCCAACCACAAGCGAATATGCCGAAAAAGCGAAGACTCATCCGGGTCACCGCGACATTGGCCGAGTCGAAAACCGCAATATCATCAAGTGCGGTGAAGAAAGTGGCCGTTGTATCACGCACGTAATCACTCACACCACGCGCACGAATTCGGAAACCATCAGCGGTAAGCGCGACGTTGCTGACCAGCCAGTGCTCGTCACGGCAGGAAATGATCACGCCGGGGGCGAGCTGAGAGAAACCGGAGAGACTCATGGACTCCGAGGTAGCAGCGGGGGCTCCACTGTGGTTTGTCTCGCTCAGATGCTCGAGCCTAGTGATTACTAATGCGTTTTACCGCTGCCCTTCCTCAGATGGGCAGTCCACTAACACGCATGTGCACCACTGGACTTGCAGAATGGGAAACTACAGACCGGTCTAAGCGGCCGTTGGCCACGTCGAGCTGTGAACCGAGTGACGGACAAGACCCGCTATATTCCTGGCCTGCCGGAAAGCATTAGTTCAGTTAGGTAAACTAGTAAAGGTTGACCTTTATCCCCGATTAGTACATGGATTGAGACTACTTAAGTGTCTGAAGAACCAACCCTGTATCCCGATACGCCGGTAGAGCCCGTAACTCTCGAGCGCATCGGCGAGATCTTTGAATCCGAGAACCTGGAATACCGCCTCGAAGAGCAGCCAGTGAGCGAGGAAGAGACCGTGCAGATTCTGCGCACGGGATTCTCCAACGTCGCCATCGCCATGCAGGTGCGCGATGATGTGCTCGTGGCGGATTCCGTTTGGCGCGGCAATGTGCCTTCTTCTGAGGGACCAACCCTGTTGACGATGCTCAACCAGTGGAACCAGCAGCACTTCGCGCCGACCCTGCGCTTCTTTGAAGCTGCCGAGAATAACCTCGCCGTTTCCGGCGTGCGCGAGATCAACATTGCCCACGGTTTGTCCCGCAATCAGATCGGCGCCTTCGTGATGTCCACGCTGGATTCTATGCTGCAGTCGTTCGCCTTCGTGGAAGAACACTACCCACAGCTCGTGACTTGGGAGGAGCACAACCATGACTAATGCCTCTACCGAAAACAACCTGCCGGAGATTACCCTTGACCGCGTTGTCGAGGCCATGCGCAGCTTCGATATCGAATTGACCAAGATGGACAGCGATATTGAGGCAGCTACCGCCAACCTCAATGGCCTGCCCACTATGTTCGCGGTCCTTGATTCTGTGGTTATTGTCCGTTGCGATGTGCCTACCGACGCCGCCTATTCCAAGGCCGACGCCGGCCTCTTTCTCGCGGCTAACCAGATCAACTCCGTCGCCTTCGGTGCGCGTGCAGTTATCTCGGAGCACGATGACATGCTCGTGGTGCGCACCGAGCGCGATATCCCTGCCACTGCCGGCATGACCGATGAGCAGCTGCAGGCAGCCTTGAAATCTGCAGTAGACGGCGTAATCCGTGGACAGGACGCCATGGTCTCTGCTGCGGAAGAAATGGCCAAGCTTGGCTCCGAAACTGCTGGCAAAGCCGGCACGGAAGGCAATAACTCCGGTGCTGGAGATGCCACGAGTTAACTAACGCCGCCTAAGAAACAAGCTCCCTTAGCCTTCCATTCCTCATGCGGGATTGGGCGGCAGAAAGGGAGCTTTTCTTGTGGACATTCACTCGGCGTCGAGAATGCGTTGGCGTTCTTGCTCAGGATCAAAATCCGGTGCAGGCCAAGAAAGCTCTAGGTGGCGCAACGCGTCCACGATGAGGAATTTCAACGCCATGCGGGCGTATTTCTTATTGTCCGTGGGGAGGACATACCACGGTGCCCAGATTTCATCTGTTCGGCGAATGGCATCTTCATAAGCAGCCATGTACTCGTCCCAAAATCCGCGCTCCTCAATATCGGATGGATCGTATTTCCAATATTTGTCCTCGCGTTCGGTGCGCTCCAGGAGGTTTTCTTTTTGGAACTGCGGAGAGATATGCAGAAATATCTTTAAAATCTTAACGTTGCGGCCGGCAAGTTCCTGCTCATAGTCCCGTATGGCTGTAAAACGGCGGTCCACTTCGTCTTCGTCTACCCATTTATGTACCCGCTGGATGAGCACATCTTCATAATGGGAGCGGTCGAACGCCACAATCTGGCCCGGCAAGGGGTCATGTTTGCGAATGCGCCACAAAAAGTCGTGCGCCAATTCCTCGTCCGTCGGTTTGCCAAAGCCCACAGTTTTGGTGCCTTGCGGGTCAAAGACCGAAAAGACATTACGGATGGCGCCGCCCTTGCCGGAGGTATCCATCCCTTGCAAAACCACCAGTAAAGACGGCGCGCTACCTTCATGCGCGCGGCCATTAGCAAAAAGACGCTCTTGGAGCTCATAAAGCTCTTCGTCGTAACGTGCAAAGCGAGCAGCAAGATCGGCCTTAGAGCCACTAAAACCTGGCGTAGCGGCAGGGTCTACATCAGCGAGGCGGAAGTTCTTCCCTGCTCTCAGACCCAGCGCATCATGAATCTTGAATTTGCCCATGCCTGCCATGGTACAAAATACCGCCCGCCGCCAGCCTGGTGTTTCTACCAAGCCGACCGCAGGCGGAAAATTGGCTCACGATAAAAGGGCGCGAGTACTACTCGACGGTGCTACTCGGCCGAGTCTTCCGCAGATTCAGAATCCTCATCAGTCGCGGTTGCGTTGCTCGCAGTCTCTGCCGATTCGGCTGGTGGAACGGCATCCGTCGTGTCCTTAGCCGCAGCAGCATCGTGTTCCTCTTCCTCTAGGCCCTGGTGTTCTGCAGACATCGGGCTTTCGGCGGAGCGGGACTGCGCCACATCGTCCAATACCGCGTGGATATACGGTGCTGCCTGCTCATTGGAGTACTGAGAGGCGATTTCCACACCTTCCACGACCGCAGTAGCGGTAGGAATATCGGGATTGAAGAGTAGCTCCCAAACCGAAACGCGCAGGATAGCGCGGTCTACTGCGGGAATACGGTGCAGCTCCCAGTCCTCCGCAAGGAAGCGAGAGATGGTGTCATCGATGGCATCCAGCTCTTCAGCGACGCCCTTGACAATCACCTGCGTGTATTCGGCCACAGGCGCTACCGCATTGCGATCCTCACGTGCCAAGGCGATGCGATCCTCCACGATGGCAACGGGGTCAACGTCCCTGTTTTCCGCTTCGTAGAGGATATCGGCGGCACGACGACGTGCACGGTACCGCGCGGTGTGCCGCTTGTAGTTGATATCGCGCTTAGGGGTGTTATCAGACACAGTCAAATGCCCTAGTTGTTAACACGGGAGAGGTACTCGCCGGTACGGGTATCAATCTTGAGAACATTGCCGATCTCAATAAACAGCGGAACCTGGATTTCAGCACCGGTTTCCAGGGTGGCGGGCTTGGTACCGCCGGAAGAACGGTCACCCTGCAGGCCAGGTTCGGTGTGCTCTACCTTGAGGTCTACGGAGATAGGCAGTTCTGCAAAGAGTGCCTCATCCTCGTAGAAGGAAACCTGAACGCGCATGTTCTCCAGCAGGAAGCGAGCGGCATCGCCGAACTTCTCCGGCGGGAGCTCGAACTGCTCGAAGGTCTTTTCATCCATAACAACGTAGCTGGTGCCATCGTTGTACAGGTAGGTCATATCGCGGCGGTCCACGGTAGCGGTCTCTACCTTTACGCCAGCATTCCACGTCTTGTCCACGGTCTTACCGGAGACAACATCCTTGAGCTTGGTACGCACGAAGGCTGGGCCCTTGCCCGGCTTCACGTGCTGGAACTCAACGATCTGCATCAGTTTGTTGTCGATCTTCAGAACGAGGCCGTTCTTGAAATCAGTAGTATCAGCCATTGCGGTTAAACTCCCGAAAATTGTGGACTAAAGGTTGAAAACAATGTTTAAGCCTACCGGACAACTGCCCCTTGGGGTATTACCGGTCCCCCATTTCTGCCCCACAGTATTCTGCGGAGTGGCTTTCGGGGCCTTTCGCCTGACCAAAGTGGATACACGCGGGAGCAATCAAAGGTTTTTATCCAGCAATAACTCGCTGTACGATAAGACTTTGCTTTATTGATTTTTCACATATCTACCAAGGATTTTTGCGATGTCTCTCAAGAAGCTTTACGCCGCGGCTACCGCTACTGGCGCAGCCGTAGCAGCACTCTCCGCCCCGCAGGCCATGGCGGCAGACGCCCAGACCGTGATGTTCGGCGATTCTGTCTTTGCCAACCCAACTTATGGTCAAATTGGTACTACCTCGAGCCTGTCCCCTTCGGCAAGCACTACGCTCTCTTCTGCCACCCACGGCATCGAAGACGCTCCTGGCGCGCCGTCCCCACAGGGTTGCCCGCAGGGTCAGAGTAATGTTGGCCGCGAATTGGGGCGCGTTTCAGGTCAGCACGTAGCCAACTATGCATGCTCTGCGGCGAAGGCCGCCGGCCACTCCCACCGCAAGGACTTCCAGGAACAGATCAACGGAGCCATTGCCAATAATGATCTCAACGGTGCCACCAAAAATGTTTTAATTCAGTTCGGCGCCAATGATTTCCAGGAAATCGTGCGCCCATCTCTTTCTTCTTCCAACCCCTACTACGACGGAATGAAGCATTCGATCCAGCGGATTCGGCACGCCGCCCCGAATGCCCGCATCACCGTTGTAGGTTATCCCGCTATCTCCGCCCGCAATGGCGCGGTATGCCCGCTGCGTACCTCCGCACCGGGTTCCTCTGAAGCCGGGTTCAACATGGACTACGCGGGCCTGGTTCGCACCGGTGAGGACCACGTCAATAGCGCCATGTACAAGGCAGCACGCGCAAACGGCGTGCAGTACTACAACCTACGTGCCGACTCCATTGATCACGGCATGTGCGCGCCGGACAGCACTCGCTGGATTTCCGGCAAGTGGGAGTACTCCGTACCGCACAACCTCTTTAATCACCTCACGCACCTGGGCAACCGCAACGTCGCCCAGCTGCTTAACTCCAAGGTGCTGACTCACTAGGCGGGCAGTTCAGTAAATTCCTTCGTCGCGGCGGTAATGATCTTCGGTGCGCCATCGGTAATGATGAGCGTATCTTCGATGCGCACGCCGCCCTTGCCTGGCACATAGATACCTGGCTCGATGGTCAGGGTCATGCCGGCGGCGAGTTCGCCCTTACCGGTCTGTGCCGCGAACGGAGCCTCGTGGACGTCTAGGCCCACGCCGTGGCCTGTCGAGTGCACAAAGTAGTCGCCGTAGCCCGCGGCGGAGATGACATCGCGGCAGGCGGCGTCGACGTCGGCAAGCTTAGCGCCCGGTACCGAGGCTGCCACGCCCGCCTTTTGGGCGCGGAGCACCACATCATAGATTTCCTTGGCAAAATCATTCGCCGTGCCAACGACGTAGGTGCGGGTGCAATCGGAGTTGAACCCGCGCAGGTGCGCACCGAAATCGATGGTCACAAGGTCGCCGTCCTCGATGACCCGGTCATCGGCACCATGGTGCGGCATCGCCGAATTCGGGCCAGAAGCGACAATGGTATCGAAGCTCACCCGCTCCGAGCCGAGCATGCGCATCCGGTACTCCAAATCGGCGGCCACCTGGCGCTCGGTGCGGCCGGCACGCAACTCACCAGCGGCGAGTAGATCCTCCAGCGCCTGATTAGCCAGCGCGGCAATCTCTTCCAGCTTTTCTAGCTCGAGCGAATCCTTCACCAAGCGAATTTTTTCAATGACACCGGCGATGGGAACCAAGGTAACTGACTCTGGGGCGGACTCTTCCAGGTCCTTCAGCTCAGAGACCGAGAGGTAGTCGGCTTCAAAACCGACTCGAACCGGCCCCTCGACATCTGCAAACTGCTGCAGGAGTACCTTTCCTACCGCGCGGCCTTGGACAGCCTCTAGATCAGGAACTTCGCGGGCAATCTGCGTGGTATACCGGCCGTCGGTAGCAACCTGCGCGGTAAGGTCTTTGCGCAAAAGTAGCCCGCCATTCGAGCCGGAGAATCCCGAAAGGTAGCGCACGTGCGTGAGGTGGGTAACCAGAACGGCATCGATGCGCTGGCCGGCTAGTTCCGCGGCAAGCTTGCGGCGCCGGTCACTAAAACGGGTATCTGCCAAAGCCATGATTTCATCCTTCTGGGTCGACTGCGGTGTAGAAAGTATCCACCCAGTATATCGACCCTGCCACCGCAGATGGGCGGATTTCTTTCTAGCCGGCTGCCGCCCAGCCCGTTCGTGGGGGCTTATTGGCAGAGGTAGTCCACTGCCGCCACGTAGCCGAAGACACCCAACCCCGCGATGACGCCGCTGGCAATAGGGCTGAGATAGGAGTGATGGCGGAAGGGCTCGCGCGCATGCACATTAGAAATATGCACTTCTACGAATCCGGCGCCATCGGCTACCTCTGCCAGGGCATCCCGCAGGGCCACTGAGGTATGGGTAAATCCGCCGGGATTAATTATTACGGGGTGTCCCGCATCCGCGGCGGCATGCACCTTCTCAATGAGCTCACCCTCATGGTTGGACTGGAAGCACTCTACTTCTGCCCCGCGCTCGGCGGCGCGAGAGGAGACTATCTTCTCTACATCCGCCAGGGTGGTGGAGCCGTAGACATCCGGTTGCCGTTTTCCCAAGCGGTTCAAGTTCGGGCCGTTGAGGACAATAATCTTCATTTCTACTCCGAAATCGCGGCGTAGGCCGCTTCTAGCTCTTCCGTACTGGGGCCTTCGAGACGGGCGGTCTCGCCCACCCCGGTCAAGGCTACAAACCGGATCTGTCCGTCGCGGTTCTTCTTATCGTGGGTCATTGCCTCATACAGGTCCGCGAACTGCCCTGGCCTATACGTAGTCGGCAGCCCAATACCTGTCTCTTATACACATCTCCGAGCCCACGAGACTCCTGAGCATCT
>ERZ1031016.318-NODE-318-length-7519-cov-10.173499_pt1 | contig 7519 bp, 8 predicted proteins | sample MGYA00518593_ERZ1031016 | MGnify/ENA primary metagenome ERZ1031016 (study PRJEB33718, sample SAMN03159727) | human skin metagenome | collected 2014-05-20 | study: EMG produced TPA metagenomics assembly of the PRJNA266117 data set (Human skin bacterial metagenome and... | reverse complement strand
ATCGCTGACAACCCCGGTGAGTGGGCATTTCACTGCCATAACGCCTATCACATGGCAACCGGGATGTTCAGCTCGCTTCGCTACGAGTAACCCCCACAGCAGGGTTGAGTGCCGAGGTGGGCAGAGTCGCTGCAGACCACCCACCGGGCAGTACGATGACCTTCCTCGGTGCTGTGGTCTTCTGGGACAACCAGAACACCGTCTTCTTCCCCACCGCCCCGGAATAAGAAGATCTAATCCATGCCGAGCGCATCCTGCAGAGCCGCCATCGCGGTTGCCGCGGTGCTCACCGCCGTGACCCGGGTGGCCTGTTCCTCCCCGATTCCCCGGAGGAGATAGCTGGGTAGCAATGGTGAGGTGACTGTACGACGGCCTACAGTGCATTGCGTCGCGAAACTGGCGTATTGCCTACATGCAAGCGCGCAGCCGTTGGGGCTGTATAGTCAGCTGGCCTAGTAGCACTTCATCAAGTGGGCCTCGCCCGGTAGCAGTAGCACTCTTATAAACCTCAGATAGTTTTAATTTACTAATCCATTAAAGTGGAGAAGGTGACCTCGTGGCCGGGGAGCACATCGTAGACATAGTGCTCCCACTTTGGCTCCTGTAAGAGGTCAAGCTTCTCGTATGGGAGTTTAATCACTGCAGGAAGCGGAGTATTCAGGCTTTTAATATTCCAGATCTTCTCCTCGGCTTTATCGGGCAGAATGACCTCTTCGCGGGTGATCGGCTGCGCCATGACTCCGTTTTGGTCCACAAGGAAAAACTCATCCTTGCCCTGTGGGTAAATGACCAAGTAGCAGGTGGACTGCTCTGCTCCCGGCACCGTCCTCTTTCGGTTGCTAGTCCGGAAGTATGACAGCGCGCTCCCCCACCTCCGAAAAATTCTGAGTCGAAAGTTCACATCGGTCAGGCTAGTTTCGTAGCTAGAGAACTGTTCGTCCCAGCCACCTCGAGCCTCAAGACCTATTTGTCCGAGAAGAGCAAGCGCAGTAATAGGCCGTGTTGTCCTGGCTGTAAAGACTTGATCAGCGAGAAACTCCACCAGATCATTAACTGTCTCCACGCAGGTACGTAGTTCACTTGATGCTGTTGCAAACTCGCGTTTTGACGAAAACAGCTGATCTGCCAGCCGTGGTGCGCTGCGCTCTGTCCGAGTAGCGAGCAAACGGGAATTCCTATTTGCAGCAGCACCACACTGTTTATCCGAGGGCAATGTTGCTGGTCTCGCAAATTTTGGTTTCAGTACTCGTCTGCACTCGGCGTCAAAAGTTCCGAAGTCCTCTGCATCGAAAGACAGACGCACATACTTGAAGGGGAAACCTTTCCGGTCGGAATGCGGATGGGGCAGTGAAAAATCTGCGTCAAACAGAAAATCGTGTCCCTTTAATGGTTTTCATGACGTTCACGTGACGTAGGATAAATAACGGGTTAAGTGACAAAATTGGATTTTTTGACCTTGGGCGATATTTTTCCGACGGGTGTCACGTAAACGATCGTATAAGTGATGGGAGACAACTATGGCACTGATTGGTTATATGCGGGTCTCGAAGTCAGACGGATCGCAGACCACGGATCTGCAACGCGACGCGCTCCTTGCCGCCGGCGTGGATCCGGGGCACCTGTATGAGGACAAGGCCTCCGGCAAGAGTGAAGACCGACCACATCTCGACGCGTGTCTCAAGGCGCTGCGCTCCGGTGACACCTTGTTGGTGTGGAAGCTCGACCGGTTGGGCAGGAATCTGCGTCACCTGGTCAACATCGTCCACGATCTCACCGCCCGCGGCGTCGGCCTGAAGGTGCTCACTGGTCAGGGTGCGGCGATTGACACCACCTCGGCTCAGGGCAAGTTGGTCTTCGGGATCTTCGCCGCCCTGGCCGAGTTCGAACGCGAGCTCATCTCCGAGCGCACCAAAGCCGGCCTGGAATCAGCCCGGGCCCGCGGACGCAAAGGGGGGCGGCCGTTCAAAATGACCCCGGCCAAGGTGCGCCTGGCGATGGCCTCGATGGGTCAGCCGGAGACCAGCGTGGCGGCCCTGTGCCAGGAGCTCGGGATCACCCGTCAGACCCTCTACCGGCATGTCTCGCCGACGGGGGAGTTACGGGAGGACGGACGGAAACTACTGTCCGGGAGTTGAGGTCTTACCTGCAGTTCGGGTGTATTGCCGTATTTCCGGGATCATCTCGAGAATGCCTTGTATATATGAGGAATCGCTGTAGAAAAATCGAAGTGGGAAACGTACGCCTCGCTGGAGGATCAGTGTCGATTACCCCGGCCGATATAAGGTCCATGCTGACGAATCAGGCTTGCGCTCTTGGGTACCTACGGCCGCCGCTTCGTGCTGCAGTTTTCCGACACTTTGTGCCGTCGATCGGCTGCAGGGCAGAGGTCTGACGGTGCTAAAATTCTGGTGAACCGGCACCCGCACCTAGACACGTGTGCTGGTTCATCAGTGCTCTTTCGTGCCGCGAAGTCTCGTACTTAGCTGGCTGGGGACGGTCAACCACAGGCGTCCCATTTCCCAACACGGAGACCCCTGGTCTGGGGCAAGTGTGTGGTGCGATGATGAGATCGAAGAATCGGTGGAAGCCTGCCCCCGGGAAGAAGACAACGATGACGGGTCGTACTGACATCACAGCCGGCTACGGGCGGGCCTGTGCCGAGTTGGAAGGCGTTCTCTCCCGGGCCAGGGACGCGGAACTGCGCGAGCGTAGTGCGGGTACCCGCTGGACCAATGAAGAACTGCTGTTTCATATGGTCTTCGGTTATATGGTGGTTCGCACATTGTTACCTCTGGTCAAGCTTTTCGGTCATCTGCCGCCCTTGTTCAACAACGCGTTCGCCCGTCTGTTCAATGCCGGTATCCGACCTTTCGACTGGGTCAATTACTGGGGATCGCGTGCTGCGGCCCGGGTCTACAACCGCCACCGGATGGCCCGGAAACTTCGCCGCCTCACCACCACCCTGGCCGCCCGCCTGGAGAAGGAATCCGAGGAGTCCCTGGCACTGCGGATGGCGTTTCCCACCCGCTGGGATCCGTTTTTCGACGCCGTGATGACTGTGGCGGATGTGTACGCCTATCCGACGTTGCACTTTGATTTCCATGCCCGACAGCTGAGTTTTCCCTTTGACACCGACGGATGACGGTCGCCCCTACGAGGGGGTTCTTGTCATGGAGCTAGTGTTCACGACCGAGGGAAAAGGGGGTGGTCAGGCGCAGCAGGAGGTGGGCATCTGAGTGCGAAACAACCCGGCGGTCAGGCGCAGACTCTCGGCCATCGTGAGGTAGGGCGCCCAGGTATCGGCCAGGTCATCGACGGTCATACCCGCCGTGATGGCGTAGGTGGCAGCCAGCATGATCTCCCCAGCCCCCTCGGCCAGGGCATGCACTCCCACAACGGTTCCGGTGACCGCGTCGGCCACGATCTTGACCGCCCCGCGGGTATCCCGGTTGACCAGTGCCCGGGGAATTTCCGACAGGTCCAGCACGCGGGTGTCATACGCCAGTCCGTGGGCACGGGCCTGAGCCTCGCTCCACCCGGCGGAAGCCAGCTGGGGACGGGTGAACACCACCGCGGGCAACCCGGTGTACTCCACCCGCGCCGCCGGCTGCGTGCCCAGGGCATTGAGTGCGGCCACTTTGCCCGTGGCCGCGGCGACATAGACGAACTGCGGGGCCCCGGAGACATCCCCGGCCGCCCAGATCCGTGGATTGGAGGTGCGCTGATGGTCGTCGACGCTAATAAAGCCCCGCTCATCGACCTCGACGCCGGCTGCAGCCAGGTCCAACCCGTCGGTGGTCGCCGCCCGTCCCGTGGCCACCAGCAGCCGCTCACCCCGGACCTGCCTACCGGAGGTAGTGGTCACCACCGCCTGTCCAGCATCGGTGCCGACGTGCACCGCGTGCTCCTCAACCATCGCCAGACCGTCGTCGAGGAGGATCTCGCGCAGCCTGTCAGCCAGCTCCGGTTCCGCCCGCGGGGCCAGGTGCCCCACCAGGGATACCTGGGCACCGAGCTGGGCGAACAACTGGGCCTGCTCCAGGCCGACATAACCGGCCCCGATGATCACCAGGGAGTCCGGGACCTCGGTCAGCTCCATGGCCGTGGTCGAGGTCAACCAGTCCACCTCCGACAGTCCCGGCAGGGCCGGGGCAGCTGGCTGGGCCCCGGTGGCTACCAGATATGCCCGGGCCCGAAGTGGTTGACCATCCACCAGCAGGGTCTCGGGGTCCAGGAACCTGGCGTGGCCTTCCCGGATCTCGAAACCATGGGCGGCGGCCACATCCGCGTACTTCATCTCCCGCAACTGGTGAACAAGGTCGTCTTTCTGACCCACCATCGCCGCCAGGTCAACTGGCCCGGCCGTGGTCGAAACCCCGGCAAACGGATTGTTGAGCGCGTCGTGGCGGGCGGCGGCCGCGGCCAGCAGGGCCTTGGAGGGCACACACCCGATATTCACACACGTCCCCCCGAGCGTGCCGCGTTCGATGAGGACCACCGTATGACCCGCCTGCCGGGCAGTAATCGCGGCGGACATCGCCGCACTGCCCGAGCCGATTACCGCCAGCTCAACCTCATAGTCCTGCCTCATGAACCCTCACCTTATCCCCTAGCAACTGTGTCTGGGTCCAACATACACCTTCCAGTGCACGGTAAGGTTAAGCCCACAGGTCCAGGCATTATTAGAGGGGAGTAGTTCATGCTCATCGGGGAACTGGCACAGACCAGCGGCACCACGACCAAAACTCTGCGCTTCTACGAGGACGTTGGCCTACTCCCGACACCCCACCGCAGCGCCAACGGCTACCGGTATTACGACAACCCCACCGACACGTTCGCCCGGATCGACTTCATCCGCCGCGGCCAGACCGCCGGCCTGACCTTGGCCCAGATCCGCCAGGTCCTGGAGATCCGCGACCACGGCACCCCGCTCTGTCGGCATGTGGTCGACCTGCTTGATGAGCGCTTGGCGGGCCTGGACCAACAACTCGCCGATCTGCACAACCTGCGCGATACCGTGAGTGAACTGCGCTACCGGGCGGAGGGGATCAGCCCGGACAGTTGTGACCCCACCGCCATCTGTCAGTACCTCTAAAATGATTATCCCCGTGCCCACCGTCGGGTCTGGCCGCACGGGAAGGGGGTGGCCCGGGGGACGCTAGTCTGTGCACCAGGCTTATGTTGTTGACGTGCCTATCATTGCTTTTCAGGGAGGATGCTCGTGCTCGATTGGTGGGAACGGTGGCAGATCCCGCTGTATCTCGCCGCCCTCGTCCTCGGAGCGCTCATCGGCCTGGCTGCTCCTGCCACCGCTCCGGCGTTTGAGGTGGCGATCAACCCGGTATTGATGGCACTGCTCTACGCCACGTTTTTGAGCGTGCCGCTGACCAAGGTCGGGCAGGCACTGCGCGATGGCCGGTTCCTGGCCGGTTTGACCGTGCTGAATTTCCTCATCGTCCCGGTCGTGGTCTACCTGCTGTCCCGGTCGTGGTCTACCTGCTGTCCCGGTCATGGTCTACCTGCTGTCCCGGTTCGTGGCCGATGACCAGGCCCTGCTGCTAGGCGTGCTGCTGGTGCTGCTGGCCCCGTGCATCGACTACGTCATCGCCTTCTCCGGTCTGGCCGATCCCGCCCGCCTGCGCTTGTTATCGCAGTTGTCGGCCGAAAGCTGCGGCCCGGTCAGCGTCGGGGAGCTGACAGAGACGTCGGGGTTGAGTCAGCCGACCGTGTCGCATCACCTGAAGCGGTTGACCGAGACCGGGTTATTGGACAAAGTCCGGGTCGGCCGGACGATGACCCATCAGGTGCGCCCAGAGCTGTTCGCGGAGCTGCGCACCGTGTTACAGATGGACTAACCCACCACCGACGAGCAGGAGACGATCACACACGTGACCAGCAAACACTTCGAAGCGATCATTATAGGCGGTGGCCAGGCGGGCCTGGCCACCGCCTACTACCTGCTGCGAGCAGGCGTGGACACCCTGGTCCTCGATGATCAGGAGGATGCCGGTGGGGCGTGGCGGCATGTGTGGCCATCGATGACGTTGTTTTCCACCGCGGAGTTTTCCAGCCTGCCGGGCAAGCCTATGCCAGCCTACGAGGGGTTCCCACCGTCGGACCATGTCATCGACTACCTTGCCGACTATGAGCAGCGCTACCGGATCCCCGTCGAGCGCCCCGTGCACGTGGACCGCGTCGAGCGGGAGGATGGAGGCTACCGCCTCCACGCCGGTGATCGATCGTGGACGGCTCCCCATGTCGTAGCCGCCACCGGTACCTGGTCTACTCCCTTCGTCCCGGCCTACCCGGGATTGTTTACCGGCACGCAGTGGCATTCGGCGAACTATCCCGGGGTGGGCCCCTTCCGAGGGTCGTCCGTGGCTGTGGTGGGGGCGGCGAACTCCGCCGCGCAGATCGCCGCCGAACTCACCGGTGTTGCCGAAGTCACCTGGTATACCCGCCATCCACCACGGTGGATGCCCGATGAGGTCGACGGGCGGGTGCTGTTTCGCCGGAACCGACAACGCGCCCTGGCCGTCCAGCGCGGCGAGACCGATCCGGGGGCCGACTCAGAGCTCGGCGACATTGTCGTGTTGCCTGAGGTGCGCGCTGCCCGCGACGCCGGATGGTTGGCGGCGACGCCGATGTTTAACTCCCTCAACGAAGTACAGGCCGATCATCTGATCTGGTGTACCGGGTTTCGGCCGTCCCTCGGGCCGGTGCGCCGGCTCCTAGACGGCACCACTCCGAAATACCCGGGCCTGCACCTGGTCGGTTACGGCGACTGGACCGGCCCCGGATCCGCCACGCTCACCGGGGTAGGCCCCTACGCCAAGCAGACCGCGCGGACCATCGCGGACTCATTCGGCATGACCGTCAAGTAATCCCCGCCTGGCTGGCAACCCCGAGGGGCATTCTGTCGTCAGCACAACGAGAGGAGTGGAGTTTCGATCGCTGCAGGAAACACCGGCACCTCATCCTCCGGGGGCCGAAAAGTGTTCCACATCTTCCTGCCCGGCGGAGTTTGAATGTGATCTGATCCGGGAGCGGAGACACGCCAGTCTGGAGGCTGCCTGGGCTCGTGGCCGCACGGGAAGCCGGCCACCACTGCTCAGCGGGGACAAGCTGCGCACCGCGCGGGAAAATCCGCGAGCAGATCAGTTACTACCCCTGAACCCTTGCGGTTGCGTGTAAGAAGTCGGTATATCTATCGCCGGGACATCCCCAGCTCTTCGGCGACCGCATCAGCAGTGCTTACTCCGACTTTCTCGTGCTCAGCCAACCTAGCGATTACCTGTTCCTGTGCTCAGGCCTGTTCCCACTCAGCTTCAGGCGGGTCCCCCGAGTAGTGGACACGGCGTTGGTGTCAATCTATTGCGCAGTAAACGTGCCAATAGAATGGCTGGCCGACAAATAAGACCCCGAAATGGTAAAAACCCCAGAGTACGAGACCCTGGGGTAGAGACGTGGGCGAAGGGGGACTTGAACCCCCACGTCCTTATCGGACACTGGCACCTGA
>ERZ1031016.276-NODE-276-length-8325-cov-8.249698_pt1 | contig 8325 bp, 8 predicted proteins | sample MGYA00518593_ERZ1031016 | MGnify/ENA primary metagenome ERZ1031016 (study PRJEB33718, sample SAMN03159727) | human skin metagenome | collected 2014-05-20 | study: EMG produced TPA metagenomics assembly of the PRJNA266117 data set (Human skin bacterial metagenome and... | reverse complement strand
CACGTAAGGAGTCGTCGGCAGCGTCAGATGTGTATAAGAGACAGTCACAGTACCCTGTGCCATTACAAAACTTCCCAACTTCAGGATTCGATAAAACAAGTATTCGCCACGCACATCCGGCCACACACGATGGGGTAAACACGGCCAAAGCACCCTTTCGCCTCGTGCGAGTTTTTGCTGGGTGCCCGTTGGCGGGCGATACACTCAAAAAGTCTGCCACGTTTGGGGCGCGAGCGCCGATTAGGAACAGCTTCTTGCCACCCCCGTAAACCCGTGTTCGGAGTCCGGAGAAACTGGGGTGTCGAATAGCGAGAATGTGGCTGATAGGAAGCGTCGTCAAGCATATGAAGTGCGCGTTTACAGGAAAGGGTGGTGTCGGTGGAGTCGTTTGGGCGGGAGCTGCTGGGGCCGGTTATTCGTGCGCATCCGCGGGCGACGGTGACGCACATTGCGGATCTTCCTGCACGCGCTGGCGTGACTGCGCCTTGGCCTGAGTGGGTGCTAAGTTGGCTGAGAGAAGTGCTGGTAGATCGCGGAATTGAGAACCTGTGGACTCATCAGGCGACAACCGCGAACCTCGCCCGCGAGGGCGTGCACTGCGTCGTCGCGACGGGCACGGCGTCGGGTAAATCGCTCGGCTACCTGCTGCCCGTGCTCACAGAACTGTCCGCCACCCCCGCGGCCACCGCGCTGTACCTCTCCCCGACCAAGGCGCTGGGCGCCGATCAGCTGGACACTGCACGCGCGATGGCACCGGCGTCACTGAGTTCGCTGATTTCGCTTTACGACGGCGACACCCCACAAGACGCCCGGCGCGCCATCCGCGACCACGCCCGTTGGGTGTTTACCAACCCCGATATGCTGCATGTTTCGGTGCTCGGCAACCATGTTCGATGGACACGGATGCTGCGCAACCTGCGCTATATCGTCGTCGACGAATGCCATGCCTATCGAGGCGTGTTCGGCGCCAACGTCTCCCAAATTCTGCGTCGCCTCCTGCGGCTATCCCGCGAGTACGGCGCCTCGCCGACCGTGATTTTTGCCTCTGCGACGACCAACGACCCCGCTGACCAGGCTCGTCGCCTCATCGGCGAGCCTGTCGAGGCCATCACCGAAGACGGCGCCCCGGTCGGCGAGCGAACTATCGCCCTGTGGGAACCCGGCCTGCTCCCCGACCTCCAAGGCGAGAACGGCGCACCCGTGCGCCGCCCCGCCCCGACCGAGGCCGCGGATATCATGGCCGACCTGCTTGTCGAGGGCGCCCGCACCCTGACCTTCACCCGTTCGCGAAGCAGTGCTGAGAAGGTAGCGCTCGGCGTGCGCGAGCGCCTGGAGAAGCGCCACCGCAGCGATATCGCCGAGCGCATCGAGTCTTACCGCGCCGGCTACCTGGCCGAAGAGCGCCGCGACATCGAGCGCATGCTCGATGACGGCACCCTGCTAGGTGTGGCCACCACCAATGCACTGGAACTGGGCATTGACGTCGGCGGCCTCGACGCGGTGGTACAGGCCGGTTTCCCGGGCACGGTCGCTTCATTCTGGCAGCAGGCCGGCCGCGCGGGTCGTCGTGGTCAGGGCGCACTGGTGGTGTTGGTGGCTCGCGATGACCCCATGGACACGTACTTGGTCCACAACCCGTCCGCACTGCTGGGCAGGCCGGTGGAAAAGACCGTCTTCGATCCCCGCAACCCGCATGTGGTGTGGTCACATCTCTACTGCGCGGCTGTGGAGAAACCCGTAACCACCAGTCAGCTTCAAGCGTGGGGAACCATGCCCGTAGCCGAAGACATGGTGGCCGCGGGATGGTTGCGCAAGCGCACCTGGGAAGGACAAGAGCCCGTCTACTACCCAACCGACCGCGATGAAGGGCCGCGTATCGCCACTGCTCACGATGCCGTGAACGTCCGTGGCGGCGATGGTCAGGAAGTGGCTATCGTCGACCAGACCGATGGCCGACTGCTTGGCACCATCGATCTTGGCCGTGCGATGCAGCAGGTTCACGACGGTGCCGTCTACTTGCACCGCGGCGAGTCCTACCTTGTCGACCAGCTGGACTTCGACAGCCTCGTCGCCCTGGTCCACCCCGAGCAGCCGCGCTATTCCACCAGCTCACGCATGGACACCACCATCCGCATCCTCGATGTTGACGATATGCGCCACTACCAGGGCCTACAGGTCGCTTCCTGCCAGGTCGAGGTCTTTCACCAGGTCACCTCCTATCTTCGTCGCCTGGATACCGGCGAGATTCTCGACAGTGTTGAACTTGACTACCCTCCGCAGCGTTTGGTCACGCGCGCCGTGGCCTACACAATGCCCGAGTCCACCCTGCGCTCCTGGGGCGTGGGCTCCGACATCGCGCCGGGGGCTCTTCACGCAGCCGAGCACGCGGCTATCGGCATGCTGCCACTGATTGCCACCTGCGACCGCTGGGACATCGGCGGTGTTTCCACGGTCATGCACGCCGATACCCAGCAGCCCACCGTTTTTGTGTACGACGGGCACCCTGGTGGTGCGGGGTTTGCCGACCGTGGCTACGAGGCCTTCGCTCAGTGGATTCGCGCAACCCGCGATGCCGTCGCCGCCTGCGAGTGCGAATCCGGCTGCCCATCGTGCATCCAGTCGCCCAAGTGCGGCAATGGCAACGATCCGCTGGACAAGGCCGGCGCAATCAAGGTGCTCAGTGGGGTGTCGCGCGCGCTTAACGACGGCCAGTAGCAGCATCCTCCACCGCTACCGGCCCTGCCCTGGACGTGGCTTTTCTCTCCTTTCGTTGGACGCTGACCTGCACGTCCTCCCCATCAATCTCGCAGGCCACAATGCGTGCATGATTAGCTTTTGCGATTGACCCCGCAGCTTTGCAGGCGTCGTCGCTCTCTTGCGCAGCCACGGCGCCGGCCACCGCGGCCAGATCCGCTGCTACCGCTGCCTGCCGCGCCTGCACCACCCTCACCCCGGCCGTAACTCCGACCAAAGTCAGAACGACGAAAGCGGCGATGAACAGTGCGGCTGCGACTGTGGTGGAACCTTCTTCTTCGCGGAGAAGGCGGGCTGTCACGTTTCTCATGACGATGCCGCTCTCTCCCGCAGTGCAACCGCGCGTGCTTCCAGCGAAAATGGCCCCGCTGAGCGCCGAATGGTCACGCGCACGGTACCGGAGGTTTCCGATATCGCGACCTGCCCATCTGCGTCGGCGCGGAGCTCGGCTACTGTCTCCGCATCGCCCCGTGCCTCAGCCCGTGCGATGGCTCCGGCTGCGTCGGTAAGCCCTAGGTACATTGCGATGGTGACCAGCCCGGACAGAGCCGTGGCCATGACCGTGACCAGTGCCGCGAGACCGAAAGCGGTTTCTACCGTGGTTTGGCCTTCGTCGCCGACGCACAGGCGATGAAGCGTAGAGCGGATGCGGCTAGACATCGGTGTTGAGCGCCCTTTCGATGATATCGGTGAGCGCCTGGGTGATATCGCCGCCGGTCACGACGGTGTAGAGCAGGGCTCCGAAAGCTGCGGCCGCAATAGTTCCGAGAGCATATTCCACGGTTGACATGCCGTTTTCCTCAGTTGCCAGAGCGTGCAGACGCTTGTGCAAATACGAGCGCAGCTGGGACTGCGCAGCGGTCAGCGGATTGGTTGAAGAGTTGGTTGGAAGGTTGGTCGGATGGTTGGAGTTTTGAGTGGTCATGAGTGTTTCCCCCTGTGTGGATGTCGAGTGACAGGTCAGTTGTGAGGTGTGATGTGCATTGACGCGCGTTGATGCGGGTTGATGCGTGTTGGAATGCGGCGCGGCAGGCGGACCACGCGCACAACCGAAGTCACAGCTGAGAGCGCAACCAGCACTGCATCCGGCGCGTGCCAGCGCGCGGGGCTTGGCGCAGAAGTGTCCACGCTTCATGACGGCATCAGTCCTGCAAACATTTCGTCGGCAAGCCCAGCGATGGTGGGCACCAAACCCAGCACCACAAACGCGGGTAGAAAGCACAACGCCAGCGGCCCGGCAATGAGGACACCAGCCTTTTCGGCGACGGCTTGCGCCGCATCGTGCGCTTGACTGCGGTACATGGCAGCGGTGTCCTCCAAGGCCTGCGCCAGAACGGTGCCGGATTCGCTTGCTCGGCGCCCAGCTGTCGCCAGGGGCACGAGCGCGGGTGTGGCAGCAAGGCTTTCCCAAGTGGAGTGCGCGCCCACGGACAACCTGGCGGAACACTGTCGAAGTGGCTCGGCCAGCTCAGGGTTTGCACCATCGGCAGCTGCTGCCATGGCCTGTGACAACGGCATACCGGAGCTCAAACAAGCGCCAATGATGTCGAGGGCCGCTGCGGCATCGAGCAGCACAGCCGAGCTGATGCGCTCACCTCCAATGAGAGTTCGCACACGTTCCCGCACCTGTGCGGCAATCTGCGACACCCGATTGGTCACCTGTCGACGTAGGCCTCCTCGCACACGAGCATCCGACTCGGCTACCAATTCGGGCAGTCGGCTGCGGACGGGATTGAACGTCGGCAAGCAGAGGTAGACGGCGATGAGAAGTGCGGCGGCAATCATTGTCCGGCCTCCGCACGATCGATGATGGCGACCGCCCATTCGATGCCCGCGCACACCAGCCCGACACCGATGACCAGCACAATTCCTCCGATACCGCGACTGAGGAACTCGAATGGGGACGCTCCGAAAGCTTGCCCCATGACCAAACCGAACACCGGCAGCGATGCCAAGATGGCGATCGTCATGCGCGGTCCCGCCAGCGCGGCAGACGTCTGTGAGCGATGCGCCTGACGAGCCTGCAGATCACCCCGCGCGCAGTCCAGCAACCCAGCCAAACTCAGACCGTGTTGCTGCGCCACCGTCCACATACGCCCAATCCGGCGCAGTTGCTCCGAAGATTCTTCGCCCTCCCACGGGTCGGCGAAGTTCGCGCGATGCGCCGCGTGCGCGAGATGATCAGCCAACACAGTCTCATCCCCTGACCTGCGCAATTCCGCTGCTGCCGCGTTGAGCGCTCGTGAAGCCGCCGCTCCTGCGCGCAGCCGCGCGGTCAAAGTTTCCAGCGCTACCGCAGCGCTGTCCGCTTCCCGACGTTCACAGCGCCTCTCCCCCACAGCGCGCACTACTGCCCCTGCGGTGCGACCCAGCAACAGCCCGGCTATGACACCTGGAATCCCGGCGAGCCACAGCAACACGAGTGCTGGGCCTGCAACGATGAGGATTGATAGTCCTGCAGTTCGATTCGCACTGCCAGTGCTTACTGCACTCGACCCCGTGGAACCAGCACCAAGTCCAACCATGCGCTGCAACCACTTCAGCCCGCCGGACACCTCGCGGCCACGGCCTGCCAGTGCTCGCGAGCGCACCGCCGCCGAGCTGTCCGGCCAGATAGCGACCGCCGCAGCCGCTCCCCCAATGAGCATCGCCACGCTAAACCCTTCCCCCATAGCTGTTAATCTCCCCGTCTAATCCCCTGACTTTTCCTCTAGTCATTCCATCGGGTATTCCACCGGTTATTCCCCGCCGACCAGCAACTTCTGCAACGCTTCCCAACCCGGCCCAGGCCCATCCCGAGCAGTCCAGACCTCCACCACCTCCGGTGGGTTACCGCGTAGCAGCCCGATCTGTGCCAGCCTGCGAACATCAGCGCGTTCGACCACCAACACCACCTGCACCGCCGAGACCAACTGCGCATGCAGCCCGGCGCGACCAAGGCCACCGATCAGCCCCAAGGTCTCAAAGCGCGCCACGACATCCCCAATGCGGTTGGCGTGAATTGTCCCCGCCCCACCGCGATGCCCCGTATTCAACGCTGCCAGCAGATCCACCACTTCGGCGCCTCGAATCTCCCCGACGACAATGCGGTCGGGACGCATGCGCAACGCCTGCTTCAGCAACTCCTGCTGCCCAATCGCACCGGCGCCCTCCAGGTTGGCGGCCCTGGTCACCAGCTTCACCACATGCGGATGCTGAGGCTGCAGCTCCGGAGTGTCCTCGATACACACAATGCGCTGGTCAGGATTAACTTCTGAGAGCATCGCCGCCAATAGCGTGGTCTTTCCCGCACCCGTGCCACCGGCGACAATAAACGACAGCTGTCTCGCCACGATTCCCCGCAACACCGGCAGAATTTTCGGTGGAAATAGCCCGACATCGCATAGCTCCGCAAGTCCGCGACGAGCCGGACGCAGCACCCGCAGGCTAATCTGAGTGCCGGTCGCCGACGGTGGGGAAAGCACCGCATGAACTCGCACACCACAGCCGCCGACACCACCAGGAATATGGCCGTCTGCCCAGGGTTGCGCGTCGTCAAGCCTTCGTCCACACCGCGACGCGAGCCGCACCGCATACGCGCGCACCTCGCCCTCGTCCGCGAAGGAAATCTCGGCGCGCTCCAGTCCGTTGCCGGCGTCGACCCAGACCTCGCCCGGCGCGGTGACCAGCACATCGCTGACACCCGGGCGTCGCAACAGCGCATCCAACACACCCGCGCCCACTGTTTCCTCGCGAATCGTGCGTAGAATCTCCAGCACCTTCACATCGGAGACAACCCCCGAGGTCTCTGCGCGAATGATGTCGGCGACCTCGCTATGCGATGCCACCCCAGGCCGCTCCGCAAGCGCCGTCCGCACCGCCGCCAACAGCCTGACGTCATCCATCGCCACCACCGCCGACAAGGGCAAACATCGCTTCCAATCCCCGCGTCAGCTTGCCGACGGTTCCAGCGAGCCCGCCCACATCTATCTCGTGAGCTACCTTCTTGCAGTACTCAATCTCACCAACAATAGGCAGGTCGAGAGCGTATTCCACCTCTTCGACACTGATATCGCGGTGCTGCTGGTACCTCACTGCAAGATTTGGGGTGAACCCCGCCTGTGCACAGATGCTCGCCAAGTGCCCAGCGGCTGCGATGGCTCGAACGGAGGTGGGCAGGACTATGACGGTGTCATCGGCAAGTGCGCCGAGAGTGGTGACGTACTCCACCTGCTTCGGGCAGTCCACGATGACCGTAATTCCGGCATGAATAAGGCAACTAATGGTGCTGGCAATGTGCCGGACATCGTCGGGCCTGTCGGTTCTGTCGGCGCTGTCGAATTTGTTGTTCGCCGAGGCGTGGTTGTAAGTCGTCTCGGGCGTGCGACTGCGAGTCCACGTCAACACTTTCAGAGCGGGTGATCGCGGGCAGGATGGCAGTGCTTCGTAGAGTGCCGCTCCGTCGAGACGACCATCAGCAGCCGAGAAGTCCTGCCACCTCAATCCCGGTTCCGTTTCCATCCCGAGCACCAGATCAATGCCTCCCGCGAGCACGTCCGCGTCCACCAAACAGATGGGCCTTTCACGGGAAAGAACCAATGCACTCGCCGCCGCGGCAATGGAAGCCCCGGCACCGCCGACCGCAGGAACCAACATCAGGCACGTTGCCGTGGAATCGGTTGTAGTTGCCGGCACGTTCGGTACGGGTTCTGTACCCGGTGCTGTAATCACGTCTGCGAAGGCAGGTGACGCTGGGTTCTGATGGTGGTTCAGGTGGTTCGAGCGGTTTTGGCAATCGGAGGGCTTCGGAGCATCCGGGCGTACGTCGCCACGGCCGAGCAGCTCGACAATATCGACGTTGTCCGCGGGCAAACTGGCGCTGTAAACAGGAGCTAAAACCTCCGCTACCTGCGCATCTTCCGCCTCAGTATCACTGCGGACCAGAAAGATCGCTCCCTCACTATGAGGCCGTCCGGCTAATCTTCGGGCTGCCGGTGCATCGACGAACACCGCTGGTGCCCGACGCCACAGGGCCGATGAAACTCCCGCTCCTGTCGATACTGACGATGGGGAAGGCTCTGGGGCTGATGATGATAGTGATGCTGGCGGCGAAGCAAATGTTTGTGCGGCCACTGACGCTGCAGCCACAGGTGGCACGGTCTCCTGCACACAGTCACGACCGGTAGCAGCGACTATGAGCGCAACCTCTTCACGCAGCGCCTCATCATCGACGGCGTTGACTACTGGATTTGCTGAAGCCTCGGTTCGCTGAGCCATGGACAGTTTCTTGATTGCCATGGCCATAGCGTGCACTACAGGGCGGATTCAATGATGCCCGCAAGGGGCCAAAACCTCGCTGTCTGTGGATAATTTTCAGACTGTGGATAACTGCAGAACGCCATGTCGCCTTTGCCTTATGGCTACTGCGCGGCCTGACCAATGCAAGTTAGTGACTACGTTTATGTCAGGTGGCGTTGGGTCGATGCGAGTTAGTGACTGTGTTTATGACAAAAATGGCACGAAAAATGACTTGAAAGTGTCATAAACCTGTCTCTTATACACATCTCCGAGCCCACGAGACTCCTGAGCATC
>ERZ1031016.271-NODE-271-length-8413-cov-6.500479_pt1 | contig 8413 bp, 8 predicted proteins | sample MGYA00518593_ERZ1031016 | MGnify/ENA primary metagenome ERZ1031016 (study PRJEB33718, sample SAMN03159727) | human skin metagenome | collected 2014-05-20 | study: EMG produced TPA metagenomics assembly of the PRJNA266117 data set (Human skin bacterial metagenome and... | reverse complement strand
CGCGGCGAGATTTCATGTGCGATTCTTGGTCCACCCCGCGCCGCTTCACGTCCGCGGCAAGCGCAGCATCTTCGCGCGCCTCTTGTTTCTCACGCTCTACTGCATCGGAATAGAACTGGATGAGGAAGTTTTGTACCAACGCGGGCAGCGCGGGATCAGGTTTTCCTTCTTCCAAGGGCTCTGAACTCGCCTGATCGCCGGCGCGTTCGACTACCCAACCGCGCTGACCGCGAATGCGCCCATCGCGAACGTGGAAAATCTGTACCGCTGCCTCAAGTTCATCGGAGTTAAAAGCAATGAGATCAGCATCCGTGCCGTCTGTGAAGACCACGGCCTGCTGTTCCATAATCTTGTCAATAGCGCCCAAATCATCGCGCAGGCGCGCCGCGCGCTCGAACTCTAGGTTCTCGGCGGCCTGCTCCATGTCCTGGGTAAGTTTGCGGCGTACTGAACCGGTGTTGCCATTCATGAAGGACACGAGATCGTTGACCGTCTCGCGGTGGTCTTCCTTGCTTACTCGGCCAATGCAGGGTGCATCGCATTTGCCGATGTATCCCAAAAGGCACGGACGCCCTAGCCGCTCATGCCGGTTATATACTCCCTTGGAGCAGGTACGCATGGGAAAGACGCGGGTAAGCAAGTCCAAGCTTTCGCGCACGGCCCAAGCATGGGAATAGGGGCCGAAATAGCGTACGCCCTTGCGCCGCGGGCCACGGTAGAAGAAGGCGCGAGGGACCGTCTCTCCGACCGAAACCGCGAGCATGGGATAGGTCTTATCGTCGCGGTACATGACGTTGAAGTGTGGATCAAAGCGCTTGATCCACGTGTACTCCAACTGCAAGGCTTCCACCTCGCTGGCAACTACCGTCCACTCCACCGAGTTGGCGGTGAGGACCATTTGGCGAGTACGCGGGTGCAGTTGCGTGATGTCCTGGAAATAGTTAGACAGCCGAGCGCGCAGGTTCTTGGCTTTGCCCACGTAGATAACGCGGCGGTTTTCATCGCGGAACTTATAGACGCCTGGGTCGGTGGGAATGGTTCCCGGAGCCGGGCGGTAGGTGGTGGGGTCAGCCAATTGTTAATCCTGGGGCATGTACTTGGCTTCCACGTCGCGGAAGCGGCGGACGTTGTCAATGACGGTGTCCTTATCGCCGGACTGCAAAGCCCAGACGGGAACGAACTCGAACTCGGGCAGCTCAAGGCGTGCCATACGTTGGCCTACGGGGAAGGAAAGTCCGTAGACCACCTGCCACGGATAAAAGCGGGTGCCCACGATATTGCGGACCTCTACCCCATCCTCATTGGCGCGCAAGCGGGGACGGTTAAGAGCGATCCAGGAGAGAACGGAAATGAGAACACCAACGCCAGGGAAGGCGAATTTGTCGATGGTGGTCACGTGCGCACCGGTAAAAGACACATCCAAGGTGACTCCCATGAAAAAATGGATGGCCAGAACGAGAATCACCCAGGCGATAGCCACCTTGCGCAGGAAGGGCGAGGTCGCCGTGAACTCCCACGGTTTAGACGTGGTCTGTGCGAAGGGATCGGCGCTGGTATAGGCCAATACGTCGGCGTCGCTAAGCTGGCGGCTGTGCTGCGGATTCTTTGGGGCCTGCGCCTCGTTCATGTGCATACTCCTTTGGGGTGCGCCCCGCCGGCCACCTTGGTGGTCAAGCGTTGGGCGCTGACGCATTGCTAGAGGTTATTTTTGTGTTGCGTTTAGTGTACGCAACTGCAGCGCGGTGTCTAAAGCCGCGATCATAGCTTCGGCGCCCTTGTTTTCTACCGAATCTGCAAAACCGGCGCGGTCGATAGCCTGCTGTTGGTCGTTAACGGTCAAAACGCCATTAGCTACCGGGGTGGATTCATCGAGCGAGATACGGGTCAGCGCTTGGGTGACGGAGTCGCATACGTAGTCAAAGTGGGGGGTGCCGCCACGGATAACGCAGCCTAGTGCCACCACGGCATCGTAGGAGCGGGCTGCTGCTTGGACCATAACGCCAAGTTCCAGGGCACCTACCACTCGGTATTCGGCAACCTCAGCACCATTATCGGTAGCAGTCTGCACCGCCTGGGCATGGAGCTGGTCGCAGATTTCTGCGTTCCACGTAGCAGTAACCACAGCAACGCGCAGTCCACTGCCATCAACCTGGGCAATATCAGGCAGGCCTTCTTTACTCATCGCTATCCTTTCAATCGCACGTTAAAGTTCTACTTATGTTCGGCGTCCCACTGGGCAACCTGCGGAAGGTCGTGGCCCATGCGGTCGCGTTTAGTACGCAAGTAGTCAATATTATCCGCGTGGGCAGGGGTTGCCAGCGGCGTGTGGTGGCTGGCGTCCACCCCAAAGCCACTTAGCCCCTCGCCCTTATGCGGATTATTGGTTAAGAGGTTTGCGGATTCTATGCCGAGATCGCGAAGGATCTGCCCGGCCACGGAATACTCGCGGGCGTCCTCGGGCAGTCCCTGCTCCAGGTTGGCATCGACGGTGTCCATGCCCGAATCCTGCAGGCGGTAGGCCTCCAACTTATGCAAAAGGCCGATGCCACGGCCTTCCTGACCGCGCAGGTAAATGACCACACCGCGGCCCTCCTGGCTGATAAGGCGCATGGACTCATGCAGTTGGGGTCCACAATCGCAGCGCCGTGAGCCAAAGGCATCACCGGTTAGGCATTCGGAATGGACACGCACCATAACGTCGCGTGCGCCGCGCAGTTCGGAAGGTTCCCCTGCGACCAACGCAACGTGTTCCTGCCCGTCTACCTCATGGCGGTAACCGATGGCGGTGAAGTGACCATATTCGGTGGGTAGCTCAGTGGCGACCTGGCGGGTGACCTGCGTTTCATTATGGCGGCGCCACTCGATGAGCTGCGCGATAGAGATCATGGACAGCCCATGCGTATCGGCAAAGCGACGCAACTCTGGTGAGCGCGCCATATCCGTGGGGTCATCCTCGGAGACGATCTCGCACAGCACACCGGCCGGGCGCAGGCCCGCCAATCGGGCGAGATCAATGGATGCCTCCGTATGGCCGTCACGCTCCAGTACGCCGCCCGGGCGAGCACACAGCGGCACCACGTGGCCTGGACGGGTGAACTCTCCTGGAGTGGTGCTGGGGTCTGCCAGGCGGCGGATGGTTTCTGCGCGCGAGGTGGCAGAAATACCGGTACTACCTGTTGCTGCATCCACGGTCACCGTGTAGGCGGTGCCGCGTACATCTTGGTTGACCGCCAGCATCGGCGGTAGGTTCAGCCGATTGCAATCGTCTGGCAATAAGGGTGCGCAGATATATCCAGAGGAATAGCGCACCATGAAGGCCACGAGTTCCGGGGTGGCTAGCTCCGCGGCGAAAATCAGATCGCCTTCATTTTCGCGATCCTCATCATCGATGACAACAACCGGCTTACCAGCGGCGATATCCGCGATGGCCTGGTCGATGGAATCTAGACGGATGGAATTATCACTCGCGCTCATAAGGTAGCAGTCTAGTCCTTAGCCTCAGGGGGTTGAGCTTCGGGGTGAAGCATCTTTTCTACATACTTGGCCAGCACATCCACCTCGAGATTTACCTCCCCTCCTACCGGCAAGGCGCCATGAATGGTATCGCGCAAAGTGGTGGGGACAAGAGATACCTCGAACCAGTCTGGGCCCACGGCGCTCACGGTCAGCGAGGTGCCGCTCACGGCAATGGAGCCCTTTTCCACGACGTATCGGGAAAGCTCCGACGGCAAGCTAAAACGCAGCACATCCCAGTTCTCGGAGTTAGTTCGGCTCTGCAGCGTAGCGGTGCCGTCCACGTGGCCTTGCATAATGTGCCCGCCCAGCCGGGTGGTGGGAAGCAGTGCCGGTTCGACGTTGACCGGATCGCCCTCGGCAAGGCGCCCCAGTGCGGTGCGGTCGAGGGACTCCTGCATCACATCCGCACAAAAAGTATCCGCCGACAGATCCGCTACGGTAAGGCATACGCCGTTAATGGCAATGGAATCACCCAGTGCGGCCCCCGCAACGGTACGCGGGGCACGAATGCTCAGGCGAAGCGCGTCTGCGTGCGGCTCCATTGCGTCCACGGTGCCCAACTCTTGTACTAGCCCAGTAAACACTTCCAACCTTTCTCGCTCACTACTATGTCCAGCGTCTAGCGCACGTACTCAATAAGAACGTCGTCACCCAGCGCCTTCATTCCCGCCCTGTGGAAGCGGGTGGCCTCTGCCAGTGTCTGGGTCACGGGGTGCGCGAGCACGCCACGACCCTCGCCCAGCAAAAGTGGTGCAATATAGGCGGAGATGGCATCCACCAAGTCGGCCTTGAGGAAGCTGCTGGCCAGGCCTGCGCCTCCTTCCACGAGGACGTCGCGGGCACCGGTGGCGTAAAGCTCGTAGAGAGCTTCTTCGATGCTGTCGTACTGCTCGTACCCCAACTCGCGCAGGTGGCTTGCTGCATCACCCGCCGATGCCAAATCACGCTTGCCAATGACCACCCGGCGTGGCTGGCGCGCGCGCAAGCTGCCGTCGCTAAAGCGCGCGGTGAGCGAGGGATTATCAGCCAGCGCCGTGCCGGTACCTACCACGATGGCATCGCGGTGCGCCCTATCGGCATGCACCCAGTCGCGCGCTGCCTCGCCCGTAATCCATTGGCTGGTTCCATCGGCCGCGGCCGTGAAACCGTCCAGCGTTTGCGCGAACTTCAAGGTAACGTGGGGCCGTTGGGTGCGCACGGCGAATAGCCATGGCACCAAAGCATCCTCGACGTGCGGGGGCTTTTCTAGCTTGGCGACGTCCACTCCAGCCTCCGCCAACACTTCTGCGCCACCCGCAGCCTGCGGGGTGGGATCGGCGTGGAGGTAGTACACGCGAGCCACGCCGGCATTGATAAGCGCCTGCGCGCAGGGACCCGTGCGGCCGGTATGCGCGCAGGGTTCCAAGGTGACCACGGCCGTAGCGCCGCGTGCCTTATCTCCGGCCTCGCGCAACGCCATGACCTCGGCATGTGCGCCTCCCACGGGCTGGGTGGCGCCGATGCCCACAATTTCCCCAGCTGGGGACACAATGACCGCGCCTACCGGTGGGTTAGGGCTCGTGGTTCCACGGACTTCAGTACCCGCGGCCATCGCGCGCAACAGCGCTGCGGAGATGTTGCTGTCTTGGAGCTCCGCGCTCATTAGGCACCAGCCGCCAGATCACGCAGCTGCTTCACGATGCCGGCTGGGTCGTCCGCCCTGAATACGGCTGAGCCTGCCACGAAAGCGTCGCAGCCGGCCTCGGCGGCTGCCTCGATGGTCTCTGGTGAAATGCCGCCATCGATCTCGATGATGGTGTCAAGGCCCTGCTCATCAATGCTGCGGCGCAGCTTATGGACCTTCTCCAGCATCTCCGGCATGAATTTTTGCCCGCCGAAGCCAGGCTCCACAGACATCACGAGCACCTCATCGAAATGGTGCAGCTTATCCAACCACGGTTCGATGGCGGTGCCTGGCTTGATGGAAAAGGCCGCACGCACGCCCAAATCGCGGATGCGCTGGGCCAAGTCCACTGCCGCCTGGTCATCGGCGACGGCCTCCACGTGGAAGATAATCGTATGTGCGCCCGCCTTGGCATAGGTCTCAACCCACTTTTCGGGTTCCTCAATCATGAGGTGGACATCTAGTGGCTTATCGGTGCTGCTATGGACCGTAGCCGTGATATCTGGGCCGAAAGACAGGTTGGGCACAAAGTGCCCATCCATAATGTCCACATGGACCCAGTCTGCGGTATCAATCGCTGCTAGCTCCTCGCCCAAGCGAGAAAAATCAGCGGCCAAGATGGAAGGGGAAATAATCGGTGCAGACATGCCCACCAGTCTATCGCGATTAATCGGCTGCGCGGCGAAGGGCCGCAAAGAACATGGCGTCGGTACCGTGGCGATGCGGCCACATCTGCACGGATTTCTCGTGGCCTACATCGCCCATATCAGGAATGAGAGCATGTGCGTCAAGTTCTTCGGCACCGAGTTCGCGCACGGCGCGGTCAACGATGCCCCGGGTTTCGCGCAGATCTGGCGAACACGTGGAGTAGATGACCACGCCACCTGGACGCACCAGGTTTAATGCGGAAGACAAGAGCTCGAATTGCAGCTGGTTGAGCTCGGTGATGTCAGACTCGGCCTTGCGCCACCGCGCCTCGGGGCGGCGACGGAGGGCGCCGAGACCGGAACAGGGGGCATCGACAAGCACGCGATCAAAGCCCTCTCCCACGCCGGGATTGCGGCCATCTGCCACATGAACGTCCACGGGCAAATCGCTAACTGTCTTTTCAATCAGCGCCGCTCGGTGTGGGGATACCTCCACTGCATCGACGTGCGCGGAATCGATGCGGGCAAGCGCCCCCATCAAGGCCGCCTTACCGCCTGGACCGGCGCAGAGATCCAGCCACCGGCCGGTGTCCTCGCCCTCGAGGGGCGCCTCGCATACCGCGCGAGCAATCAGCTGCGAGCCCTCGTCCTGCACGGCCGCCAATCCTTGGCGCACGGGTTCCAATTGTCCGGGGTCACCGGATTCCATGTACACCGCATAAGGGGAATAACGCCCCTCCTCATTGCCGGTCATCAGGGCCAATTCCTCGGCCGAGATTTCGCCGGGGCGCGCCACTAGATGCACCGAAGGTCGTTCCGAATCCGCCGCCAGGGCAGCCTCCAACTCCCCTAGGCCCAACACGCGGCTAAACGATTCCGCAATCCAGGTGGGATGGGAATGCTTAAAGGCGGTGCCGGCGATTTCCCCCTGTGGAGCGAGCTTGTCCAGCCAGACCTTAGCCGGCGTCCGCGTAATGGTGCGCATGATGCCATTAGCAAAACCCTTGGCCTTGACTTCACCAGCGGCTTCTACCAAACGAACGGTGGTATCAACCGCCGCGTGTGGCTCCACGCGGGTATAAAGAACTTGATAGGCGCCCAGGCGCAAGGCATCAACCACGGCTGGGGAAATATCCTCGAGGCCGCGCGAAGAGCACTCTGCGATGACGGCATCAACTACGCCAAGGGTGCGCAGCGTGCCGTAGGTGATTTCGGTGGCGAAGGCGGCATCGCGCCCCTTGAGCTTTTGTTTGCGCAGCGCCTTGGGCAAAATGAGGTTGGCAAAAGCATCATCCTCGCTTACCCTGCGCACCACGTCGAAGGCGACCGCACGCGGCGCATCCACGCCCGCGGCCAGCGCGGCCTGAATCAGTCCGCCTTCCTGGCGCTTGCCGGGACGTTGGCCCTTAGCAGCAGCCTGCCTGGCCCTGTGCTGCCCACCGCGGCTACCACGCTGCTGCCGTTGCGGGCGACCACCTCGGCCCTTCGCACCAATGGATTTATGGGAGTCCTGCGGCTTTCCCGCCGGCGACTTATCCCCGGACTTGCTGCGGGAACGGAAACCACCACTCATTGAAACTTCACCTCGGCATCCTTGCCTAGTCCGCGGGCCCAATCGGCCGCATTCATCATCTTCTTTCCCGGAGGCTGGATTTTACCCAGTTGGACTGGCTGCGTACCGGTACCGATGAATACGGCGTTCTTGGCAATGTGCAGCTGCCCTGGTTCTAATTCCTGTGGAACCGCCACCTCTTCTATGAGGCTGACTGGTCCAATCTTCACGCGGGCCTCGTCCCACATGGTCCATGCACCCGGCCCAGGCGTGTATGCGCGAATATGCCGATCAATGGCAAAGCCCGGTTGGGACCACTCCACGCGGGCCTGCGCGGTAGAGATTTTCGGCGCATAGGTAGCCTCGCCCTGCTGCGGTTGCGCCTCCAGCTGCCCCGCCGCTAAGCCATCCATGGTGGCCACGAGCAGGTCGCCACCGGAATAGGCAAGGCGCGTCAACAAGTCATCAGCGGTATCGGTGCCTTTAATCTCCTCCGTCACGGTGCCGAGCACCGGGCCGGTATCAAGGCCTTCCTCAATGCGGAAGGTTGATGCCCCGGTAACATCATCGCCTGCAGCAATGGCAGCCTGCACCGGTGCCGCACCGCGCCATGCCGGAAGCAAAGAAAAGTGCAGGTTTACCCAACCATGCTGTGGTAATTCCAGCAGATCCTTAGTCACCAGATTGCCGTAAGCCACCACCGGAATCGCCTCCGGCTGCAATTCCTTTAAGCGTGCACGCAGCGCCTGACCGTCCTCCGAATCAGGGCGCAGGGTGGTAGGGGTCAATACTTCAATGCCATGTGCTTGGGCGAGCGCCTTCACTGGGCTCGGATGAAGAGTGCGGCCGCGGCCCTTCTTCGCGTCTGGGCGAGTGATTACCGCCACCACCTCGTGCGACGAGGCAAGCAGCTTTTCCAAGGCCACAACGGCTGGCTCAGGGGTACCGGCAAAAATAATCCGCATGCGGGAAACTCTCCTCTTAATATCTGTCTCTTATACACATCTGACGCTGCCGACGACTCCTTACGTGTAG
>ERZ1031016.264-NODE-264-length-8556-cov-5.979532_pt1 | contig 8556 bp, 7 predicted proteins | sample MGYA00518593_ERZ1031016 | MGnify/ENA primary metagenome ERZ1031016 (study PRJEB33718, sample SAMN03159727) | human skin metagenome | collected 2014-05-20 | study: EMG produced TPA metagenomics assembly of the PRJNA266117 data set (Human skin bacterial metagenome and... | reverse complement strand
CTCGTCCAAGACCTCGGTGGGAACATCTGAAGCGGAGTGGTGACGCGTATGGGTAGGCGAGGGTAAGAAAGAAGGCCGCCGCACCGTTTGATGGTGCAGCGGCCTTCTGGGAGTGACTGGCTAGGAAACTATGTTCCTAGGGCAGAAGTGGGGCGTTCTTAGAACAGACCCTCAGCCTTCTTGCCGGTGTCCTTCAGGGTGTGTTCGCGGGAGTCAACGTTCTGGTCGTTGTGCTTGGAGTCATCACCCTTGATGCGGGAAGTCTGGGTTACCTCGATGTTGTTGATGAGGCGGCCTTCCTTGGTCTTGCCATCTCCGAAGTCCAGGTTGGCGATGCGGGCCTCTTCGCCAGCGTTAATCGGGTTAGCCAGGGTTACCTCGAAGGAGCGGGTGGAGGTCTTCTCGTTGAAGCCCAGGTCACGGATGTGAGCGCCGTTGGAGGAACGCGGGGTGATGAGGCGGTCAACGCCCTTCGGTCCCTTAGCGGTCTTCACGTCCACGCGGAACTGGGTAGCTGGGAACTCGCCGTAGTAACGCTCGGAGCCAACGTTCTTAGCGCGCAGGGCAACGGTGCCTGCGAAGCCAGCGTGCTTAGCGCCGGAAACGGTCAGGTAAGGCTCGAGGTCGAGCTTGTGCTTGGAGTCCTTCTTGTCCTCCTTGGCGTCAACCTCTTCCTGCTTCTTCTTGTCAGCAGCCTCTTCGTTCTTGCCCTCTGCTTCAGAGACCTTCTCGGTTGCTTCCTTGGCGTTGCCCTCGGACTCCTTGACTACCTCTGCGTCAGCCTCGAGGTTCTTGTCCTCTTCAACGACCTTCGGGTCATTGACGTCGGTGGTGTTCTGAGCGTCCTTGTTGGGAGCGTAGGAGTCAGACAGCTTGTCGTACAGCTTGACGCGAACCTCGTTCTTTACCGGCTGCATTGCGTTCCAGGCAGTCGGGGTGGACCAGGTGCCGTTTGGCTTGCAGTACTGCTGGGTACCAGTCATGTTCAGCACGCGGAAGCCGTAGGTGGCTTCACCGGTGTGGTTTGGCGGAACGTCGTAAGGTCCGATGGACTGGCCAGCATCCCAAGACAGGGAGTAGGAAGCGCTAGCACCAATCTTGGTAGCGATCTCGTGAGAGATGCCGAAGGAGCCTTCAGCGCCCTTCTTGGAGCCCTTGCCGCCCAGGTTCATGGACGTGGTCTCGGTGCGGTCACCGTTGACAGAAAGGGAGATGGACTGAGACTTGGACAGATCCTGCTGCAGCGGGATGTCCTTCTTGGTCTGGTTGGTGGTGGAGATGGTGCCGGCCGGCAGGAAGCGGTCGGAGACCTTGTAGACCACGGTGCGGTGGTCCTCCCACGGGTTACATACCGGGCGAGGGTTCAGGATATTCGCCTTCATGTGGTCGGAACCGTGGGTGGTGTGGATGATTGGCAGGTCCGGGTTCAGGGCCGGGGTCTCCGGGTAGGACTCAGTCTGGGTAGCTGCGCCAGCCAGCGGTGCCGCGAATGCGGTGCCGGCGACGATGAGGCCGGCGGTCAGGCCGGTCATGCGACGACGAATCGACATATAGAGCTTCTCCTAGGTAGGTAGAAAATGAATGAACTTATGAATGAAATCCAGCAACTCTCGATGTTGCGCTAAGAAAACGCTAAAACAGGCTCAGAATTAATTCATCTCTTAGATGTCTATATATTTGCCACGCCGGTGGGTGGGTATTTTTATATAGGCCAAGCTGTTTATTGGTGTTTGCTCCCGCTAAGCGGCTGATAGTGCGTGAAAAAATATTGATGAATGATTGTCTATACAATAGAGAATCGACACGGAGGGGTTCGGCCCCTATCTGGGGGTGTTTGGGTGGCCTCTGGGAGGGGTTTAGGGACCTGACGAAAAGTTGTGGACATGTCACAATATGCGTCGTACGCTGCATTTAAGCGGGTAGGGAAGGGTTATAAAATGCTTTGTCATGAATGTTACGTGACATAAGTTATAGGCGTTTACATGGCAGAGGTTGGCACGTTTCGCAACTAGAACCTGCCGGGGCTTTCCGCTGAGGGGTAGGGCCCGGGGTTAGAATAGGGCCGATTCGACAATCAGCATGAGGGCCGCAGCGATGGCCACGGTGATGACGATACGGTTGAGAAGATGCCTATCTATAAATCGGTTGAGGTAGTTGGCGGCAATGAGCCCAATGACGACTAAGGGGAAATAGGCCGCCGCGGTGGTGACCTGGGTGCCGCTGATCTGCCCATTAAACGTCAGAATTATAAGAGAAATTAAGGTTCCGAGGACAAAGGTGCCCGCTAAGGTGCCGCGTGTGCGGTTGGGGGCAAAGCGCTTCATGATCAGCGCCATGGGCGGGCCGCCGATGGAGGTCGAGGTGCCCAGGATGCCGGAGACTACGCCAGCGATGAGCGTATTGACGGTGGTGGGGCGAGGGCTCCATCCCAAGCTGGATAGCGTCATAGCAAAAAGTACGGCACAACCGATGCCCATCAGGAGAGAGGCTGGCAATTGCCCAAGCGCCCACTAGGGAACCGGGAATGCGGGCGAGGGAAGAGATGCCGACGACGCGCCAGGACGTCTCGCGGTAGGTGCGCGCGAGCGTATAACTGGAAATGCACAGCGCGAGCAGCAGAATGAGCGTGGGCACGAGCTCAGGACGAATGAGCGCGATTATGGGCGTGGCAATGGTGCCTAAGCCAAAACCGATGGTGCCTTGAGTAATGGTGCCAGCGAGGATGAGGACGCCGATGAAGATAGAGGACCATGCGTCTACAGAGATTCCCAGAAACATAACGAGGGCTAAGTGTATCTGGGCCCAGTCTGCATTCTGAAACTATTAGAGGCGGGCGGTGGCCTTTTCATTGGCGGCGATTTCCTCCAAGCGTTCGGCCGGGCACATGCCGGCAACGATGACCGCGGAACCGCCAGCGGCTAGGGGCTCGAGCACGGCACGGGAGAAAGACTCATTATCGGACCAGCCGGTAGAAAGCAGGCGCTCGGCGGTAGCGGGGGCATCGACAAGCCGGGGCAGTGGTTGGGTTTCGCCGAAGTACTGATCGCCGTAGAAGCGCACGGTGGGTCCAAAATCGATGGCGCCGGTGGGCAGCTCCCCGCCGGACTCGACGACGCCGCGGCCAAAGGGATCCTCGCTAATGAGCACGATGTCGGCCTGGGGCTGGCGCTCGTGGGCGGCCGCGTAGCGGGAGGGGGAGGTAAAGACGACGTCGGCAAGCGGGGCAGATTCGCCAAAGGTATAGGAAGGGCCAGACGCAAGGGCACCCAAGGCTACAACGGCCGCCTGCCACGAGGAAGGAAGATCGATAGCGATGGTGGAATCCGCCTCTAGGTCGAGCTCTTCTTCCAACATATTGGCAATCTTGGCCACCCAATTGTCGAGCGTTTGCGCGGAAAAATCCATGCGCGCGCCGGTCGCCTCGTTGTATACGGTAAGCCGCGGGGAGGCAGCGTCGGCACGCAAAAGATGGGCGAGTAGTTCCATACCCGCCCATCGTAGGGGAGAAGTGCTAGTTCACGCAGCGCGGGCCGTCGCCACCAGCGTCAATCTCCGGGGAGACCTTAGCGGTACCGAAGTCATCGCCCGGGGTGCCTACCGGCTGGCTGGACTTATCCGCCTCCGGCTCCTGGTCGCTAGCTTCCTTATCGGAAGGTCCCTGGTAATCATCGGTAGCAACCACGATGAGGGTGTCATCGTCGAGTTGCGGATTCTCTGCCACCGGCAACCCACCCAGCTTCTTGGCCAAGGCCTTAGCATCCTCGCTTGTCGGATCGGCGGCGACGACCTGTGACTCGCTGTAGATGCCCGGCTGCGCATTCGCGGAGCGCTCCACCGTGTAGCCCTTGCCTTCCAGCCAAGAGCCGATGCCTGATGCCAAGCCATCAATATTGCCGGCGTTGAGGACGTGAATATTGATATTCGGATCGACGTCCTTATCCTTCTCCGCCTTTTCTTGCTTGTCCTTATCTTCAGCCTTGGACTCATCGGTGGCTTCATCGTGTGTCTTGGCCAGGTCTTCCATGAAGCGGTGGACCTCGGCGGCATCGATGGTGACGATGGATTCGCCATAATCGCCCTGGCCGTCGATGGAGGTTACCGGGATAGTGGTGAAGGTGACATTGCCGCCGGCAAGGCCGGCCAGCTGGGTGACAAAGCCCATGATGTCCCAGCCATCATCAATGACCACGGAGCGCTCTACCGCCTTGGCAATCTTGGACAGCTTGGAAGGATTGGCCAGGGTGTCATTGTCCAGGATCTTATTGACTAGGGAAGCCATGAAGGCCTGCTGGCGCACGATACGGTCGAGGTCGCCGCGCGGGAGGTTATAGCGCTGGCGCACGAAAGCCAGGGCCTTGGCGCCGTCGAGGGTCTGCTTGCCCTTGCTGAATTTAGCGCCAGACATGTCATCATCAACATCATCGTTGAGGCAGACATCCACGCCATCGACGGCGTCGGTAAGCAGGGTAAAGCCCAACAGGCCCACCTCCGCGTAATGATCGATGGAAACACCAGTCAAGGTGCGCACCATGGCCAGCAATCCTTCGCGGCCGGCTTCGACGCCCTGCTTTTCGATGTCCTTATCCGAGTGCGGCTTCTTTTTACCCTTAGCCTCCGCCTCGGCATTTTCCTGCTCGAGCTCTTCCACTTTGGCGTTCTTATGGGAGGCGAAGACAGCATTCATCTTCATATTGCCGTAGTCCGGATCCTTGACATAGGTATCGCGCGGAATGGATACGGCGGTAGCGCGGGAACCGTCCTCCGGAACGCGGATGAGCATCATGGTGTCGGTATTTTCCTCACCATCGGCCACGCCGGCGTGCAGGTCCGCCAATTCCTTCTCAGAGAGGGGATCGCCTTTGGCGTCGGTACGCGAATCCTTGCCCACCAGCAAGATATCCACTGCGCCATCGAGCGAGTTACCCGACAAGCCCTGGCCGTCCAGGGACAAGTCCGTGGCCGAAGACATGCCATTATCCAGCCGGCCCACGGTGGCATAACCCACGCCAGATACCACCAGGATCAAGGCAGACAGGAGTGCCACGATCGCCTTGATGGCCGTGGAACCTTTTTGCTTTACCGCACTAGCGGCAGAGGGCGCCGGCTGGATGGTGCGCGCCCGGCGAGTGTTCTCAGAAGTCACAAGTGGAGGCTTTCTAGATTGGTGGGGATCTGGAGACAGTTTAGGGCAGAACGGGCAAAAATTAGTGATCCGTGTCCGATTTCGCGTGTTCGGGTAGTGTCCCTGCCCCGTGCGAGGAGCGCCAGTGACTAAGCTCGGGGCCATTGTGACTACACCAAATCAATCCCCGCTGGCCGTGATCACTGTGACCTATAGTCCCGGTGAATACCTCGGTAGTTTTTTGGACTCCCTGCCGGGCGCCTGCGCTCGCGGCACCAAGGTCGTGCTTGCGGATAATGGCTCCACCGACGGCGTGCCAGAGGCCGCTGCCCGCGAGCGTGCCGGGGTGGACTTTCTCGATACCGGCGGAAATATCGGCTACGGCGCTGGCATGAATGCGGGTGCCCGCTTCGCCCGCGAGCGCGGTGGCGTGGATGAGGAATTTTTCCTTATCTCTAATCCCGATGTCACCTTTACCCCGGGATCTATTGACCAGCTCATCGAGTGCGCTCGCCAGTGGCCGGATGCTGCGGCCGTGGGCCCGCGCATCGTGGAACCGGATGGCAGCAATTATCCCTCGGCCCGCGCCGTGCCCACCGTGGCTACCGGCATTGGGCACGCACTCTTTTCTTCGATCTGGCCCTCCAATCCATGGTCGCGCGCCTACCGCGATGAAGCCGATATGACTGCCCAGCGCCCGGCCGGATGGTTATCCGGTTCCTGCCTTCTTGTGCGCTGGGAGGCCTTCGAAACCATCGGCGGGTTTGATGAGCGTTATTTCATGTACCTCGAAGACGTGGATCTAGGAGATCGCTTCACGCGCGCCGGCTACCAGAACATCTTCTGCCCGGAGGCCGTCATCAGCCACGCTAAGGGGCATTCCACCCAAGCGCACGCCGGCGCGATGCTGCGCGCCCACCACAACTCCGCCTATCGCTTTCAGGCCGACCGCCACCCCGCATGGTGGCAGGCCCCACTGCGCGGCGCGTTGTGGCTGGGGCTGCGAGTCCGCGGGCTTATTGCCTCGGCCTCGGCACGTTCTTAAGGTCCAGTGCGCGTGCCGTTGACCTGGATTGCGCGCCATACGCTCTACACTGGCCCTCAGAAAATCACAGAATAAAACTGTCCGCATACATAAGGAAGACTATGACTGAAGCAGCCACCACCCACGGTGCCAGCACGGATGCAGTGATTCTCGTCGGCGGCCGCGGCACCCGCCTGCGCCCACTAACCATCGGTACGCCGAAGCCGATGCTGCCGACGGCAAACTACCCGTTCCTGCAGCACCTGCTCGCCCGCATCAAGGCCGCCGGCATTGAGCACGTCGTCATGTCTACCTCCTATAAGGCCGAGGTCTTTGAGGAGTACTTCGGTGATGGCTCCGATCTGGGCTTGGAGATCGAGTACGTGGTGGAAGAGACCGCGCTCGGCACCGGCGGCGGCATCCGCAACGTCTACGACAAGCTGCGCAATGACACGGTCATGGTCTTCAATGGCGACGTGCTCTCCGGCATGGATCTGGAAGGGATCCTCACCACGCACCATGACAAGGACGCCGATGTCACTATGCACCTGCTCAACGTGGCTGACCCGCGTGCGTTTGGTTGCGTGCCGACCGACTCTAACGGCCGAGTCACCGCGTTTCTAGAAAAGACCGAGGATCCGCCAACCAACCAGATCAACGCCGGTTGCTATGTATTCAAGCGTTCCGTCATCGAGTCCATTCCGGCCAACCGCGTTGTTTCCGTGGAACGCGAAACCTTCCCAGGACTCTTGGCTGAAGGCCGCTTGGTTGTCGGCCACGTAGACAACTCCTACTGGCGCGACATGGGTCGCCCAGATGACTTCACCCGCGGTTCCTCCGACCTAGTACGCGGCATCGCGCCGTCCCCGCTGATTGAGGGCAAGACCGGCGAGTCCTTGGTGGATCCCTCCGCCGGTATCGCCGGTGGCGTGCTGCTGCTGTCCGGTACCGCCGTGGGCCGTGGCTCCGAGGTGGGCGCGGGTTCCCGCCTAGAGGGCACCGTTGTCTTCGACGGCGTACGCATTGAGCCAGGCGCCATCATCCACAACTCGATCATTGCCTCCGGCGCCCACATTGGCGCCAACGCGGTCATTGAGAACTGTGTCATTGGTGAAGGCGCCCACATCGGCGCACGCTGCGAGCTTCTCGACGGCATGCGTGTCTTCCCCGGCGTTTCCATCCCTGATGCCGGCGTGCGTTTTAGCTCCGATGCTTAACGCTTGTGCAGCGGTCTGGGCACTGCACTAGGTCCAGCTGACATAGGCCGAACTGAGGACAATGGAGCCTCGGTTCGGCCTCTCTTTTTATGGGGCCACCGAGCCCGCCTGTTCGCACCGGCCGACATGATGCGAACTCTGCACAGATCTGAAGTGCATGGATCCCTTCTTTGCGGGGTTGTGCGCGCGACACACCGGGATTTTCTGAAAATTGTTGACAGAAAAACAGGGTACCACTACATGTAGTACCCCCTGCCTACACCCCCACGGGGGATCAGTTGTTACAGATGTGACGGATGGGGATCGTGTGCTGCGTTTTTGCCGGAAAGCGCGAAGAAGCCGCCAATTCGGGTTGACGATATTTAGTGATCCGGTGTGAAATTACATCAGTGAAAGAAACAGCGGCCGGCGCCGTTACTTCCACACCATCCCGGCGGGGCTACCCAAGGAGAATGTGGTGTACAGTCGGTCGCACTGATGAGAATTACCCAACCTCGGAGAAAGGAAAAGGCGTGGACAAAATGGCTAATAACAACGCCATTCTCCGTGGCGGTGCTGCTGCAGAGATGTCGCTCGATGAACTCTTCGGTGCCGTCGAGCAGGAGTGGCAGGACCAGGCGCTGTGCGCGCAGACCGACCCTGAAGCATTCTTCCCTGAAAAGGGAGGCTCTACCCGTGAGGCCAAGCGCATCTGCCAGGCCTGCGCGGTGCGTGATGAATGCTTGGAGTACGCGTTGGAGCACGATGAGCGCTTCGGTATTTGGGGCGGGCTATCGGACCGTGAGCGCCGCCGCCTCAAACGTGAGATTGGATAATTAAGGTGTCCAGTGAGGCCCCTGGCTAGCACGCAATGTGCGGCCAGGGGGCTTTTCTGCTGCCGCGAAACTTACCGGGGGTTACCAGCTATAGCGCGGGTCCACTTCTTCGGGGTCCAAGTTGAGGTAGTTGGCCACCAGCGCGGTAATAACGGTGCCCAGGAGCTCGGAGCGCTCGGGCGGGGTAGAAGCACGTTGCTCGATGGGCATGCGGAAAATGACCAAGCGTGCGCGGGTGGGCTGGCCCTCGGAATCTACGCCGGCGGGAACCACGCGGCCGAGGGGAACTGGACCATCGGCGATGATCTCATCCGGTAGCACGGTCATATCGCTGTCTCTTATACACATCTCCGAGCCCACGAGACTCCTGAGCATCTC
>ERZ1031016.263-NODE-263-length-8570-cov-8.838168_pt1 | contig 8570 bp, 10 predicted proteins | sample MGYA00518593_ERZ1031016 | MGnify/ENA primary metagenome ERZ1031016 (study PRJEB33718, sample SAMN03159727) | human skin metagenome | collected 2014-05-20 | study: EMG produced TPA metagenomics assembly of the PRJNA266117 data set (Human skin bacterial metagenome and... | reverse complement strand
TCGGAATCGGGGACGAGGACGACGGGGCGCGCGGTTTTGCGCATGGCGCGGGTGTACATGGCGAGGCGGGCGGGGTCAGTAATCGTTTCCACGGGGTGTAAGCCTACCCGGGCGCGCCCGGGAACCTACCGCAGGTCGCGGACTGGGGAAGGTACCATAAGCACCATGAATATCAAGGGCAGTGAAGTTTTTCTCTGGGTGCTCATCGGGCTGGCTATCGTGGCGAGCGTCCTGATGATGTTTTCGGACTCCGATGCCTGGCAGAAAATCGCTGTTCTTGCCGCACTGTGGGCCGCAGCCCTTGGCGCGTTCCTTGTCATGAAGATGCGCGGCGAATCCAAGGCCGACGCCGACCGCGTCGCAGAGCTGGAAAATCAGCTTGACCGGGAGCGTGCGCGTGCAGATGAGGAGCGCGCCCGCAGTGAGCAGGCCATCGCCCGTTCCGAGGAGTCCGACGAGACGCTGGCCGCGATCCGCGAGCAGCTCGACGCGATGCGCGCCCAGTTGGAGGAGCTCACCGGCCGCACGTACGAGTACGAGCCGAATTCCATCACCGCCTCCGCCACGCGCCTGCGGGAGATCGGTTCGACATCCTTTACCCCGCCGGAGCCGCCTGCGCCGGAGCCGCCGCGTGAGGAGCCTGAGGACGCCGAGGTTGTTACGGCGGATCCGGATCAGGGTGGCAGCCACACGGCGGGGCACGCTGCGGAGGAGTCGAAGAGTGAGCCGGCGTGGTCGTGGACGCCGCCGTCGAGTTCCTATGTTGAGCCGTCGGAGTCTGCTGACACGTATCATGGGCGTCGCCGCAAGGAAGACGATTCGTTCGACTTCCTGCAGGAACCTGCAGCCGAGGAAGAGTCGTACCACGGCCGTCGCCGGAAGGAGGACGAGCCGCGTCGTTTCGGTGGTTGGACTCCGGTGACGGATCCGGTGGCTGCGGATGATGAGTGGCACGCGCCCGATATTGAGGACATTGTTACGGCGAAGTCTGACCAGACCGCCCAGATTCCGCCGGTTCCGGAGGCCCAGGAGCGGTCCTCGGGTCACGGCCGTCGGCGCGCGGATGACCGCGAGGGTGGCGTGTCGGTTGCTGATCTGCTCAAGAATCTGAAGAAGTAGTTGTGGCTTCACCCGCGCAGCGCGTCTGCCACATCGGCTCCGATCCGCACGTCGCCGAGGGGCTCGCCCGCACGCACCATACGTTGGTTTCCCGCCCGGAGGACGCGACGCTCATCGTTCTTTCTACCCGCGGTGACGGGCTTTTCGACGCCATTTCCTCCCTCGAGTCCCTCATTCGTCCCGGTCAGGTTGTGGTCCACACCGACCCGCGCATGGGCGCGCAGGTGCTCGATCCCCTCGAGGTGCGCGGCGCGCTGTGCGTGGCGCTCGGCGCGCTGGGGGACATGTGGTGCGTCTCCGCCGTCGACGAGCTGGGGACGACGATCGGCACGCTTTTGGCCTCGGAGATGGGTGGGGTGTCGATTGTTGTCGACGACGCGGATCGTCCCCTCATCGGCCGCGTCGCCGCCGCCCTCGACACGGCGGCGGATGCCTACGCCGACGCGCGCCGCATCCTCCTCGATGTCACCGGCCAGGAGGACGTTGCCGAGCGCATTATTTCTGAGCACCTGGATCTTGTTCGCCGTGGGCTTTAGGGGGCCGGCCGCGGCGGGGGATGGGCTGCACGTTTTTAGGTAGGCGCCCGTTGGTGCGCAGTGCGTCGCGTAGCAGCCGTTCGATCTGCGCGTTGACGCTTACGAGGTCATCGGCCGCCCACTTCGCCACTGCCTCGTAGACGGCGGGGTCGAGGCGCAGCGGGACGGCCTTGCGTTTTGCCATTAGTACAGGCTACCTGCGTTCACCACGGGCTGCGTGTGGTTGTCGGAGCACAGGACGACGAGGAGGTTGGACACCATCTGGGCGCGGCGCTCGGGGTCTAGGTCGACGATGTCTTTCTTCTCCAGTTGGTCAAGCGCGGATTCCACCATGGTGACCGCACCCTCGACGATGGTTTCGCGGGCGTCGACAATTGCGGAGGCCTGCTGGCGCTGGAGCATGGACTGGGCGATCTCCGGGGCGTAGGCGAGAGTGGAGATGCGGGCCTCGATGATCTCAACGCCGGCGAGTGCTGCGCGGGCGGCCACCTCGTTGGCGATCTCGCCGGAGATCTGGTCGGTGGAGTTGGATAGCTGCGTGTACGTGTAGTTGGTGGTGACGTGGCGCAGTGCGGACTCGGACTGGGAGTGGATGAATTCTTCTACCTCCTCCACGGCGAAGCTGGCTTTGGCGGTGTCGGCGACCTGCCACACGACGATGGCGCCGATGTTGAGCGGGTTGCCGTTGGCATCATTGACCTTGAGCTCTGCGGTCTCGAAGTTGCGCACACGCACGGACACGTTCTTGGTGGTGCACAGCGGTGGGACGAGGCTGAGGCCGGTGCGCCGATTGGTGCCGACGTAGCGGCCGAGGAACTGGTTGACCTGCGTGTGGCCGGGGGACATGATGCGGAACATGGAGATGAGCAGGACAGCGATGATGACGAACGGGATAAAGAGTGCAGGCAGGGTGAAGAGCGGCACGACGAGCAGCGCGATGATGACAACGAGGTTGATGATTGCTGCTGCGGGGCCTGCGACCCATGAGGGGTGTTCGGTGATTGAGACTTTGGTGCCGTCGTGGCCGACGGGTTTTTCGGAGACGGTGGGTGCGGCGGTTTCCATAGCGGGTCCTTCCGGTGCGGAATGTGATATCAATTTTTGAATGTGATATCACATTAACTCGGTTTTGCCGATCACGCAAGTGCACCTAGAACTGGAAACCTTCAGCAGGTGGGGTACTCTATGGTGCTATGACTGACGTGAAGAATGATTTGCCCGAACAGGTGCGCATCCGCCACGAGAAGCGCGAGCGCCTGCTAGCTAGTGGCCGGGATCCGTACCCGGTCGAGGTTCCCCGCACGATTTCCATCGAGGACCTTGTTTCGAAGTACCACGTGGTCAAGGAGGACGCGCCCGCCGTGGAGGGGGCGACGAACCTCGAGGTGGGTGAGGAGACGGATATCGTTGTTTCCGTCGCCGGTCGTGTGATCTTCTTCCGTAATACGGGCAAGCTGTGCTTTGCCAAGCTGCAGGCGGGCTCCGGTGCGTCCGTGCAGGCGATGATTTCGCTGGCAGAGGTCGGCGAGGAGTCGCTGAAGAATTGGAAGGCCGATGTCGATCTCGGCGATATTATTTCTGTTACCGGTCGGGTTATTTCCTCCAAGCGCGGCGAGCTGTCCGTCATGGCTACGGATTGGCAGATGGCCTCGAAGGCGCTGCGCCCGCTGCCGGTGGCGCACAAGGAGATGAGTGAGGATCAGCGGATCCGTCACCGCTACACGGATCTCATCATGCGTGAGGAGGCCCGTAAGAACGCGCTGACGCGTATTAAGGTCATGCGCGCGCTGCGGAACTTCCTGGAGTTGGAGGGCTTCCTGGAGGTGGAGACCCCGATGCTGCAGACGCTGCACGGTGGTGCCGCTGCCCGCCCGTTCGTCACCCACTCCAACGCCATGGACATGGACCTCTACCTGCGCATCGCGCCGGAGTTGTTCCTTAAGCGGTGCGTCGTCGGCGGCATTGAGCGGGTCTTTGAGGTCAACCGTAACTTCCGTAACGAGGGTGTGGATTCCTCGCACTCCCCGGAGTTCGCGATGCTCGAGACATACCAGGCGTGGGGCGATTACAACACCGGCGCTGACCTTATTAAGCGCCTCATTCAGTCCGTCGCCACGGAGGTGTTCGGTTCCACCACCGTCACGCTTGTCGACGGCACCGAGTACGACTTCGGCGGCGAGTGGAAGACGCTGGAGATGTATCCCTCCTTGAACGAGGCGCTGGCCCGCAAGTTCCCCGGCCAGCCGGAGGTCACCATCGATTCTTCTGTAGAAGAGCTGGAGGCCATCGCCGACCACATTGGCCTGGAGAAGGGCAAGGGCTGGGGTCACGGCAAGTTTGTCGAGGAGATCTGGGAGTTCCTCTGCGAAGATCAGCTGTACGGCCCGGTGTTCGTCCGCGACTTCCCGGTGGAGACCTCGCCGCTGACTCGCCAGCACCGGTCCAAGCCCGGCGTGACCGAGAAGTGGGACCTCTACGTCCGCGGCTTTGAGCTGGCCACCGGCTACTCGGAGCTGGTCGATCCGGTGATCCAGCGCGAGCGCTTTGAGGATCAGGCGCGTCTTGCCGCCGGAGGCGACGACGAGGCGATGGAGCTTGATGAGGACTTCCTGTTCGCGATGGAGCAGGCCATGCCTCCGACATCGGGCAACGGCATGGGCATCGATCGTCTCCTCATGGCCCTTACTGGCCTGGGCATTCGCGAGACCGTCCTGTTCCCGATCGTGAAGCCGGAATAAGTACGTCAAGCAAACTTTGGCCCGACAAGCCATAATGAGGGCATGGCACCTCTTCTTACCCAGCTTCCCTCGGCAGGGTGGGTGAGTGTCGGGCCGTGGGTAGGAGCGTCACGGGACCTGACCCAACCACCGCAGTACCGCCACGGTGTGACCACCTACGTTGTGGTGCGCCATGGCTGCGTGCTTGTCGAGGATTCCAGCGGGTTCAGCGCTGACGTGTCGCAGGGCATGATTGCCGGGGTACCCAGCGGGCTCACAGTGCGGATTCAGCCGTACGGGGATTCCGCGCGGGGTGCCCAGCTGCTGCTGGCCAACACCGCGCTCACCTCCTCGTGGCTCAACCCACCGCTTCATGCGGGGTTCCTCACCACCGCCGATGAGGGGGTACCAGCGGGCAGCGAGGTCGCGTCCATCGGCGACGCGGGGATTGCCATCGCTTCCAGTGAGGCTGGAATCATCTTCGGTGGTGAGCCCCTCACCACGCCTTTTATTCTTTGGGACGGCATTCTCGCGGCCAGCGACGAGGAACTTCGTCGCTTCTGCCGCACCGCCCCCGTACGGCCCCTCAAACCCCGACTAAACCGCCCGTGGAGGAAACATGAGCATTAACAATCTTGGCGAGACCATCCGCAAGCGTCGCCGCAAGCTCGGAATCAACCAGCTGGACCTCGCCGAGAGGTCGGGCGTGTCCGACCGCTTTATCCGCGACCTCGAACACGGCAAGATGTCCCTGCGCCTAGATAAGCTCATCGATCTGCTGGAGGCGCTCGATCTCGACCTCACCCTGACGGAGGTCAAGCGACATCCAGGGCAGCACTAATCTGCTCGAATGCGCTGGCCACATCGGTGCGCCACACCACGTCGGCCTTCTTGTCCCCGCGCCCCGGCCCGCCGTTGATCACGGCGACGGGCTTGCCCTGCGCCCGCGCGTCGAGGACGAACGTGTAGCCACTCATGACGGCAAGTGAGCTCCCCACAACGAGGAGCGAGGATGACTTGTCCAGGAGTTCCCGCGCCCGGGCCTTGCGGTTAGCCGGGACGGGTTCGCCGAAGTAGACAACATCGGGCTTGAGCTTCGTGGAGCCACAATTTTCGCACTCGGCGAGGTGGAACGCGGCGACGTCCTCGTCCCTAAGCGCCACGTCTCCGTCGGGGTTGACCATAGATGTGTCCACGTGGATGGACTCCACATATCCGGGGTTGGCTGACGCCAACCGCTTATCAAATCGCGTGCGCTTCTCCCGGTGACCGCACGTGAGGCAGCACACCGTGCCCAAGTCGCCGTGCAGCGGGATGACGGTGCGCGAACCGGCCTGCATGTGCAGGCCGTCGACGTTTTGGGTGATGAGCCCCGAGACGAAGCCGCGCGCCTCAAGCGCGGCGATGGCGCGGTGAACCGAGTTGGGGCGCGCCTCATCCATGTGCCGCCAGCCGATGAAACTGCGGGCCCAGTAGCGTCGCAAAGCCTCAGGGTCGTGCTGAAACTCCTGGTAAGTCATGGGGCGGTGGAGGGTGAGCGAACCGTTGGGGCCGCGATAATCGGGAATCCCCGAGTCGGTGGAGACCCCGGCCCCGGTGAGAACGAGGCAGCCGGTGGCCCGCAGCTGGCGGAGGATGAACGCGAGCGCCTGCGCAGGTGGGGTGGGGGTCACCGTCTCGTGGACGACGCGGGCGATGGATTTGAGGGCGGAGTCGTGTGCGAGTTGGACGGCGGGGTCGTCGAAGTGTTGGGTGCTCACGCAGCCCATTGTATGGAAGAGTAGGGCTATGAGCTTTGTTCTTGATTGTGATCCCGGCATCGACGATGCCTTCGCGCTGATTTATATGCAGCGGACCGGGCAGCTAGACGCCGTCACCACCACGGGTGGGAACGTCGGCACGGCACAAACGGCCACGAACGCCCGCTGGCTTCTCGACGCCCTAGGTGGGCCCACGGTCCCCGTCGCGCCGGGGGAACCCGCCCCCATCGCACGGGAGCTCATCACCACTCCGGAAACCCACGGTGAGTACGGCCTCGGCTACGTTCACCCGACACCGGGCACGCTGCACCCGGGGCCGTGGGAGGACCTGTGGGGGTCGAAGCTTATCGTCACAGGTCCCCTGACTAACCTCGCCCGGTTCCGCGAGCGCTGCCCCGAACGGTACGCGGCCATTGAGGAGCTGACCATCATGGGCGGGGCCATCGATTACCCGGGAAATACAACCGATCACGCCGAGTGGAACATCTGGGTGGACCCCGAGGCCGCCGAGGACGTGTTTGGCCACCTCCCTCCCCACGCCCGGGTGACGCTGTGCCCGCTGAACGTGACCGAGGGGTTCCGCATCGACCCGGCGCGGCTCACGCCCATCGCGGAGGCACTGGGCGGGGAGGTCGGTGCCGCGCTTCCGGAGATCATGCGGTTCTACTGGGAGTTCCACGAGTCCCATGGCATCGGCTACACGGCGCAGATCCATGATCTGCTCACCTGCCTGATCGCGTGCGACGCCGTGGACTACGCGGTAGAGGAGGTGGCACTGACGGTGGACACGGGCGCAGACCGTGGCGCGGTGACGCAGGTGGCACACCCGGAGGCGGGCCGCCTGCCCGTGCGGGTGCTGACCGGCGTGGACTACGAGGAAGCACATAGGGTATTCTTCGATTCGATTGCCCCGAGGTGACATAGGGGCCCCTTCGCATTACTCACGCGCATTGGAGGCCGTATGTCTACAACCAAAAACACCATCCTCATCTGGGCCGGGGCCCTCGTCATCGCGGCGACGTGGCTCTTCCTCGTCCTCACCCGCCCGACCGATTGGGAATCCATCGGCGGGTCGACGGAGGCGATCGTGACGCTCGTGGGCTACGTCGGCGGGGCCGTCCTCCTCATCGCCGGCATCCTTCCGCGCCTTACCGCCCGCGAACTCGGGCTCATTCCCGTGGCGCTGGTTATCAACATGATTGTCGGCCAGATCGTGGGGTCCACCGGCCTGCCGCTGTACCTGGATTCGGTGGGGACGATGCTCGTGGCGGCGCTGGCCGGTCCCGCCGCCGGCCTGGCCACGGGCGCGTTGACGAGCGTCGTGTGGGGTGTCTTTAACCCGATGGCGCTGCCCTTTGCCGCCGGGTCCGGGCTGACAGGCTTGCTTGCTGGCCTCGCCATCCACAAGTTCAAGAGCTTCGAGCACCCGTGGCGCATCATCCCGGCCGGTGCCGTCATGGGCATCATCGTGGGCATGCTGTCCGCGCCTGTGGCGGCCTTCGTCTACGGAGGTACCGCCGGTGTGGGCACGGGTGCGGTGGTGTCCGCTTTCCGGGCGATGGGAAATTCGCTGCTGGAGTCGGTGACGTTGCAGTCGATGATCAGTGACCCGCTGGATAAAATCGTCGTGTTGTTCGTCGTGTGGGGGATCGTGAAGGCGCTGCCGGCATCGATTGTGAAGCCCGCGCGGTGAATCCGCTCTCGGTAGCGTCGCTGGCCGCGACGGCGTGGATCGTCGTCCTCGGCACAAATCGGTGGTGGCTTTCCGTTCTTGTTGCCATCGTGGCGGCATCGGTGGGCCGTGCGTGGGGGAAGACGCTCCTGGTGACGCTCCCGATGGCCCTCTCCCTCCTCGTCATTCACGCCCCGCACGGTCAGACGCCGATCGCCCCGCTTGTGACCGTCGAGGGTGTGGTGGCAACCGGCGCCCTGACCGCCCGCTTTGCCGCGTGCGTGGCCAGCGTGTTCGCGGTGGCCCGCTACGTGCGGGTGGAAGAGATGGTGAAGGCGATCCAGCAGGCGGGTTCGCCGCGGCTTGCCTACCTTGTCGGTTCCGCCTTCGCGGTGTTGCCGGAGGGGAAGCGCGCACTGGCGGAGGTCCGTGAAGCCGCCGAACTGGGCGGAATGAAAGCACCGAAACGGACGGTGGTGACGGCGGTTATCACGCTCCTCCTCGTGCGGGCGACGGAGCGCACGACGGCGCTCACCCACCTGGCGATAGACCGGCCGGGGCCGCGCACCATGTACGCCCCGGTGCCGCCCCGTGCGTGTTGGACGCTTCCGCTGCCGGCGGTGGCGCTTATCGCCGTGGTGGTGAAGGGAGCGGTCGGATGATCGATTATGTCTGGTACGACGGGGATATTCCGCGCCCGCCGTATCCCACAGTTGGTGCTGTCTCTTATACACATCTCCGAGCCCACGAGACTCCTGAGCATCTC
>ERZ1031016.262-NODE-262-length-8573-cov-9.741254_pt1 | contig 8573 bp, 10 predicted proteins | sample MGYA00518593_ERZ1031016 | MGnify/ENA primary metagenome ERZ1031016 (study PRJEB33718, sample SAMN03159727) | human skin metagenome | collected 2014-05-20 | study: EMG produced TPA metagenomics assembly of the PRJNA266117 data set (Human skin bacterial metagenome and... | reverse complement strand
GATGCTCAGGAGTCTCGTGGGCTCGGAGATGTGTATAAGAGACAGACATCGCGCCGGGGACCAAAGCCTATTCCGAGGAGCTGTTTGGCCCCGTGGCCGCGGTGTACAAGGTAGCAAGCGATGAGGAGGCGTTGGAGCTTGCCAATTCCTCCGACTTTGGCCTTGGAGGCGCCGTGTTCTCCACTAATGTGGAGCGGGCCAAGAAGATCGCCTCCCGCCTCGAGGTGGGCATGGCCAACGTCAACACTCCCGCTGGCGAGGGCGCAGAGCTCCCCTTCGGTGGCGTGAAGCGCTCCGGGTATGGCCGTGAGCTGGGCCCGCTGGGCATGGACGAGTTTGTAAATAAGCAGCTCTACTATGTTAGCCGGTAGGAGCGGACCAAGGATAATCCCCACCACTTCTCTCGGCAGGGTGTCCGGGGAAAAGAAAAAGCGGGGCCGTACACCGAGGCGTCGACAAGCTACACCAGGAACATGGAGGCGAGCGGAAGAGCGAAGAACATCACCGCGAGGAATATGACCAGCCTCAGCGGGGTGGAGTGGCGGGCGCACGTGCGGGCTAGCGCCAGGAACACGTCCGGGAACAGCGCAACCAGGGCCACCATGACCAGGTTGAATACGAGGTGCAGGGTGGCGCCCTCGCTGTTTCCGGTGCGGGCGACAAACAGCCACGCGGTAGTGCAGGTACCGAGGTTGGTGCCGGAAATCAGGCGCAGCAGGCGCCGTGCGGAAACGGCCCGCACTGCAGCCATAGGAACAGCTGCAGCGGTGATGGCCGTGGAGGATTGCAGGATCGAGGCCAAGAAAAAGCCCACCCAAAATCCAACGTGGCCGGTCTGACCGGCGGACATGAGGACGCGGAGCTGCACCGTGATGGTGCGGATGGCCACGTAGAGCAGTACGAGCCCCACAATCGACCACACCCAGTGAATAGGGGGGATGGGGTGGAGGTCAGAGGTAGGAAGCTCGGTGATGAAGGGGATAAACAACAACACACCGACGGCGTTCACCCAGAAATGGAGGAAGAACGCCGTGGATGCGCGGAGGAAGGAATGCCGGAACACCACCGCAACCACACCCGCGGTGAAGCAGGTGCCGAGGTTTGCCCCCAAGACCACCGCGCCTGACCCCATGAGCGTAACAAACGAGGAGGATTGCGTGATCGCAGCGGCGATGATGCCGGTTCCCAGCGTGCCCTGGACGAGGATGTGCTCGGCCACCGGGGCAAGCCCCATGGACATGAGCGAGATCGCGCCGATGAGCGCGAGGGTCGCCACAAGGATTATCGCCCAGCGAACGCCAGCACCTAGCGGAGTGAATAATACGTCCTGACCGGTGCTGCGGCGTTGAACCGTGCCAATGGGCGCGGATGAGGAAGGCATAACTACTACTGTACGGGTCCGCTACTGCAAGGCGGAAGTAAGGCGCAGGGCGTTGTCCAGCCACCGGCGCGGGAAACTCCTCTGAGACCATTCTGATTGCGTGAGCCGCCGGGACGCGGAGAGGTACTGGCCGGTGAGCTGGTATAGCTCGCGCGATAGCTTGCCCACTCCCATGAGGGAGACCTCGTAGTTCAGGCCAAATGAGCGCATGTCCATGTTGGATGAACCAAACACAAATACGTTGGTGCGAGACGTATCTGCGGGGTCAAAATCAGGTTCGTCTTCCACCGGATCCACCAGCACAAACTTGGTGTGGAGGACGTACGGCATGGGGTAGAGGTAAATCTCTACACCCGCATCCAGCAGGTTTTGGTAGTACGAGCACTGCGCGTGGTGAACCATGAACTGGTCCGCTTTTTCATTGACAAGAAGCTGCACCTTCACGCCCCTATAGGCGGCCGAGGTGATGGCATCAAGAAGCGAGGAATCGGGGATAAAATACGGGGAACACAGCACCGCGCGCTTCCTCGCGTTGTGGATGACCTCGTTAAATAACCGCAGGTTGGGGTCCGCCGTGTAGCCCGGGCCCGAGGGCACCAGCTGCATGACATCCTCGCCGGCGGGCTCCGAGTGCTCGGTGTAGCGCACGATCTCGTCGGCCTCGGAGTACCAATCGGCGGCAAAGATCATCGTCATTGTGGAGACGATTGGCCCCTTGAGTTTCACCATCGCATCCACCCAGGCGCGATCCGAGTGCCTCTTCAGGGCGGTGCGGTAGCTCCTCTCAATCATGTTTTGTGACCCCATGAATGCCACCCGGTTATCCACCACAACGAGTTTGCGGTGATTGCGGAGGTCAGGTCTCCTAAACCGCCACTTAAAGGGCTGCAGAGGCAGCATCGGGCGCCATTCCACGCCGATGGCTGAAAGCCGCCTGCCCAACCGCAGGTACTTGGGGTACTTGAAGGTGCCGATGTGATCAAAAAGGAGCTTGACCGTCACCCCGCGTGAGGTGGCTCTGGCCAGGGCCTGAAAAAACGGATTGGTGGTGTCATCCCAGGCTACGGTGTAAATTTCCACGTACACGTATTCCTTGGCTGCATCCACCGCAGCGACCATCGCCGCGATAGATTCCGCATACTCGTGGTAGAAGCCCACCACCGAGGACCGCAGCGCCGGGATATGTGTCAACGTTCGGTTTTGTCGCATCACGGAATCCAGCTCCGGATTGACCTGAGGGTTATGCCACCCTCTAAACACCTCGTTGATGGCCTCGTTGGCGCGCTTTTGCATCCTGTGGCGGCGGCGATCCACATAATTACTGCCCATGAGCAGGTAGAGGGGGAGCCCCACCGCCGGCAGGAACAAAATGAGAAGCAGCCACGCGTTAGCAGAACCCGGCTTCCGGCCATCTGGGACGAGTCCCACCGCAAGCACCTTGATCGCGTACTCGAGCACAAGGACGCCAATTTCCCAGTTGGACACAGTAGAAAATTCCTCCTTGAGGTGCGGTCATGCGATGAAAATGAGAAGTTACGGGATGTTTACCTGCTTGTTTTGGTTCCTATTCGTACTCGCAGATAACGGGCGCGTGATCGGAACTTTTTGCTGCCCGCTCGGCGCGGTCCACAAAACCGCTGGTGGCAGGGGTGGTGGAAAGATGAAAATCAATCCGCATACCCTGGTCACGGTCAAAACGCCTAGCTTGGTAATCCCAGTAGGTATACCCCGTGGGCGAAACCACGGGAAGAACATCGGTGAGGTACTCGAAGGCGGCGCGCTCAGGTTCGGTGACGTGGGTTTCAAACGGGGATTCATCGTAGACATCCTCGGCTCCGGGGATGACGTTGAAATCACCCATCGCCAGATCCGCGCCGGGCGCCGCGTAGCGGGCGAAGTTATACAAAAACCGCAGCTTGTAATCATAGTGCGGGTGATCGACGGCACGCCCGTTGGGAACGTAGAGGTTCCAGATGCGTTTCCCGCCGCACACTGCGGAAATAGCGCGCCCCTCCTTCTTGCCTTCGTAATCGGGCTGACCGGTGAAGGAAGTCTGGACATCCTTGAGCCCTACACGGGAGAGGATTGCAACACCGTTCCACTGGTTGTACCCCACGTGTGCCACCTCGTAGCCTTTCACCGGCGGAAACTCTTTTATCTTGGTTTCCTGGAGGGCGAGAACATCAATATCGTGGCGCGCGAGCAGCTCGGTGATGCGGCCGAAGCGCGCCCGCGCCGAGTTCACATTCCACGTGGCTATCCTCATGGTGACCAGCCTAGCGTTTACTCGTCCTCGCTGCCCGGCTCGGGCATCCACGTCTGCCCCGGGATCTTCCAGCCGTTGTCGCGGATGGCTCTTTTGGCTTCTCGACGATACCGTCCAATCGTGACGTCGGTGTACACCTGCCCCTTGAGGTGTCCACACTCGTGTTGGAAGCAGCGGGCGAGGAAGTCTTCGCCCTCGAACTCCACGGGGTTGCCGTTTTCATCCGTGCCCGTGACCTTCGCCCACGAAGCGCGGCCGGTGGGGAAGAATTCGCCGGGGAGGCTGAGGCAGCCCTCCAGGTCCTCCTCCTCATCGGGCATGGTCTCGGGGACCTCGCTCGTTTCCAGCACGGGGTTGACCACGACGCCCTTGACACCTTCGCAGTCGAAGACGAAGAAGGACTGGCTCAGCCCCACCTGGTTGGCGGCCAGGCCGACACCGTTGGCGGCGTACATGGTCTCAAACATGTCGTCGATAAGCTTGGGGGAGAGGGGAGTTTCCACTGGCTGCGTGGGCGTGTGGAGAACCGGATCCCCACAGATAACAATAGGCATAATCACAGTACGATTACGTTACCAGGGATGAAGGAAGGAAGACACGATGGACGACGAAGCCCTTCTCGCGTTTGAGAAGGAACATCCCACGCCAAGCGGGAAAAAGAACGACCTCATCCGCGACCACGGCATCACCCCGATCGCCTATTATCAACGCCTCAACAAGCTCATCGATACCGCCTGGGCGAGAGAAAAGTATCCCGTCATGCTTGCCCAGCTAGAACGGTTGCGTAAAATCTAACCCATGGAGCAATACGACGATGAAACCCAGGTGTACGACGATCGCCCATCTCGCGGCGTGCACGCGGCCGACAGTCCGCGCACGGCAGCCGCAGCGACGGGCGTTCCCCTCCGCGGTATCGGGATGATCGCCATCGCCGTAGCCATCCTCATCCTCCTCTGGGCCATCTTCTTCCTCGGCGGCGATAAGGAAGACACGGCAGCCACCGGAACGCAGACAACCACGGCCCAGGCCGCGCCGGGAAAGACCGCCGCGGAGGAGTCTCCTGCTGGCGAAACAACAGCAGCGACGGTGACAACCGCAACCCACGAACCATCGACGCTCACCGAGCCGTCCGATGGCAATCGTCCCTCGTCCGAAGCTCCCAAGGATGAACACGAGGCACGCCCAGCGGAATCGCAGCAACCGGAACCGGCTCCCGGAGCTCCCGCCCCTGCCCGGCCTGCCGATGCACCGGACACCCACCCCCTGGTCAACGTCCTCAACAACTCCACAGTTCAAGGGCTCGCCGCCGATGTGGCAAACCGGCTCACCTCTACCGGTAATCCCACAGGCACAGTAGGAAACCTGCCGGATGTGGAGACCCCACAGTCCATGGTGTACTACAGCCCCGGTGAAGAAGCGGCCGCCAAGCGCGTGGCCAACCAACTAGGCATTAACTACGGCCCCAAGATCCCCGCAGTGGAGCACTACCCCGGGCTGGTCGTCGTGGTGACGCAAGATCTCCAGTAAGAGGCTCATGGAAGAATTTAACCGCTCCCCCCATCACACCCTCGGCGTGGAATGGGAGGTAGCTTGTGTCGACCCCGAAAGCGGCGATCTCGTCCGGTCCCCGGAGGAATGCTTCGGCATTGACGGGGTCGTCCCCGAACTGCTCACCAACACGCTGGAACTCGTCACCGGTGTCCACACGAGTTCCCCTGACGCGGTGCGTGACCTTCAAGAAAAGCTTGAGCACGTGCGACCGATCGTCGAAAAGCATGGCAAGAAACTGTGGGCCTCCGGAACCCACCCCACCGCCCACTGGCAGGACCAGGAACTGTCCCACAAATCCCACTATTCGGAGATCATTGAGCGCACCCAATTCTGGGGCATGCAAATGCTCATCTGGGGCCTCCACGTGCACGTGGGCATCCGGCACGAGGACCGCGTGTGGCCGATCATCAACGCTCTCATGGCGCACTACCCGCAGCTACTCACGCTTGCCTGCTCCTCTCCCGGGTGGGACGGGATGGATACCGGCTACGCCTCCACGCGCACCATGCTGTACCAGCAGCTGCCCACCGCCGGCATGCCCTACCAGTTCCAAAGCTGGGAGGAGTGGTCGAATTTCCAGATCGACCAGCAGCGCTCCGGTGTCGTCAGCCACATTGGCTACATGCACTTCGACATCCGTCCCTCCGGCAAGTGGGGCACCATCGAGGTGCGCATCGCCGATTCGCCCACCAATTTCACAGAGCTCCGCGCCATCGTCGCCTTCACGCATATGATGGTCGTCTACTTCGACCGGATGCTTGACGACGGCCCCCTGCCCATCCTCCAGCCCTGGCACGTCTCCGAGAACAAGTGGCGCGCCGCCCGCTACGGCCTCGACGCCGAGATCATCATCGACCGGGACACCAACGAGGCGTGGGTTCGCGACGAGCTCGCCTTGTGGGTGGAGCGCCTCACGCCGCTGGCCCGCGAGTTCGGCTGCGAGGGGGATCTCCGCCAGGTTCTTACCGTCATTGAGCAGGGCGCCTATGAGCGACAGCGGGCTTTGTACAAGGCCGGCGGCTGGATGGATGCGATCCGGGACTCGTACCTGTAGGTTGTGTGCCCGTCCTTAGCGTGGTGCCAAAAATTTAGGTAGCTCTAATGCGTACATGTGTGTATCGGCCCTGGTCGATTTTTCCTGAGAGCGTTAGAGCTACCTAAAAATTTGGTACCTGCTTTTCAAGTGGCACGTGGTGCTGCGCTGTGTCAGAATTCAAACATGAATATCGGGGAAGGTCTCATTTTCACTCGGGGACTCAGTAACTCACAACGCCAAAAACTATCGGCACGTAATCGCCGGGGGGAATTGATAAAGCTGTCCAGCGGGGTGTACTACCCAAAGAAGCAGTTCTATGGTTTGAAGCCTGGTGAGAAATCCTTTGTTGCGTCTGTCGCAATCGGCGCCGGGCGCCATACTCTGGTGGGAAAATCTGCTGCCGCTGTATTGCTGTTTCCGTATTTAGATCAATGGATAAAATTCGTTCCAGAGGCGCACGGGAGATCGAATCGTTCTCATTCATCCCTCCGGTTCCGGAGTGTTCCCGATGTCGACGTGCATACTGTTGAAATTTACGGCCACCTCATCAAAGTGTCATCAGCTGCGGAAACCGTTGTCGATATCTCCCGCTGGTACGACGTGCCCTCAGCTGTGGCTTTGGGGGACAAGTTGGTGCGGGATTTCAAACTTGATCCTGGAGATTTACAGAAGGCAATCCAGAACCGCAGGTACTGTGACAACGTGGAGTCGGCCGAGGTTGCAGCGCAGCTCATCGATGGGCGGTCCGAGAGTGTGCGAGAAGCTGAGGTGAAAGTCGGGCTTCATACGGCGGGGATTACGGGGTTTATCCAGCAGGTTGACGTGTTCAGTGCTGCGGGGGAGTGGATCGGCCGTGCAGATTTCCTTGATCCGGAATCGTCAGTAGCTTTGGAGTATGACGGACGGGGGAAGTTGGAAGGTCAATTCGGGGTAGAGCCAGCAAAAGCAGCTGTAGACGAGCGGAAGCGGGAAAGGAAATTCACGACGGAGGCAGTTCGCGTTGTGCGGATCGACTCGAAATCGTTCACTTCAGGGGATTGGTTGCTCTCGGTTGAGCGTGCGTTGGAAGAAAACCGTGGGCGGGTGCTGCCAAAAGACCAGTGGAAACCGCACAAATTTTAAAGAAACAAAAATGTTACGGAATTTGGTCACATCGTCATGCTTAGGACTGCAAAAGGTAGTAACAATTTGGGTTGCAAACAAATAATGCTACCCAGAAAGGGGATATCTTGGCTGATCTTGACGAGTTCGGGATTGAAAACCACCGCGTAGGAAATACGGGCGTGGTGGCTATCATCAAAAACGGTGGCCATGTGCGGCGACATTGACGCGCTGCCCGTGCCGGAGCATTCCGGCAAGGAGTACGCCTCGAAGGGTAAGCCACGCGTGTGGACACGATTTCCACATCATGAGCGTGCTCACTGCGCTGAAGCTGTTCAATGACCACAAGGACAAGTGGAGCGGCACCTACGTGGGCGTGTTCCAACCTGCGGAGGAGACTGCGCAGGGTGCCCGCGACATGGTGGACAACAATGTTGCTGATGTCCTTCCGCCCCTGGATGTCTACCTTGGCCAGCACGTTTTGGCCTCCATCCCGGGTGGCACGGTCGGCTCAAAGCCGGGTTCCATCTTCACGGCTGCGGCGTCCATCCGCGTGAAGGTGTTTGGCAAGGGTTCCCATGGTTCCATGCCGCAGCTGGGCATTGACCCAGTGGTTCTCGCCTCGTATATCTTCATGCGCTTGCAGACGATCGTCGCCCGCGAGATCGCCCCGAGCGACACGGCCGTCGTCACCGTCGGCTCCATCCAGGCCGGTGCCAAATCGAACATCATCCCCGATGACGCCACGCTGCCCATCAACCCGGTGTTCACCGGCGCGACGGTATCTAACCTGCTCATCAACGCCACCGCCGGACTCATCCCGGTGTCGCTGTGGGTGGTCCAGGCGCGCGCTGCCACCTTGGAAGAACAGATCGCAGAGACGAAGCAGAGGCTCAAAGAAGCGCAAGAAGAATACGCCTAAGAGCAGCAAAATCCCCCAGCAAACCTGCTGGGGGATTCTTTCTAAGAGTCCTCGGAGACGATGTCGGCTTCGCCCTTCTCGTTGTGGCGGAGCTGAATCTCCTTGTGGGCCTCCTCGGCAGCGGCGCGGCGCTGCCGTTTCTGCTCCGCCTCGCGCGCCTTCTTCCGCTCCCCAAGTTTGGCGGGATCGTCCTTGGACGGGTCCCTCTTCTTCTTGGGGTCCTTTTGTTTGAGGTCGTTGCGGGAGAGGTGCTCCGGGTCATAGAGCTTCTCGCGGCGGGTGATGCGCCCCTGTCGCTGCCCCACGGCGGGTGCGG
>ERZ1031016.256-NODE-256-length-8830-cov-5.995442_pt1 | contig 8830 bp, 8 predicted proteins | sample MGYA00518593_ERZ1031016 | MGnify/ENA primary metagenome ERZ1031016 (study PRJEB33718, sample SAMN03159727) | human skin metagenome | collected 2014-05-20 | study: EMG produced TPA metagenomics assembly of the PRJNA266117 data set (Human skin bacterial metagenome and... | reverse complement strand
CGTCGAGACTGGCCTGGCCGATTGGCGCTTTGTTGCCCGCGTCATGTCCGAGCGCCCTGCAGAAATCACCCGCCTGCCGGGCCACGGCCGTCCCATCGCAGAAGGCGAGCCGGCTAACTTGACCATTGTGGACCCAGATCACCACTGGGTTTCTGATTCCTCCACGCTGGCCTCCAAGTCCGAAAACAACCCGTACGCTGGCGAAGAATTTGGTGCCCGCGTTACCCACACCATTTTGCGAGGCGCCGTGACTTTTGACTTGGCAGCCTCCGAAGAAGACTAACCTTGCACACTGAAACCACCTATATGGCAGAGAAAGGCCACGACGTGACTGATAGAACCCCAGCAATCCTCGTTCTCGCGGACGGGCGCACATTCCGCGGTTATGGCTTTGGCGCCACCGGCACCACCTTGGGCGAGGCCGTATTCACCACGGCGATGACTGGCTACCAGGAAACCATGACGGACCCGTCCTACCACCGCCAGATTGTGGTTTCCGCAGCGCCGCACATTGGCAATACCGGTTGGAATGATGAGGACAACGAGTCCCACGGAAACCGCATCTGGGTTGCTGGCCTCGTTATTCGCGACCTTGCACAGCGCGTATCCAACTGGCGCGCAGAGCGCAGCTTGAGCGAAGAGATGGAAAAGCAGGGGGTCATTGGCATTCGCGGCATCGATACCCGCACCTTGGTACGCCACCTGCGCAACTACGGCTCCATCGCCGCCGGCCTGTTCTCCGGCGAAGATGCTCAACGCCCAGTAGAGGAGCTGCTTAAGGAAGTTAAGTCCCAGGACTCTATGGAAGGCGCCGATCTCGCCGCGGAGGTTTCTACCGACGAGCCGTACACGGTTGAAGCCGTAGGGGAGAAGAAGTACACCGTCGTTGCCTTCGACATGGGTGTTAAAACCGCAACCCCGCGCCACTTCTCCCAACGCGGCATCGAAACCATCGTCGTGCCCGCAAATACCTCCTTTGACAAGGTGAAGTCCTATAACCCGGATGGCGTCTTCGTCTCCAACGGCCCGGGCGACCCGGCTACCGCCGACGAAATGGTGGGCATCATCAAGCAGGTGCTCGAAGCCAAGATCCCGTTCTTCGGCATCTGCTTTGGCAACCAGCTCCTGGGCCGCGCGCTTGGCCTGGACACCTACAAGATGAAGTTCGGCCACCGTGGCATCAACGTGCCGGTGCGCAATAACGTGACCGGCAAGATCGACATCACCTCCCAGAACCACGGCTTCGCGCTGAAGGCGCCGGAAGGCTATGACCTAAACAGCAACGACGCCGAGTTCGCCACCGACTTCGGCCCCGCGCAGGTCACTCATATCTGCCTCAACGACGACACCGTTGAGGGCGTGGCATTGCGCAACGGCATGGCTTACTCCGTGCAGTACCACCCAGAATCCGCGGCGGGCCCGCACGATGCCAACCCACTATTCGATCAGTTTGAAGAACTGATGGCTAACCACACCCCAAATAAGTAGACAACCAGGAAAAGGAAGAATAACTATGCCAAAGCGCAACGACATCAACCACGTCCTGGTCATCGGCTCCGGCCCAATCGTTATCGGCCAGGCTTGCGAGTTCGACTACTCCGGCACCCAGGCCTGCCGCGTGCTCAAGGAAGAGGGCCTGCGCGTAACGCTGGTCAACTCCAATCCGGCCACCATCATGACCGACCCCGAGTTTGCGGATCACACCTATGTCGAACCCATCGAGCCGGACTACATTGAAAAGATCCTGGTCAAGGAGCGCGAAGAGGGGCACCCCATTGACGCTGTGTTGGCTACCTTGGGCGGCCAGACTGCGCTGAACGCCGCAGTTCAACTTGACCGCCAAGGAATTTTGGACAAGTACGGCATTGAGCTCATCGGCGCCGATATTGACGCCATCGAGCGCGGCGAGGACCGCCAGAAGTTCAAGGACATCGTCGCCTCCATCGGCGGTGAGTCCGCCCGCTCCGCTGTGTGTCACAACATGGAAGAGGTCCACGAGACCGTCGACAAGCTTGGCCTGCCTGTCGTAGTCCGCCCGTCCTTCACCATGGGTGGTTTGGGCTCCGGTCTGGCCTTCAATAATGAGGACTTGGACCGCATTGCCGGCGGCGGCTTGGCCGCATCCCCCGAGGCCAACGTGCTCATTGAGGAATCCATCCTGGGCTGGAAGGAATACGAGCTCGAGCTCATGCGCGATGGCGACGACAACGTCGTAGTTGTTGCCTCCATCGAAAACGTCGACGCCCTAGGCGTGCACACCGGCGATTCCGTCACCGTCGCCCCGGCGCTGACCCTCACTGACCGTGAGTTCCAGAAGATGCGTGACTTGGGCATTGCCATCATCCGCGAGGTCGGCGTCGATACTGGCGGCTGCAATATCCAGTTCGCGGTAAACCCCGATGACGGCCGCATCATCGTCATCGAGATGAACCCGCGCGTGTCCCGTTCCTCCGCGCTGGCATCCAAGGCCACCGGTTTCCCGATTGCTAAGCTGGCGGCCAAGCTCGCCATTGGCTACACCTTGGACGAGGTGCAAAACGACATCACCGGCGAGACCAAGGCTGCCTTTGAGCCGACCCTGGACTACGTCATTGTCAAGGCCCCGCGCTTTGCTTTTGAGAAGTTCCCGGGTGCCGATGACACCTTGACTACCACCATGAAGTCTGTGGGCGAGGCCATGGGCATCGGCCGTAACTACATCGCGGGCCTCAATAAGGTCATGCGTTCTTTGGAAAACAAGCCGAACGGCTTTTGGACCAAGCCGGATGAGTACTTCGCCGGCGAGCGCGCCACCGACCTGCAGGCGGTGCTCAAGGACCTGGAGCGCCCAACCGAGGGCCGCATGTACGACATCGAGCTGGCCCTTCGCCTCGGCGCTTCTGTAGATGAGGTACATGAGGTCTCCGGTGTTGATCCCTGGTTCATCGCTGAGCTGGCTACGTTGGTGGCCTTCCGCCAGGAGCTTATCGACGCCCCAGTGCTCACCGAGGAGCTTTTGCGCGAGGCCAAGGTCTTTGGGCTTTCCGACGCCCAGATTGCCGCCCTTCGCCCCGAATTCAACGGCGAGGATGGCGTACGTAGCCTGCGCTGGCGCATGGGTATCCGCCCCGTGTACAAGACCGTAGATACCTGTGCCGGCGAATTCGAAGCACAGACCCCGTACCACTACAGCTCCTATGAGCTTGACCCGGATGCCGAGACCGAGGTTCGCCCGGCACCGGAAGGCTCCAAGGGTAAGGTCATCATTTTGGGCTCCGGCCCTAACCGCATTGGTCAAGGTATCGAGTTTGACTACTCCTGCGTTCACGCGGCCCTTGAGCTCTCGGAGCAGGGCTACGAGACCGTCATGGTCAACTGCAACCCGGAGACCGTCTCCACCGACTATGACACCGCAGACCGTCTCTACTTCGAGCCGCTGACCTTCGAGGACGTCATGGAGGTTTACCACGCGGAGGCCGCTTCTGGTGACGTTGCTGGCGTGATTGTCCAGCTGGGTGGCCAGACTCCGCTGGGCCTTGCTGCCCGCTTGGAGGAGGCAGGCGTTCCGGTCGTGGGCACCGGCCCGGCAGCTATCGACTCCGCCGAGGACCGCGGCGAATTTGGCAAGGTCCTCGATGAGGCAGAATTGGCAGCACCGGAATACGGCACCGCCACCTCCTTCGCAGAGGCCCGCGAGGTTGCTTCCTCCATCGGCTACCCAGTACTGGTTCGTCCGTCCTACGTGCTGGGCGGCCGCGGTATGGAAATCGTCTACGACGAAAAGGCGCTGGAAGACTACATCGAGCGTGCCACCGAGCTGTCTCCGGACCACCCGGTTCTGGTAGACCGCTTCTTGGACTCCGCCATCGAGATTGACGTTGATGCCCTGTGCGACGGCAACGAGGTCTACCTGGGCGGCGTCATGGAGCACATCGAGGAAGCCGGCATTCACTCCGGTGACTCCTCCTGTGCGCTGCCACCGATGACCCTTGGACCAGAGGACATTGAAAAGGTCCGCGAATCCACCCGCCTGCTGGCGGAGGGCATTGGCGTCAAGGGCCTGATGAATGTCCAGTTCGCCTTGAAGGATGACATCCTCTACGTCATTGAGGCCAACCCACGTGCTTCCCGTACCGTGCCGTTTGTCTCCAAGGCCACCGGCGTACCACTGGCTAAGGCAGCCTCTCGCGTCATGATGGGCTCGAGCATCGCGGATCTGCGCGCCGAAGGCATGATTCCTTCCGAATATGACGGTGGTTCTCTGCCACTCGAGCACCCGATTGCCGTCAAGGAAGCAGTCTTGCCATTCAACCGCTTCCGCCGCCCCGATGGCAGCCTGCTCGATACGCTGCTCTCGCCAGAGATGAAGTCCACCGGTGAGGTTATGGGCTTGGCTACCAACTTCGGTGCGGCCTACGCCAAGGGCGAAATCGCGGCTTTTGCCGTGCCGCCCACGGAGGGCACTATCTTCGTATCCGTGGCCAACCGCGACAAGCGCACCCTGATCTTCCCGATCCAGCGCTTGGCTCACATGGGCTACAATATCGTCGCCACCGCCGGTACGGCGCAGATGCTGCGCCGCAACGGTATCGAGTGCGAGGTTGCTGCCAAGGTCTCTGAGGCCAAGGACGGCGAAGAGTCCATCGTGGATAAGATCTTCAATGGCGAGATCGACTGGATTCTCAACACGCCTGCTGGCTCTGCCGGTGCACGCCACGATGGCTACGATATCCGCGCCGCCGCCGTGCACATGGAAATCCCACTGGTGACCACCGTGCAAGGCGTAACCGCAGCTGTCCAGGGCATCGAAGCGATGCGCATTGGAAACCTGCAGGTACGCGCACTCCAGGAGCTTGAGCATGGCCCACAGCACTAAAGGATTTGGCGAGCGGCTAGAAGAAGCCGGTCAGGAACGCGGGCGCCTGTGCGTTGGCATCGACCCACACCCATATCTCTTAGAAAAGTGGGGGTTGGGGCCTACCGCTGATGGTCTGCGGACCTTTAGCATGCGCTGCGTTGAAGCCTTTAGCGATTCCGCCGCCTTGGTAAAGCCACAGGTTGCCTTCTTTGAACGCTTTGGCTCCCAGGGTTTTGCGGTCCTCGAAGAAGTCCTGGCTTCCCTGCGGGACGCGGGGTGCCTTACTGTTGCCGATGCCAAGCGCGGTGATATTGGCTCCACCATGGCCGGCTATGCAGATGCGTGGCTCGGCGATAGTTCGCCGCTGCGCGCAGATTCCGTGACCGTGTCGCCCTATCTAGGCGTTGGCGCACTGGGGCCGGTTTTCACCAAGGCCGAAGAAACCGGCCGCGGAGTATTCGTCCTGGCGGCTACCTCTAACCCGGAGGCACGTGCCATCCAGTCGGTCCCGGTGGGCGAGGAGAGCACCATCGCTCAAGGCGTCGTCGATGAATGCGCCGCGTTCAATGTCGGGGCGCACAAGGCTGGCAAGCCTGGCGATGTCGGCGTAGTCGTCGGCGCTACGTTGGACAATCCGCCGCGCCTCGATGCGCTCAATGGTCCGGTTCTTCTGCCCGGCGTTGGCGCCCAGGGCGCTGGTCCAGAGCAGGTGCACGGCATTGTTTCTGCTCATCCATCGCTGGGATTCGCCAATGTGTCCCGAGCAGTGCTGGAGCAGGGTCCTGGCGTCGCTGACCTGCGCAAAGTGGTTGCTCAGGTGGCGGCAGAGTTTCGGGACTAATAGGGGCGGCGTGGCTGATTATCGGCCGCGCCGTTTACCTGGTACTTTGTTTAAGGTATGTGCGGTGACGTGCTAAAATAGGCGTGCTTTTGGACCCGCTAATCGTCGCCGTTCAATGAGTAGTGCTAGGATTGCCAGAAGTCGGTTTGCTCGAAGGTTATTAATATCTTTCCGCGGTGTATTAGCTGCGTTAGGCAACCGTAATCTGGTACCAAGTACTAGACGTAATAGAATCAATCTAATGAATCGGAGGAAACCCGTGGCCCTTCCAAAGTTGACTGATGAGCAGCGCAAGGAAGCTCTCGCAAAGGCCGCTGAGGCCCGCAAAGCTCGCGCCGAGCTCAAGGCTGCACTCAAGCGCGGCGAGACCGACCTGAAGGACGTGCTCGAAAAGGCCGAGACTGATGAGATCATCGGCAAGACCAAGGTTTCTGCACTCCTCGAGGCTCTGCCGAAGGTTGGCAAGGTCAAGGCTAAGGAAATCATGGAGGACCTGGAGATTGCTCAGACCCGTCGTCTGCGCGGCCTGGGTGAGCGTCAGCGTCGTGCTCTCCTCGAGCGTTTCGGTTACGGCGAATAGTCACAACCATGGCTGACGCAACTGCACGCGGGCGCCTCGTCGTTCTGGCGGGGCCTTCCGCAGTGGGAAAATCCACCGTAGTTTCGCGTCTGCGCAGTGACGTCGAGGGACTGTACTTCAGCGTGTCTATGACCACGCGCCAGCCCCGCCCCGGGGAGCAGGACGGTGTCGACTACTTCTTCGTCACCCCAGAAACCTTCCAGCAGCGAATCGATGCCGGGGAGATGCTCGAATGGGCTGATATCCACGGCGGATTGCAGCGCTCTGGAACGCCCGCCCAGCCGGTAGAGGAAGCTTTGGCCGCTGGCCGGCCGGTGCTCGTTGAGGTTGACCTCGCGGGTGCTCGGAATGTTAAGAAAGCGCTGCCGGAGGCAGACCTGGTCTTTTTGGCACCCCCGTCATGGGAGGTACTTGTGGAGCGGCTCACCGGCCGCGGTACCGAGCCGCAAGACGTCATTGACCGTAGGTTGCAAACTGCGCATGAGGAACTAGCCGCAAAGGACGAGTTCGATCACGTCGTTGTGAACGAGGATCTGGACGAGGCAGTATCTGCCATTAGTGATATCCTGCGGGCATAGACCTCCTTTTTGACCATCTTCAATCAAAGTAAAGGTGCATGTGACTAACGTGACCACCCCTTCTAGCACTGAAGCCGCAAAGGCGGAACCAGTATTTGATGATCCGATCGGTATTACTGATCCCCCGATCGATGAGCTTCTGGACAAGGTTTCCTCTAAGTACGCTTTGGTCATCTTTGCCGCTAAGCGCGCACGCCAGATCAATAGCTACTACCAAGAGCAGGATGAAGGTGTCTTCGAGTTCGTAGGCCCGCTGGTTACCCCAGAGCCAGGCGAAAAGCCTTTGTCCATCGCATTGCGCGAGATTGATGCTGGCCTGCTTGACCACGAGGAAGGCAAGTAGCTAGCACTAAGCGTGTAATAGCTTTAAGGCTCCACGCGCCGCCACGGAAGTGCATTCCTGAATTGGGGTGTACCTCTTGGTTGCGGCGGGTGGAGCCTTTCTCTATGTCGGCAGGTACCATCGTGCGGTGTGACTGATAAAGATTCCTCTCGCAATATTGTTCTCGGCGTCGCTGGCGGCATCGCGGCCTACAAGGCGTGCCACCTCCTGCGCAATCTCAAAGAGGCGGGCGATGACGTCCGCGTTGTCCCCACAGAAAGTGCACTGAACTTCGTGGGCGCGGCTACGTTTGAGGCTCTATCCGGCCACCCCGTCTCCACGAGCGTGTTTGAGGCCGTGGATGAGGTGCAGCACGTCAACGTAGGACAGCGTGCGGATGCAGTGGTCATTGCGCCCGCCACCGCAGACCTTATCGCGCGCTTGGCTGCAGGCCGGGCAGACGATTTGCTCACCGCCACCGTGTTGGTCGCGACGTGCCCGGTTATTGTGGCCCCGGCCATGCATACTGAGATGTGGCATAATCCCGCTACGCAGGACAACGTGGCTACTTTGCGACGCCGCGGTATCACCGTCATCGAGCCCGCCCACGGCCGCCTTACTGGCAAGGATTCTGGTCCAGGTCGTTTGCCGGAGCCGGAACAGATTGCGGAGATTATCCGTACTGAACTGGCAGGCTACCGAGTGCAGCACACCTGGCAGGGCAAGAAGGTCGTCATATCAGCCGGTGGTACCCAGGAAGAACTGGATCCGGTCCGATACCTGGGCAATCGCTCTTCCGGCAGGCAGGGATTCGCGCTCGCGGAATGGGCCGCCCAGATGGGGGCCAAGGTCACCCTCGTTGCGGGTAATACCGCCCAGCTTCCTGTGCCGAGCGGCGCGAAACTCCGGCACATTGTCTCCACCCGCGAGTTGGAAGATGCCATGCGCGAGGAGTCTCGCGATGCGGACGTGGTTATCATGGCCGCTGCAGTCTCTGACTTCCGTCCGGCGGACGTCGCCGAAACAAAGATGAAGAAAGGGCAGGCCGACGATGCACTCTCGACGCTCCATCTGGTGGAAAACCCGGATGTGCTCCAAGGGCTCGTCGCTGCGCGCGAGCGCTCGGAAATCCCTGCCGAGTGTGTAATTGTGGGCTTCGCCGCCGAAACTGGTGATGCTCAGAAGTCCGCCTTGGACTATGCCCAGGAAAAGTTCGCGCGTAAGGGCTGCGACGTGCTCATGGCCAATGAGGTCGGGCGCGGAAAGACTTTTGGCCAAAAGTCCAATGAGGGGTGGATCTTGCGTCCGGATTCCGCGCCGCAACGCGTGGAGCATGGCTCGAAGCAGGTTGTCGCCGCTCAGATCCTTTCGGCCGTGAATGAAATGTTTCAGGGGTAGACAACTAAAATTGCATTTATAGACCGCTTGGTCTAGGCTTGCGAAGTATTAGGCTTGGGCGTAGAAAACCCACAGCATCGAATCAACAGTGAGAACAAAGGAAGTTTTTGTGACTGATAACGCTGCAGTGGCAACTCGTCTTTTTACCAGCGAGTCCGTTACGGAAGGCCATCCCGATAAGATTTGTGACGCCATTTCTGACGCCATCCTTGATGCCCTGCTGGAAAAGGACTGTCTCTTATACACATCTCCGAGCCCACGAGACTCCTGAGCA
>ERZ1031016.254-NODE-254-length-8907-cov-9.335291_pt1 | contig 8907 bp, 4 predicted proteins | sample MGYA00518593_ERZ1031016 | MGnify/ENA primary metagenome ERZ1031016 (study PRJEB33718, sample SAMN03159727) | human skin metagenome | collected 2014-05-20 | study: EMG produced TPA metagenomics assembly of the PRJNA266117 data set (Human skin bacterial metagenome and... | reverse complement strand
GGTACAGGACCGCGCACGCGACCATGCTTTCGATGCACAGCTATTTCCCTTGCTGGCGAAAATCGCTGAAGCGCGCGTCGCTGCTGTTGCGGCTGCCGACCGTGAGTATCAGCGCGGATCCGGGATGTAGCTCCCTACCTCCGATACCACGTTTATACACATATACACCTTTATACTTTTATATAGGTATATAGGAGTGCGAATAAAGGGGTGCGTACTAGTCCTTTGACCTGCACCCCATGAGGTGGCTCCAGACCATCCATTTCCGGCGAGCGGGGAGCCCCATACGGTTTATCCACGAAACGGCCAGAAGGTCTTGGCCGTCTCGTGGAGGATATCCGGTGCGAGCGTGAGGCTTACCTATGCCCTTCAGCCTCATGAGCGTGAGCGGTATGACCATGCTTCGAGCTCCCACGCCCATTGCCGTGCATTGGACGCGCAGAGACACAACACCCCTCTGCGCAAGGTGCACCATTAAGGGAGCAACCGCGTAGCGCGACTGTGATGGGGCCTTTTATACGTAGTGGTGCTTCGCCGGCTTCATATTCCTCAATGAGGTCGACGATCATCGCCGTGAAGTCAGGTGTAGGACCAACGGTCGCAGCACGAACGATGGTCATTCCCCATTCGTCTGCTGCAACCTTCAGTTCGTTATCAAGATCCCAGACCACCTCGGTGTGGTCGGAGATGAATCCAACCGGATAGACAACAAGGTCATTGATGCCACGTTCGTGGAGGTCTCGCGCATGGTCGACTATGTCTGGCTCGAGCCACGGGGTGTGGGGGGAACCAGAGCGCGACTGCCACACAAGATCATAATTTGGAATCCCGAGACGCTCGGCGATGATGGCGCACGTTGCACGAATCTGGTTAGAGTACAGGGTCCCGTCAGCGGGTACACCGGAGTGTTCATCGGCAGCAGTGGGAATCGAGTGGCCGGTGAAAACTAGGCGGGGTGTATCCTCTCTGCTGAACTGTGAGAAAGCTCGTTTCACAGACTCCACTGAGGGGTTGATAAACCCGGGATGATCGAAGAATTGGCGAAGCTTCACCATTGTTAGACGCGGGAGGCCTTTGCGTTCCAAGTGATTGAGCGCACGCTCGATGTCCTCGTCGTATTGCCTACAACCGCTGCTACCTCCCCACGCAGACGTTGCGAAGACGTAGACATGCGTGATTCCGTCTCCCACCATCTCTTCGACGGTTTCTTCGATGAACGGATGCCAGTTTCTGTTGCCAAAATAAACCGGAAGATCCCTACCTCGCGCGCTGAGCTCTTCTTCTACATTGTTGATGATCTCTCGGTTCAGTGCGTTCAGAGGGCTGACACCACCCAGATGGTGGTAGTGGACTTCCACTTCGTCCAGGCGCTCCGGCGGAATCCCGCGACCACGGGTGACGTTTTCCAAGAATGGCCGGACGTGATCATGGTGCTCCGGCCCGCCAAACGAGAGAATCATGAGGGCGCATTTCTTATCGCCGGAACTTTCTGTGTTTGTGCCCCGCCGTGCGGATGATGCTGACAAGGAATTTTCGTCGGTGAAACCTAAGGAAGCCATGGTGGCATAGTACCGTGCCGACTTTTTCCTTCGACCTCCGGGCATCCAACTTTGGTTGGACTTGGTGGCCGATTCAACTGGAGGCTGTGCGCAAAGGCAGTGTGGGAGTGTGCTTCAGGCATCTCTGCCGATCGTGGCTGAGGGGGACTCCCCTCAGCGCTGAAATCAGGTGATCCACCTGAGATACCCAGCAGTTCATGCTGGGAAAATGGAAGCGACAGTGAAACAGCGACGATGAAACGTGGTGGAGCAACAACAGTCACCCACGGACGGTTGACCGGAGCGGAATATAAACGCTACTTACCGGCGCTCACCGTTGCCCGCAGCTACTCGCGGCTGCTCACAGCTGCCAGCAGCTGCTCACCTTACGGTTCTCCTGAGGCTACTGCACAGAAGGTGCGCGGCCGTCGTCATACCGAGTCCAGGTCGGCCATTCCTCTCCCCCGAGAGTCCCTGCTTCAGGAAGCACACGGCCGGTTGTGCATAGGCTGCGGGAGCGTGAAAAAGCCGTGGGAGTGTGTCCTGCACACGCACTCTCACGGCTGGTCTATTTCTCATTTGTTTGTTGGCGGATGGTCACTGAGACCATCGTTTCCCTACTATCTAGCTTCTCGACGCCCCTCCGGAAGTCGGTTCCTCCGGCTCGTCGGGCCCCGCCCGTCGCGCTTTCTGAGGTGCCTTTCTAGATGAGGCGTACGGCGTTGGGGGCCATGCCACCGTAACGAACAGGGCTAATCTGCACAACTCCACCTGATTGTGGTGCCTCGATCATCTGGCCGTCACCAAGGTAAATCGCCACGTGCTGATTTCCTGATGGCCCCCAGAAGAGCAGGTCGCCGCGCTGAATCTGGCTGATATCTACCTTGGTTCCGCGCTGGTATTGGTAGCCAGTGTAGTGCGGAAGGGCAATGCCAGCACCGGCAAAGGCATAAAGCACAAGCCCGGAGCAGTCGAAACCAACCTTGTTGTAGTCGCCATACGTGTCCGCGACTCCACCGTCACGAATTCCCTTTGTTGGGCCGGATGCATTACCGCCACCCCACGCGTAGGGAGTACCAAGCTGGCTCTTCGCACGGGCAATAACCGTCTCGATGCGTTGATTCTTTGAGCCGGTGATAGCCGACGACGCCTTGTCGGAGAGATCCTCCATGGTGCCGAGATCCAAGTACTTTCCGGCTCCATTCGGCTCATCCGAGAGACCGGAATTGCCCAAATTAGTCAGGGCATCGAGCAGGTCCGACTCCGTCGTGGCGTTGCCAGAGGTACCACCGTTGCCCGAGGCGACATCAGCCGTCGTGGAACTCAATGAGGAGGAACCGGAGAGAGCAGGGAGTACGTTGCCGAGGGCATCGACTGTCTTAAAGGGGTCATCCAGTGTTCCCGGATCCAGGAGACCAGAATCAACAACAGCTTGAGCGGTGTTAACTGCGGTGTTGGCCAGCTGCAAGTAATCAATCTCACGAGGAGCCGGTGCCCCGCCGCCTACGCGATCTGCAACCTCCGGAACACTAGACCCTGAGGCGGACGAACCCTGTTCCCCATCGGCTGCTCCACCTACCAGTTGTGCATCCACGTTCCCATTTGCGGTTGCCGTGGCTCCACCGTTGGAATTGTCGGCCTGAGGAGCTGCGGAAGACCCTGGTGCATCCGAGCCTGTCTCAGGTTGGGGCGCTGCAGAACTCGCCGCCTGGTCTGCCTCGCGGATCGGAGCCGGAGCAGCAGTATCAGCACCTGGATCGGTCACGCCTTGATTGCTGGGAAGAACCTGCGCGCCGATCTCATTCGTCTCACCCGCGCGTAGCCCCTTGAGCCGATCGATCTCCTGTTTTACCTCGCGGGCCTGATCGAGTAGCTGCTGCCGCTCGTTCTGCTTTGCAGACAACTCGAGCGTATGCTGCGCAATTGCATCCTTGGCAGATTGTTCCGCCGCGAGCGCATCCCGTTCTCGCTGCTCAGCCTCTTGTTGAGCTGCGCGAAGAGCGGACTCCTTGTTGGCCTTCTTTGTCCGTTCTGCATCCAGCGCATCAACGACACCGCGCTGTTCTGCCGTCTGGCGTCGTAGGAATGTGAACCTGTCAAGCTCACGCTTGGCATCGCTACTGGATGAGAGCATCGATGAGTGTGCACTTGTTGAGCCGTGTCGATAGGCGGTGCGAGCTAGTTCGTCGAGCCGATCTTGGGCGTTGGAGACCTCCAACGTTGCCTCATCAAGCTCCTGATTTGCCGCTGCAGCATTTTGCCGGGCCGCCTCGGCAATGATCTGTGCATCCTTCAGATCCACGAGGGCTTGATTAACGGCTTCTTGCAGGCCACCCATCTGAGCCTCAAGCGCGGAAATGTCTGAAACGGCGCTTGATAGCTGAGTCGCCAACTGTGTCAGCTGACTGGCATCGATATCTTGGGCCGATGCAACAGGTACGTTGGTAGCAGCCATCATCGTTATGATGCTCACCGCACCGATTGAAACGGCGCGTTTTTTCAGTCGACGGACTGGAGAAAAGCAAACCACGAGGTCTCCTCTTACTTTCGAAACCTCGTTGAGATGGAGACCGACCTTTCACAGCGCGCGTTCGACCGCGCCGTGAGCATACCCCGGCTGTACCAGCAGCATGTGGTGTGCAAGAACACCCACCACCACTGGAGTACAGCCCGCAGTTGCGCGTAAGACGCGTACTCACGGTGAAAAGACCCGACATCGTCCAATCTTGACAAGGCTTCAGTTATTGTGCGCGCTGTACTGTGCGGGATCGCAGACCAGAAACTGCGAAGCACAGGCCGTACACGCGTGTGCAGGAATCGCCGGTTCCCCGATTAGACGCGTAGCTCACAAGCCCACCCCACGTGCGCTACTGGGTAAGAAAATATGACGGCCTCGCTACACGGAACTCGCCCGTTCTTCCACGTTCGCTCACTCAGCGAGAGTATGTACGCTTCGTGAATCCCGGTGAAAAACCTGCTTCAGTGTTGCAACCGCCATGCGAGAAATGGTTGTGCCTTTCATGCAAGCTTCCCCACTGGCCGAAAGTGCTACTCCCAAATCACTCAAGTCAAGTACATGAACCTGACTATGTATCGCAAGTGATGGTTGATTTTGTTGAGTTATTCGTCGCCTCGTGAGCCGACTACGCTTAGGTTAATTCACTTTGGTCAAATTTGGGAACGTCAACCACGATTTTCACATAAGGCAAACTCCGAAACATGACCAACACCCGTTCTACCTGGCACCTTTCCGTTATCAAGTCGTTATGTGATTTTGGTCACTATAATGGCGACGCGCCGTTAAACCTTGAACTTAAACTTGAGAGTTTTTGGTAAAGGGTGTGTTCTTGCTTCCGCGTCAGCAGGCCATGCGGAGCTCGGTTTGTGGCCGTTTTTCCGGCTATATTTTTTCCAGCTCCCACTGGTGCGAGAGGTATAGCGAGCACTGGCCGTCACTCTCTCGCTGCAATTGTAAAGGTTTCAGGCTTGACGAACTTTTGGCTGTGGCACACTGCGGCACACCACAACGCGACCGCGCCCGCACCATTACGCGAACCGCGAACGTTGCTTTTAGCGACGAGTGTTTCTTAAGCCCTCCAGCGGGGCTGTGATGTGCATTACTCGTGGGGCGAGTTTCCACACTGATGATCCATGTTGGTGATACATGGTCTTCTTTTTGTGGGCGTTGAGCGTGCTCAACCGTGAATGCCGTCGCTGCTCACTAGCTGCACTCCTATCCCCTTATCTGAACGCCCTTTGTCCCCCAGCCTCACGTGCCTTTCCTGCTCCAGCAACACGCACACTTTCATCATTTGCCCGAAGGGGCCTGGTCGTAACGAGTAAATCAAGCACGTAATAGTCAGCGAAGAAATCGAATCGAGCAAATCCACTCGGTACCGCTCTGGCTCATCGCTCCCGCATGCATGAGTTGCATGCACGAGGTGGCTGTTTTATCTGCTAACGGAATATTTCTCCGGCGAGGAGATCTTGTTAGGCAGGCCGCGAACGGCGGGCGAAGAACCAGGTACCGGCAGCAACCAGCACTAGCCCAATGAGAACGACGATTCCAACGAGCGCCCACGGGATACTACTGGATGACACATAATCGACGAAGAAGTTAGAGGCGCGTACGTAATCGGGATCGGCAAGGAAATGATACTGAGCAGCCTCAAGAGTCGCACGGGAGACATCAGTGGAGACGACGGCACCAGACATCGGATTACGAACAAGGACCAGATCTGCCCCCGTGTTGTTGAGTAACTCCTGCGCAATATCTCGTAAATCAGCAGTATGAGCGGGCGTTTGGTCAATGAAGGCGATTTTCATATCGCCGATCCCTTGCTCTTCAGCCTTCTGTGTGACAGCGATGAGCTGCTCTTCCATGCTTGGGTATTGATCCGCAAGTGAACCAATGTATACGCCATCAGCATCGAGCTCATGAACCAGTTCATTGATATCCACGTCCTCTGGAATCACTACCAGCTCTCTTTCCGTCTTGTTCACATGCTGTCGATTACTTGTAGCGCTGCCGGTCAACGTCAGCAAGACCACAGTACACAGACCTGCAGTCATTCCACCGCAGCGGATCCATCATGCATGGCGGTCTTTCGGGACAGCCTTTCAGGTGCCCCTGGTTGCCCTATTCTAGCGGGTCGCCAGCCGACATCGCATGCCGACATCGCAGACCGGCCTAGACATGTCGCTGATGTCGCTTATCACTGGTCTCCCGTGGGTCCACAGATCACCACATAGCTATTCTCCCGTTTATTCCTTCTCCTATTTCCTCCTTTATTCTTTCCTCCTTTATTCTTTCCCCCGCTGTCCCTTTAATACTTTAAGGTCTTATTCTCTCAGGCCACTTTCTATTAGTCCTCCCTTTAGTCCACTGTCTTTTTGGTATTGGTGGCTCCATCTTCTGGTGTGCTTCGGGATGGGATAAATATGAGCGGCTTTGCGGGCTAGCTTTTCAGCTAACTTTATGGGCCGGCAATCGGTTACCGCGCCCGTGCGGTTGCAGTACCCGCTGCTGGGCCGTCTCATTCCCCGCAACATTGAACGCTGTGGGGGTGTGATCACCAGCAATTCTGAGAGCGGAGGCTTCAAAACGTGGGAAATCCACCCCACACGGGGCTAGACAAAGGGGGAAATCCGTGAATTTAGCCACGTTTAGCCCCACATCCAGAACCAGAACGCCCGTACTGTTATTATTGTTTGTAGTGAGCCAGTTCGACTACTGCGGTGTCTCGCCGAACAGCCTGCCGGTGGAGTAGCCCAGAACCGAGACCGGATGCAGCCTTCAATGGCCCAAACCGCCGGTTTACTGGCCTCATGTGAAAATAGTGCACTGGTGAAGATCGACATAAGGAGTCTGTTAAACGCTTATGGCTACCTCAAAGAACTCGTTTGGGGCAAAAACGCAGCTAACCGTAGGTGACAAAACCTACGATTACTTCGCGCTTTCCGCTGTCCCAGGGATGGAGAAACTCCCGTATTCGCTTAAGGTTCTTGGTGAGAACCTGCTGCGCAATGAAGACGGCAAGAACACCACCGAAGAACACATCAAGGCAATCGCCAATTGGGACCCCAAGGCTGAACCTTCCACGGAGATTCAGTTCACCCCGGCCCGCGTTCTTATGCAGGACTTCACGGGTGTCCCCTGTGTAGTGGATCTTGCCACGATGCGCGAGGCTGTGAAGGATCTGGGTGGCAATCCGGATCAGGTTAACCCGCTCAACCCGGCAGAAATGGTCATCGACCACTCCGTTATCGTGGAGGCATTCGGTGACCAGAACGCCCTCGCCGAGAACGTAAAGATTGAGTACGAGCGCAACGAGGAGCGCTACCAGTTCCTGCGCTGGGGCTCCAAGAGCTTCTCTAACTTCCGCGTTGTTCCTCCGGGAACGGGCATCGTTCACCAGGTGAACATCGAGTACCTGTCACGCCTCGTTTTCGACAACGAGGGACTCGCGTACCCAGATACGTGTATCGGTACGGACTCCCACACCACGATGGAAAACGGCCTGGGCATCCTCGGCTGGGGAGTCGGCGGAATCGAGGCCGAGGCCGCAATGCTTGGCCAGCCCGTTTCGATGCTTATCCCGCGGGTCGTCGGCTTCAAGCTGACGGGCGAGATCCCCGCAGGTGTGACCGCAACGGATGTCGTGCTCACCGTCACGGACATGCTGCGTCAGCACGGAGTCGTGCAGAAGTTCGTTGAATTCTACGGCAGTGGCGTGAAGCAGGTTCCGCTTGCTAACCGTGCCACGATCGGCAACATGAGCCCTGAGTACGGCTCCACGTGTGCGATCTTCCCCATCGACGAGGTTACGATCGACTACCTGCGGCTGACCGGACGCTCCGATGAGCAGTGCGCTCTCGTGGAGGAATACGCAAAGGCCCAGGGCATGTGGCTCGATGACGATACGGAAGAAGCCGAGTACTCTGAGTACCTCGAGCTCGACCTTTCTACCGTTGTCCCGTCCATCGCTGGCCCGAAGCGACCGCAGGATCGTATCTTGCTGAGCGAGGCCAAGGAGCAGTTCCGCAAGGACCTCGCCAACTACACCGAGGATGAGGTGTGCATGGACGATTCCAAGCCCGCCAAGCGGATGGCCAACGAGGGTGGCAACATCGAGAACAACGTCCAGGTCACGGATCTGAACAAGTCTGGTGAGGGACACGGCGAAACCCTCGCTGTGGGTGCGAAGGGCCGCCCGTCGAACCCGATCACCGTCACCTCCCAGAACGGCGGCGAGTACACCCTCGACCACGGTATGGTCGCCATCGCTTCCATCACCTCCTGCACGAACACGTCCAACCCGTCCGTGATGATCGGCGCTGGCCTCGTTGCACGTAAGGCCGTGGAGAAGGGGCTCACCTCTAAGCCGTGGGTTAAGACCATCTGTGCTCCCGGCTCCCAGGTCGTCGACGGCTACTACCAGCGTGCGGACCTGTGGAAGGACCTTGAAGCGCTCGGTTTCTACCTGTCTGGCTTCGGTTGCACCACCTGCATCGGCAACTCCGGCCCGCTGCCTCTTGAGGTTTCGCAGGCCATCAACGAGAACGATCTCGCTGCTACCGCAGTTCTTTCCGGTAACCGCAACTTCGAGGGTCGCATCTCCCCCGATGTGAAGATGAACTACCTTGCTTCCCCGATGCTCGTCATCGCGTACGCCATCGCGGGCACGATGGACTTTGACTTCGAGTCCCAGCCCCTGGGCCAGGACAAGGAAGGCAACGACGTCTACCTCAAGGACATCTGGCCGACGACGGAGGAAATCGAATCCACCATCCAGTCCGCTATCTCCCGCGAAATGTACGAGGCTGACTACGCCGACGTATTCAAGGGTGACGAGCAGTGGCAGAACCT
>ERZ1031016.236-NODE-236-length-9351-cov-5.652431_pt1 | contig 9351 bp, 7 predicted proteins | sample MGYA00518593_ERZ1031016 | MGnify/ENA primary metagenome ERZ1031016 (study PRJEB33718, sample SAMN03159727) | human skin metagenome | collected 2014-05-20 | study: EMG produced TPA metagenomics assembly of the PRJNA266117 data set (Human skin bacterial metagenome and... | reverse complement strand
AGGAGTCTCGTGGGCTCGGAGATGTGTATAAGAGACAGGGCCACGATTATGCAGAAAAGGCCATCGAGCAGGGCGCAGTGGCGGTGCTGGCGGCGCGGCCAGTCGGGGTTCCGGCGGTCGTCGTCAAGCCCCAAGGCCGCGTTACCGGTGATGCCGCCAACGCGGATATCTATGCCCACGACGAGGACGGCTCGGCCGCGGCGGTGGTGCAGGCGCTATCCGATATTGCGCGGGAGGTCACCCGCCGCCTGACCGCCGAGCAGGGCCTAGACATTGTCGGCGTGACTGGCTCGGCTGGTAAGACCTCCACCAAGGACCTACTAGCCACGATTTTCCGCGCTGAGGGTGACACCGTCGCTCCTCCCGGCTCCTTTAATAACGAGGTCGGCTTGCCGTATACCGCTTTGCGCTGCGATGAGCACACTCGCTTCTTGGTTGCCGAAATGTCTGCCCGCGGCATCGGTCATATCCGCCACCTGACCACCATTACTGCCCCTACCGTCGGCGTGGTACTCAATGTTGGTACCGCGCACTTGGGCGAGTTTGGCTCACGCGAGAATATTGCCCAGGCCAAAGGCGAGCTCGTTGAAGCCTTGCCCTCGGCCGCTGAAGGCGGCGTCGCCGTGCTCAATGCCGATGATCCCTTCGTCGCCGGCATGGCGCCGCGCACCTCGGCCAAGGTCGTCTACTACTCGGCCAATAAGCCGCCGGTTTCCGACGCCCAGTATTACGCCAGCGATATCCAGCTCGATGACGTCGCCCGCCCCTCGTTTGTGCTGCATGCGCCGGGAACGGACCCGCTTCCGGTAAAGCTGCAGGTCTTTGGCAAGCACCAGGTCTCTAACGCTTTGGCTGCGGCCGCGGCTGCTATCGAATCGGGCATGGACCCGCAGGTAGTAGCTAACGCGCTTTCCGGGCATCAGAATGCCTCGGAACACCGCATGGACGTGCGTACCCGCCGCGATGGAGTAACCACCATCGATGATTCCTATAACGCCAACCCCGATTCCATGCACGCGGCCATTGCCGCGCTGGCCTATACCTCGGCCGCCCGACCGGATGCCCGCGCCATCGCCGTGCTCGGTGAGATGGGCGAGCTCGGCGGAGAAGCAGTGGCCGCACACCGCGCATTGGGCGAGGTGCTTTCCAAGTACCACGTTGACCACCTCGTGACCGTGGGAGACAACGATAATATGAGGGCCATGGTTGAGGCCGCACAGGCGCGGGGTATAAATACTACTATCAGCCCAGATGTTGACGCCGCTGCGGCGGCGGTCGAAGACATCGTCAGGGTAGCGCCTGCCGGCATCGAAGATTGGACGGGGCGCGAGGCCAAAGATGTAGTCCTCATCAAGTCATCGAATGCCCAGCGCCTGTGGCGCGTGGCAGAACAGCTCAATCGCCGTTAGTCCTCAGTACAAGGAGAAAGACCTCTAGCAATGACTCAGATCATTATCGCGGGCATCCTCAGCTTCCTCGTCGCGATCTTTACCACTCCCATGTTGGTCCGCTACTTTTCCGGGGTAGGCAAGGGGCAAGAAATTCGCGAGGACGGGCCGCAGCTGCACTTGCGCAAGCGCGGCACCCCCACCATGGGCGGTCTGGCGATTTTGCTGGCCATCACCGTGGCCTATCTCGTGGTGGGAATTTATGCCCGCGTGACCGGTAACGGAGGCTTTAGCCCCTCCGGTCTCTTGGTCTACTTCCTCACGATGGGCCTTGGCGGTCTGGGTTTTGCCGATGACTTCATCAAGCTGTTCAAAAAGCGCAACCTCGGCCTGAACAAGACCGCCAAGCTGGTAGGTCAGCTGGCGGTGGCGCTCATCTTCGGCATCCTGGCGCTGCAGTTCCCAGATGCACACGGATTGACCCCAGCGTCTACCAATCTTTCCTTCGTTCGCGATTTTGAAACCTTCGACATCGCCGTGGGCGGCGCCATCATCGGCACCATTGTTTTCCTGGTCTTTCTCTACCTACTCATTGCTGCGTGGTCGAACGCCGTGAACCTCACCGACGGACTCGACGGCTTGGCCGCAGGCACCACCGCGCTGGTGATGGGCGCCTATGCACTGATTTCCTTCTGGCAGTTCCGTAACTCTTGCGCCGTGTCGCCAGCGGCGGGGTGCTATGAGGTTCGCGATCCGCTCGACTTGGCCGTACTGGCTGCCGCTGGCCTGGGCGGTTGCTTGGGCTTTTTGTGGTGGAATGCTGCACCGGCAAAGATCTTCATGGGCGATACCGGTTCGCTTGCACTCGGCGGCCTCGTCGCCGGCCTATCGGTGACCACTCGCACCGAACTGCTCATGATCATCATCGGCGCCATCTTCGTAATTGAGACGGTCTCCGTGGTTATCCAGATCATCGTCTTCCGCAGCACCGGAAAGCGTTTCTTCCGCATGGCGCCCATCCACCACCACTTTGAAAATGGTGGCTGGGCTGAGACCGCCGTGGTCACCCGCTTCTGGCTGCTCAGCGCCATGGCCGCTATTGCCGGCGTATGCATCTTCTACGGCGACTGGCTGTCTGCGGTTGGCTTTGCTTCCTAAGACTCACGCCTTTTTAGCTTTATCGAGGAAAGAGGAATAGAGATGACCGAGTTGCCATCCTCGTTGCGCGGGCGAGTACTCGTGGCCGGGGCGGGAGTATCGGGACGCGGTTGCGTCGCAATGCTGGCAAGCCTCGGGGTGGATACCACCGTGGCAGATTCCAACGAGACCGCGCTGGCGGAATTGGCGGTGGAATACGGGGTAGCAACCGTCTCCGTCGATTCTGCCGCCCAAGGCGATTTTGACCTTGTGGTTACTTCGCCGGGCTGGCGTCCCGATTCGCCCTTGTTGGTCGCCCTCCAGGACGCTGGGGTAGAGGTCATCGGTGACGTGGAGCTCGCGTATCGGCTGGATCGTGCGGGCGTCTTCGGCGCGCCGCGTACCTGGCTGGTAGTTACCGGAACCAACGGCAAAACCACGACTACCGGTATGTTGGCCCAGATTATGCAGGCAGATGCAGAGCGCACCGGCAAGCGCGCACTGGCGGTAGGCAATATCGGCGTTTCGCTTTTCGACGCCCTCACGGCCACCCCCCGCGTCGACGTTCTCTGCGCCGAGCTATCTTCTTTCCAGTTGCATTGGTCCAGCCATTTGCGCCCGGATGTGGGCGTGCTACTGAATTTGGCTGATGACCACCTGGATTGGCACGGATCGTTTGATGCCTATGCCCGCGCGAAGGCCAAGGTGCTCTCCGGTGAAGTCGCTGTGGTGGGCAAGGATGACGCCGAGGCGGTTCACTACGCCGCGGATACCGCAGACCTCTTCGGTTTTACTGCCGCTGAACCTACACAGGGAGAGGTGGGCGTAAGTGCCGGCCGTTTTGTCTCGCGGCTTAGCGAGAAGCGCGAGGATCTCGCGTCCGCAGAGGGCATTGAGCCCGCCGGTCTGGCAGGAGTCCTAGACGCTGCGGCCGCAGCCAGCGTCGCGCGTTTGGCAGGCGCCACCCCAGAGTCCATTGCGCAGGGGCTGGCCGCATATACCGTCGCCGGGCACCGCGGCGCTGTGGTCCATGAGCATTCCGGCATCACGTTCATCGATAATTCCAAGGCCACCAACCCGCATGCGGCGGATGCGGCCCTCAAGGGGCTCAATTCCGTGGTCTGGATTGCCGGCGGGCAGTTGAAAGGTGCGGAGGTGGACGGGCTCGTCGCCAAGCACGCCGCCCACATCAAAGCCGCGGTAGTCCTGGGCGTGGATAGGGAAGCGGTTGCCCGGGCCCTCGCCGCCCACGCGCCGCATGCCCCGGTGGACATCATCGAAACGCAGGAGCCTTTCGCAGCCATGAATGCTGCGGTGGAGGCTGCACTGCAACACGCCGACGCCGGGGATACCGTTCTTTTGGCGCCGGCTGCGGCATCGTTAGACATGTATACCGGCATGGCTCAACGCGGTGATGTATTCGCCGCGGCCGCGCGGGAGCTTACCCGCAACTAGAGCTATAGATTTAAGGATCAGGAGAACACATGACGGCCACCTCCCAGCAGCGCCCGCGCTCCAAGAGTTTTGGCGACCGCGTTCGCGAGCTGCGCGAGCGAGCCCGCCAGGAAGCAGGCCTTGATTACCAGCTGCTGCGCTTTATCATCTTTTTCCTCGTGGGCATCGGCGTGCTCATGGTCTTTTCTTCCTCCATGGCTACTTCCCTGACCGAGGACGGCGGAGTATGGAACCAGGCATTGCGCCAGTGCGTGATGGTGTTCTTGGGTCTCGTTGCCTTTTGGTTTGGTCTCAAGGTGTCGCCGCATACCCTGCGCAAATGCGTGCCGTGGATTGTGGGTTTGTCCATCATTTTGCTCATCGCGGTGCTGATCCCCGGTGTGGGCACCGGCCGCGAGGAGGTAGGTTCCCAGTCCTGGATTTACTTGGGGCCGTTCTCCCTGCAGCCCTCGGAGCTTGCCCGCGTCGCCGTAGGCATGTTTGGTGCGACCGTATTGGCGGATAAGGAGCACAAATCCATGAAGGTGACGGATCCCTTCATGATGTACTCCCTCATTGCCGGCGTTATGTTCTTGCTCATCGTCCTTCAGGGCGACTTCGGTATGGCTTTGTCCTTGGCCCTCGTGGTTGTCTTCACCCTGATTTTCGCGGGTGTCGACTGGCGCGTTCCGGCGACCATCGGCGTCGCAGCCGTGTGTGGTTTGCTGTTTATCTTCCTTTCTGGCGGCTTCCGGTCCAACCGCTTCCACACCTATTTCGACGCCCTCGTAGGCAATATCTCCGATACTCAAGGTACGGGTTTCCAGTCCTATCAGGGCTTTCTCTCGCTTGCCGACGGCGGCTTTTGGGGCGTTGGCATTGGCCAATCCCGTGCCAAGTGGTTCTACCTGCCCGAGGCGAAAAATGACTTTATTTTCGCCATCGTGGGTGAGGAACTCGGCTGGTGGGGCGGTGCGCTCGTCATCGTGCTATTCGCCGCACTGGGCTATGTGGGCTTGCGCACCGCGATGCGCGCACAGAACCAGTTCCAGTCCCTGCTGGCCGCAACGTTGACCATCGGTGTGGTCACGCAGGCCTTCGTGAATATTGGCTACGTCATTGGCCTGCTGCCGGTAACCGGTATTCAGCTGCCCATGATTTCGGCCGGCGGTACCGCGGCGATCATCACGATCGGCTCGATGGGTATCTTGTGCAACGTGGCGCGTCATGAGCCGATGCAGATTTCCGCCATGCAGAATTTCGGTCGCCCGCTGTTTGACCGTCTCCTTTTCATCGGCGAGCCACAGCCGGTGCCGCAGCCGAAAAAGAAGCAGCAGGGCCGTCACGCTCGGCCGCAGGAGCCGCGGTCCCGCGTGCTCGAGGAGCGCTTTGGTCGCCCCGTGACCGGAAGCGGCCGCCGCTATCCGCGCGCCGAGCGCCGCTATCGATAGGTGGCGCTGGTAGCCTTTAGGCTATGAATTCCACGCCTATTTCCGTCGTCATCGCAGGTGGCGGCACCGCCGGACACATTGAACCCGCCCTCGCCGTAGGCGAAGCTTTGCGCGAGCGCCACGGCGCACGCATCACCGCCCTCGGTACCGAAAAAGGCCTCGAGCGCGATATCATTCCCGCCCGCGGCGTGGATCTTAGCCTGATTACCCCCGTGCCAATCCCGCGCAAGGTCAACGCGCAGCTCTTCAAGCTACCGTTTAACCTCTCTCGTGCGGTGGGGGAGGCCAAGCAGGTGCTCAAGGACGTCGAGGCGGATGTCGTCTTTGGTACCGGCGGCTACGTGGCCGGCCCGGCTTATATCGCTGCGCGTTCGCTCGGCATCCCGTTCTATGTTCTTGAAACCAATGCTTTGGCTGGAATGGCCAATAAGCTCGGCGTGAAGATGGGCGGCATTGGGCTCAACGCCCACCCGGATTCTGGCATGCCGGGCGAGGTCGTCGGCATTCCCGTTCGCCCGAGCCTAGCGGAGGACCCGAATGGCAACCTGGCCGCAGACGCGCGCACCCAGTGGAACTTGGCCGAGCTTCCCACCGTCCTCATCACCGGTGGGTCCCAAGGCGCGGTCAGCATCAACCGCGCCGTCGCTGGAGCGGTGGAGGACCTCGCACAGGACTTCCAGCTCCTGCACGCCTATGGCAAGAAGAATGACCCGCCCGCAGAACACCCGAACTACGCCGCACTGCCGTATATCGAGGACATGGGCTCCGCCCTTGCGGTAGCCGACCTCGTCGTGTGCCGCTCCGGCGCGATGACCGTTGCTGAAGTATCCGCCGCAGGCCTGCCGGCTATCTACGTTCCGCTGCCGCACGGCAATGGCGAACAGGCGCTCAATTCCCGAGAAGTGGTCGAGGCAGGCGCCGCCATCCAGATTCCGGACGCGGAGCTGACCCCAGAGCGACTCATCTCTGAGGTGCGCGGCATTCTCGATGACCCGCAACGCCTCGAGTCGATGACGCACGCCGCCGCCCATGCCAGCGCCGGGGACGTAGCAAATACCATCGCAGACCGCATCGCCGCCCGCGTATCCGAGGCCGAAAACGCGGCTGGAAGGAAGGATAAGTAAATGACCGATCCCGCACACTACGATCTGCGCCGCGTCCACCTCATCGGCATTGGTGGTTCCGGAATGTCGGGGCTCGCGCGAATTCTCGCCGCTCGCGGCGGAGTGGTTACTGGTTCTGATGTCAAAGACTCCACCCCGGTTGAGGTGCTGCGCACCATGGGCGCCAAGGTCGCCATCGGCCATGCCGCGGAAAATCTGCGACTGTCAGGTGAGCTGCCCACCGTCGTAGTTACCTCATTTGCCGCCATCCCCCAAGACAACCCGGAGCTAGTAGCCGCAAAGGATAACGATATCCCGGTAATTCGCCGCTCCGATCTGCTCGCCGCCTTGATGGAAGGTCACCAGCAGGTGTTGCTGGCTGGCACCCATGGTAAAACCTCCACCACGTCGATGACCGTGAGCGCGATGCAACACGCGGGTCTTGATCCTTCCTTCGCCATCGGCGGCCAGCTCAACCGCGCGGGTACCAATGCCCACGGTGGCACCGGGGAAGCGTTCGTCGCCGAGGCCGATGAATCCGATGCCTCTCTGCTGCGCTATAGCCCCGACGTTGCGGTGCTCACGACCATCGAGCCCGACCACCTCGACTTCTTCCACAGCGAGGAAGCCTATTTCCAAGTCTTCGATGACTTTGCTGACTTGGTCACCCCGGAGACCGGCTACCTCGTTGTGTGCGCTGAAGACGAGCACGCTGCCCGGGCCGGCGAGCGGGCGCTGGAGCGCGGCATCAACGTCGTGGCCTACGGCTCGCAGGAGAAGTCTTTTACCTCCACCGTGCCGTTGGCCGCCGAGCTGGTCCGCGAAGAGACCACCGCGGAAGGCATGGACACCACCGTCAAAGTCAACCTTCCTGGTGTTTCTGAAACCGTGCGCTACGAGCTGCAGATCCCAGGCCACCACATGGTGCTCAATTCCATGGGAGCCTTGATCGCCGGTGTGCTCTCCGGCGGCACTCCAGCCGCCATCGCCGAGGGATTGGCTGATTTTGGCGGTGTGCGGCGGCGCTTTGAGTACCGGGGGAGCGTCGACAAGCAGGGCAAACCCGTGCGCGTTTTTGATGATTATGCCCACCATCCCACCGAGGTTGCGGCAGTGCTACGGGCCGCACGCGCCAAGGTCGAGGCTGAAGGCCACGGCGGGCGCGTTATCGCGTGTTTCCAGCCGCACCTGTACTCGCGCACCATGGAATTCGACGCCGAATTTGCCCAGGCGCTCTCGCTTGCCGACGCCGCCGTGGTACTCGACATCTACGGCGCTCGCGAACAGCCCGTGGAGGGAATTACCTCCCGCATCATTACCGATAAGATGCCCGCTGATATGCAGGTCATCTTCGAGCCGGATTTTTCCGCCGCTGCCCGCGACGTCGTGTCGGTGGTGGAGCCAGGAGATGTGGTGCTGACCATTGGTGCTGGCTCGGTAACCATGGTGGCGGCGGAAATCCTCGATGAATTGCGGGCAAGCTAGTGCGCGTATCCGCAAAGCTCATCGCTGGGGTCATCGCCGCAATTGTCGCCGTGGCCCTCATAGCGGCCGCTGTGATGTGGACGGTTCCCGTCCTGAAGGTACGCAATTTTCAGGTGGAGGGCGTCCACCAGCTCGATCCCACACAGGTGGAGGAAGCCTCTGGGGTTCCCAAGGGCGAAAATTTGCTCCGCGTTAATGCGCGCGAGGCAGCTTCCGGTGTTGCTGGATTGGACTGGGTCGATTCGGCGACAGTCTCTCGCGATTTCCCTTCGACCTTGACCATCAACGTGTCCGAGCACAAGGCTGTGGCGTTTGTAAAGCGCGATAATAAGCCCTACCTGATCGACGACAAAGGCGAGGAATTTACCTCCGCGGAACCTCCCGCGGGCGCGGTTGAGGTTACGGGCTCTGTCGATAGTGGCTCCCCGCAAACCCAGGATGCCGTGCGAGCGATTGCAGCGCTTTCCGACGACGTCCGCAACCAAGTAGCAAAGCTCGAAGTAGCGGGCGAATACTCGTTGACTTTCACCACTAAAGATGACCGGCGCATCTTCTGGGGGGCCAGCGATTCCAACGATGAGGACAAGGCGCATGCCTTTGCCACAGTGTTGAAGATGGAAGGCCGCGAGTGGAATATTTCCAACCCTGAGTTGGTCACCACCCGCGGATAGGGCGACGGGTGCCCCCGCGGGTGCTTTTTATCGCTCTTGTGGGCCCGTGCAGCACCGCTTAGGCGTGTGCGCTGCATGGGCTCTTTTTAGTGCCTGAACCATGGGGCGGATGATGCGGGTGTGACTTGTAAAACCGCAGGTGAGAAACCCTAAAGTGGAACTTGAGGGTCTCGACACGCGGAAAATGTGCGTGAAAATTACACCGCTGTCGTTAAAGATGGAAAGGAACGCGATTCGCCTTCGGTGGACCGCATTACATTCCTCGTTTAATGCACGTGCAGACTTACAGTAGCGAAAGGTGAGACCTACTCACATGATCTCTTCCAATAACAATCTCGCGGATATCAAGGTCGTCGGCGTCGGCGGCGGCGGCGTCAACGCCGTCAACCGCATGATCGAAGAAGGCCTCAAGGGCGTTCAATTCGTCGCCATCAACACCGACTCTCAGGCCCTTATCTTCTCCGATGCAGACACCAAGCTCGACATTGGCCGTGAGGCCACCCGCGGCCTCGGTGCCGGCGCTAACCCTGAGGTAGGCAAGACCTCCGCAGAAGACCACAAGTCCGAAATTGAAGACGCCCTCGAGGGCTCCGATATGGTCTTCGTGACTGCCGGCGAGGGCGGCGGCACTGGCACTGTCTCTTATACACATCTGACGCTGCCGACGACTCCTTACGTGTAG
>ERZ1031016.235-NODE-235-length-9351-cov-6.447504_pt1 | contig 9351 bp, 6 predicted proteins | sample MGYA00518593_ERZ1031016 | MGnify/ENA primary metagenome ERZ1031016 (study PRJEB33718, sample SAMN03159727) | human skin metagenome | collected 2014-05-20 | study: EMG produced TPA metagenomics assembly of the PRJNA266117 data set (Human skin bacterial metagenome and... | reverse complement strand
CGAGCGGAGAGTACTGCATGAGCATTACCCGCCACCGCGTAGGCACGCGCGTGAAGGCCCGCGTGCGCGGCTTTGGGCAAGACCGCATTCCGGCCTATCTGATTACCATCCGCATTACCGAGAACTTTGGTCAGCCGGTAGAACCAGCCGTGGCCGAGGGCTGGGTGCGCACGCTCGTGCCGGCAGAGATGGTTGGCGCAGTCCACGAGGTCTCCCGTGGCCCGAATGCCACTTATGTGTGGCTCGTGGATAGCTCCTATCAGCCGGTCCACTCCCCTGAGTCACTCTTCGCCGGCTTCAGCCAAGCCGCCTAGGCGGTCGCGCTCTGTTTCGTTGACTGCGCAGATGCGTCTGGCCCTTCATGCGGGTCAGGTGCGTGGAGCACCTTCCTCATCACCTCGTGGTTGAAGGTCACCGTATAGTGCCGGGCGATTGCATTAGGCATAAAGCGCACGACCAAGCAGGCGATGAGGACGGTAAAGACCTTATCCAGAATGACCGAGTTAAGGCCCTGCAAGATGATGGCTAGGCGCTCGTCTTGGAAAATCATCTCGTAGAACTTGGTGAGGTTTTGTGGCCCCTTGCGCGGTCGTCCGCTGAAGGAAAAGATGAGCACGTACACGCTCATCACGCCGGAGCCGATGCCCATTCCAAGGCCGGAGAAAATGATCCATGACAGCCTGTTGAATACCCCGCGGCGAGCCAGTAGGCCCACGGCGGCGCCGATAAAGATGCCTACGGGCGCAAAGGCGAGATCATGGGCAAAGTACACTCCGCCCAATACGGTGGTGGTAAGCCCCGCGGCCATGCCGAGCACGGGACCGGCGATGATGGCGACGATGGCGGTGCCGACGGTGTCGAAGAACATCGGCACCTGCGAGCGCACCGTCAACGAGCCCAACAGCAGGTTGATGGAGGCGCCAAAGATGGGATACAGGAGGATGCAGTTAGGCACCAACCCATACTGCGAGGTATATAGCAGCACCGCGGCGACCAGGAGGAGGACCCAGACGCTGGCGGTCAGGTAGGACTCGAAAGTCACATTTACCGTGGAGTACACCCCAAAGACGGTACAAAGCCACGCGGCGAGCGAGAATGCCACGGCTACTACAACAAGGACGTAGCGCCACGTGGTGTCGCGGGTCATCGCCATGGTCTCCTCCTCAGAAGGCTAGGTTTAGGGCGAATTCCCAGCTGCACGCTGGGATTGTCCTAAAGCCTAATTGGCGGCGCGCGAAAGTAGCAACACAAAAGGGCCTCTAAAATGGGGAAGGCCGGGACTACTTTTCGTCAGCTTCGGGGGCGTCGGATTCGTCGTCCAAGTCGGCATCGTCGCCGTCCAGGTAGTCCTCGTCTTCGTCCTCGTCGTCTTCGCCGAAGATATCGTAGACGTCAGGTTCTTCGTAGTCTTCGTCATCAAAGGAGACGAGCTGTGCTTCCCAGTCCAGTGCCTGCTCGGAAACGAGGCCTAGGACATCAAAGAGGCGATCGAAGTCGGTGTAAGTGCCAAGCTCAAGGGCCTCGGCGGGAACCTCCACGATGGGGACGTCATCAAACTCGGCGTTATCAAAGAGGACGAGGCGGTCAGACTCATCGAGGTCCTCATCCTCTTCGTCTACTTCCCAGGCGAGGGCGACTGCCTCATCCTCCATGTCATCGAGATCGTCTTCATCGAAGTCGAAGGCAAGGAAGCGCACGATGGCGGACGGGACGCCGTCGATGGTTTCCACGAGCACGCGCAGCTCCGAGTCGTTGGCCACTTCAGCCACGACGAGGTGCGGATTGAGCTCATCTTGGGCAAATTCTAGTTCCGCGATGCGCTCATCGGTGCCCTCCAGCAGGTCCCGCAGGACGGTGACGACTTGGTCGGTGGCGATGTGGCGGGATACCGCCTCCACGGCATCGTCTACCGAGAAGGCAACGGAGACGAGGACTGCCTCGAATTCCTCATCGTCTTCATCGACATCCGCCGCGGCAATGTAGACATTCGCGGCGGGAAGAAGCGGATCGATTTCAATAAATTGGATTTCCAGATCAGAGGTGATCGGAACAAACATGACGTCATCATTGACGCGGGACTCGATGCCCTCGGCATCCAATGCAGAAGCAATATCTTCGAAAAAGCTCATGGTGGTTTAAAATCCATCCTTCGGAAGCAGAGGTTCCCACGGTAGGCAAGCCGCCGCCCGCGGTCACTGTGGAGTCTACCGTTATTCCCACCCGGATGGTTGGAAGCCCAAAGATCTCACCAGCTCTGGGCGCCCGCTTCCCCACTCCAACATGTGGTATCCCTCCCAGGCTTGCCGCTTGAGCTCGTGCGGCGCGTGCTCAATATAGGCCTCGGCATCGAAGATCATGGTGGCGCGCTGAGTGGCCCCGTAGCGCGGCCAACTCATCTCAGGGCGGCCGCCATGAATGAAGGCGGACCAGTGTTGCTGCATTGTGGCGGTAAGTTCTTCCATCTCCGCACGCGAGCCCCAATTGGTAAGGAAAGATGCGCGCGAGGAATAAGGGTCACCGAATACATTGCCGAGCTCCATCGAATGCATGGCGCCTAGGCCCAGCCACTTGAGCACGGCAGAGGCGAAGTCGAAGCGATACATCCACGTTGGTGCCACCTGCGCATGGGCGGTAGCGATGCGGGTGGAAGGTGCCCAAAAGAGGGCGTCGGCAAGCAGGTGCGCAAAATCCTCCCGGGCCACCGCGCCGTCATAGGCGGCCACGACCTCGGGGGCGTGCTGGGGATCGAAGGAAGCCAGGAGGCGCAAGGCGGCGCGCTCGCGGGAGCTTTGGCGCTGGAAGAGGAATTTACCAAAGCTAGCCTCGTCCGAGTTCGTGCCGATGAGCAGCGGAACCTGGTGCTGGTGCCCATTTTCAAAGGCGGCGATGGGGTGTTCCGGAATGAGCTCATCATCCACCGTGGGTGCGTAGCAGGAATTGAGGTGAATGAGCTCGCCAGCCCGCCACATCATGGATTGGCCCGAGCGCACCAGATCGGCAAAGTTCTCCTGGCGCAGGTCCTCCACCGAGGTGCGACGAGGTAAGGCCATGCGGTGGACTAACTCGCGCGCCCACAAGGTGGACTGGGCGCGGGAATGGATCATGGCAATCGGCGGGGGCTGGGCAATGGCGCGGTGAAAGAGGCCTTCCGCGGCCGGGCTCGTCATGAGGGTGAGAACCGCCGCGCCGCCGGCCGATTCACCCATGAGGGTGACGGATTCAGGATCGCCGCCAAAGGCCGCAATATTGTCGCGCACCCACTGCAACGCCAGGATCTGATCGGCCACCGCCGGGTTAGCGCTGCAGTCGCCGCCCAGGCTGCGCAGATCCAAATAGCCCAGGGAGTTGAGGCGGAAGTTAATGGATACGTAGACCACCTCCATGCGGGTGGCCAGCTCAAAACCGCGGAGCATGAGCATGTGCGACGAGCCCATAATGAAGCTGCCGCCGTGTAGGTAGACCACCACGGGAAGCTTCTCTTCGGTGCGCGGGCGCACGATGTCGAGGTGCAGGCAGTCCTCGGAGCCGATAATGCGGTCGGTCCAGGAGTACGTGGGCTGCGGCGCCGGTGGGCCGAATTGGCTGCAATCGCGCACGCCCTCCCAAGCCGGTGCAGGCTGCGGGACGCGGAAGCGGTTGTCCCCGGCAGTGGTATCGCCAAAGGGGATGCCGCGCCAAGTGAGCACCGGCCCGGCGCTAATGGGGCGATCGGTGCGCAGGTCCTCCTCTATAACGCCGCGCACCCACCCGGAGGTGGTGCGGACGGTGAGCTCATCGGCCAGGGCGTTTTGTGCCTCTTCGTGCGCGCGGCGGGCGCGTTCGTGGGCCTGCTCCGCTTTCAGGCGCGCCGCCGCGGAAGACTCTTCCAGAGGGAATCCCTCGGAGTCGCGGTTGTTCTCGTGCGGCGTAACCATACTCACTAGCTTAGGTTGCTTGCACGCCCTCGGCGATCTCAAAGCGGCGCGGCGGCGCATAAATAGAGCCTTTACTATGCTGGGCGCAGATAAGTTTTAGCGAAAAAGAAGGACACATGGGTTTCTTTACTAAAGACAAAAAGGACAACTCCGCCGAGGTCGACACCGTCGATACCTATGACATTGATCCGGAAGATACCAACCGCTTTACCTCCGCGCTCCTCAATTCCCTGGACCGCGCAGTGGCCGTGCAGTCCGGCGTCATCATCAAGTACGTCGAGAACTTAAAGAAGCGCAATAAGGACGCGAGCCCGCAGCAGCTGCAGGAGCTCATTGACAAGCACTTCCTCAATATCACCTCCGGCACCGGTGCGGCCGCGGGCGCTTCCGCTGCCATTCCTGGTGTCGGTTTGGTGACTGGTGCAGCTACCATCGCCGGCGAATCCGTGGTCTTCTTGGAGGCGGCCGCGTGGTACATCCTGGCTTCGGCCTACCTGCGTGGCGATGACATCAAGTCCCCCGAGCGCCGACGCGCCCTTGTACTTTTGGTGCTGACCGGTTCGAAGGGCTCCGCTTTGGTGGATACCTTTGTGGGCGATCTCAACAGCGTGGCGGGCATGCGCTCGGCCGCTAGCTCTCCCGCTTCTCCGGCCCGACGCTGTCTGGCATCAACGGCCGCCTGACCAAGCTTTTTACCAAGCAGATCACCAAGCGCCTGAAGTGGGCGTGGATCAGCAAGCTCATGCCCATGGGCATCGGCGCCGTGCTGGGCACCACCGCCAACCGCAAGTTGGCCAAGCAGGTCATTGAGCACGCTAGCGAGCAACTTTCTCCCCTCACCCAAGCCTAGGGGTAGCCGGAAACCACTAAGTGGGGCTATTGATACCCCTAACATAGTGAGTTTAGGGGTATGACCCGTATCATGTAGGCAGACTCTTTGGCGAGTGACGCATGCGCTCGTACAAAGGCCGCACTAAAGTCGAATAAACGACCATTTTAAAGCAGAGAAATGAGGCGAATACCTGCCGTGAGCACATCGAATATCTTCGGCCCCAATGCGTGGCTGATAGACGAGCAGTTCCAGCAGTACTCCAAGGACCCTAGCTCCGTAGATAAGGAGTGGCGCGACTACTTCGAGGCAAACGGCGCGCCTAAGTCTAAGGCCCCAGCCAAGGAGGCCGCGAAGAAGCCGTCTAAGCCTGCCGCAAAGAAGACTGAGGGTACTACTACCGCCCGCAAGCAGGAGGCCCGCGAGACTAACGTAGAAAAGTCCGTGGCCAAGGCGCAGGAAAAGACCGCCAAGGCAAAGCAATCCGTAAAGAAGCCCGAGTCCCCGCTCGACCGCATTGCGGACTATAAGGGCGGCGAGGAGCGCCAGCTCAAGGGCATGTTCAAGGCCATTGCGAAGAACATGGAAGAATCCCTGGAGATTCCTACCGCTACCACCGTGCGCGATATGCCGGTCAAGCTCATGTGGGAAAACCGCTCCATGATCAATGACCACCTCAAGCGCACCCGCGGTGGCAAGATCTCCTTTACCCACATCATCGGCTACGCCATGGTTAAGGCCGTACAGCTGCACCCAGACATGAACGTGCGCTACGAGGAAAAGGATGGCAAGCCCTATGTCATCCAGCCTGAGCACATCAACCTAGGCCTAGCCATTGACCTGCCGCAGAAGGATGGCTCCCGCGCGTTGGTCGTCGCCGCCATCAAGGAGTGCGAGACCAAGTCTTTCTCCGAGTTCGTTGAGGCCTACGAGGACATCGTTACCCGTTCTCGTAAGAACAAGCTCACCATGGATGACTTCTCTGGTGTGACCATTAACCTCACCAACCCAGGCGGCATCGGCACCCGCCACTCCATCGCCCGCCTGACTAAGGGCGCCGGCTCCATTATCGGCGTGGGCTCCATGGATTACCCGGCCGAGTTCGCCGGCGCTTCCGCGGACCGCTTGGCAGACTTGGGCGTCGGCCGCCTGGTTACCCTGACCTCCACCTATGACCACCGCGTCATCCAGGGTGCAGAGTCCGGCGAGTTCTTGCGCACCATTGGCCAGCTGCTTGTCGACGGCGCCTTTTGGGACGACCTCTTCTCCTCCATGGGCGTGCCTTATGAACCGTTCCGTTGGGCACAGGACGTGCCGAACTCCGGCGTGGACAAGAACACCCGCGTCATGCAGCTCATCGAGTCCTACCGCTCCCGCGGCCACCTGCTGGCCGATACCAACCCGCTGGGCTGGATCCAGCCGGGCCTGCCTAACCCGGACCACCGCGACCTCGACATCGCAACCCACGGTCTGACCATCTGGGATCTGGACCGCACCTTCAATGTCGGTGGCTTTGGCGGCAAGGAGCAGATGACCCTGCGCGAGGTGCTCTCTCGCCTGCGCGCCGCCTACACCTTGAAGGTCGGCTCCGAATACACCCACATCCTCGACCGCGATGAGCGCGGCTGGCTGCAGGACCGCCTGGAGGCGGGCATGCCAAAGCCGACCAACGCGGAGCAGAAGTACATCCTGCAGAAGGTCAATGCCGCCGAAGCATTCGAGAACTTCCTGCAGACCAAGTACGTGGGCCAGAAGCGCTTCTCCCTCGAGGGCGCCGAGACCCTCATCCCACTGCTGGATTCCATCATTGATACCGCCGCCGGCCAGGATCTGGACGAGGTCGTCATCGGCATGCCACACCGCGGCCGCCTAAACGTCCTGTTCAATATCGTGGGCAAGCCACTGGCCGATATCTTCGGCGAGTTCGACGGCAACTACAAGGGCGGCCAGCTCGGCGGCTCCGGTGACGTGAAGTACCACCTGGGCTCCGAGGGCCACCACCTGCAGATGTTTGGCGATGGCGAAATCAAGGTCACCCTTGCCGCCAACCCATCCCACCTCGAGGCCGTCGATCCGGTCATGGAGGGCATCGCCCGCGCTAAGCAGGACATCTTGGACAAGGGCCCAGAGGGCCACACCGTTGTTCCAGTCATGCTCCACGGCGATGCTTCCTTCACCGGCCTGGGCATTGTCCAAGAGACCATCAACCTGTCTCAGCTGCGCGGTTACACTAACGGCGGCACCGTCCACATCGTGGTTAACAACCAGGTGGGCTTCACCACCACCCCGGACTCCGGCCGCTCCACCCACTACGCCACCGACCTGGCCAAGGGCTTCGACTGCCCGGTCTTCCACGTCAACGGCGATGACCCAGAAGCAGTTGTCTGGGTTGGTCAGATGGCAGCCGAGTACCGCCGCCAGTTTGGCAAGGACGTCTTCATTGATCTCATGGTCTACCGCTTGCGCGGTCACAACGAGGCCGATGACCCGTCCATGACCCAGCCGGAGCTCTACTCCGTCATCGACGAGCACCAGGCAGTGCGCGAACACTACACCAACGACCTCATCGGCCGTGGTGACCTTTCCGCCGAGGACGCCGAGGCAGCCGCTCGCGACTTCCACGACCAGATGGAATCCGTCTTTGCTGAGCATAAGGAAGCCGGCAAGGCTCGCCCGAAGGAGCAGACCGGTATCACCTCCTCCCAGGAGCTCACCCGCGGCCTGGACACCTCGATTACCGCCGAGGAACTGGCCGAGCTGGGTGCCGCCTATGGCAACCCACCAGAGGACTTCGAGTACCACAAGCGCGTGGGCAAGGTAGCCAAGGAGCGCGAGAAGTCCTCCCGTGAGGGCGGCATCGACTGGGGCTGGGGCGAGCTCATCGCCTTCGGTTCCCTGGCCGGCGAGGGCAAGGTTGTCCGCCTGGCTGGTGAGGATTCCCGTCGCGGTACCTTCACCCAGCGCCACGCCGTCACCTTCGATCCACGCAACGGCAACGAGTACAACCCGTTGCACGCCGTCGCTACCTCCAAGGGCAACGGCGGCAAGTTCATGGTTTACAACTCCGCTCTGACCGAGTTCGCCGGCATGGGCTTCGAGTACGGCTACACCGTGGGCAACCCAGACGCTCTCGTTGCCTGGGAGGCACAGTTCGGTGACTTCGCCAACGGCGCCCAGACCATCATCGACGAGTACATCTCCTCCGGTGAGGCGAAGTGGGGCCAGCTGTCCAGCCTGGTACTCCTCCTGCCACACGGCTACGAGGGCCAGGGCCCGGACCACTCCTCTGCCCGCATCGAGCGCTACCTGCAGCTGTGCGCTGAGGGTTCCATGACCGTGGCTCAGCCTTCCACCCCGGCTAACCACTTCCACCTGCTGCGCCGCCAGGCACTCGGTGAGATGAAGCGCCCGCTGGTCGTCTTCACCCCGAAGTCCATGCTGCGCAACAAGGCAGCTACCTCCGCCGTGGAAGACTTCACCGAGGTCAAGCGCTTCCAGTCCGTTATCAATGACCCGAACTACGTCGACATCGACGGCAATAAGGTCGGCGATACCGACAAGGTCAAGACCATCATGCTGGTCTCCGGCAAGCTGTACTGGGATCTGGAGAAGAAGCGCGAGGCCGATGGCCGCGATGACATCGCCATCGTCCGCGTGGAAATGCTCCACCCGATTCCTTTCAACCGCCTGCGCGAGGCATTCGAGGCTTACCCGAACGCCACCCAGGTCCGCTTCGTTCAGGACGAGCCGGCCAACCAGGGCCCATGGCCGTTCTACAACGAGCACCTGCGCACCCTGATTCCGGATATGCCGGAGCTGGTTCGCGTTTCCCGCCGTGCTCAGTCCTCGACTGCCACCGGTAACGCCAAGGTGCACCAGATTGAGCAGAAGAACCTGCTGGAAGAGGCCTTCGACATCTAGTCGTCTCTGCCCCGTTTAAACCCCAGTGAGAACCTCCTCACTGGGGTTTATTCACGCCGACGCCAGCACTTATAGAGCTTCTGCTCTTGCTTCTGCCAGAGCACTCCTTCGGCGTTCTTGCTCTCTCATCTCCGATTCCTTCGCGCTCACCAGCGGAACACTATTGTCTTGGCGGTAGCTTTCCCATGAGCGCCAAGGGAGCGAGTTAAGAATTAGCGCGCTTACTCAATATGTCCAATCGTGACACGTATGCATGTCGTTCAAACCAGGCTGCAATGCAAAGGCATTCGCGTCGGCATTCACGAGCTCGGAATTGCTCCACATCGAGTCACAAGTGAGCTTGAGGGGTCATCTCCTGTGGAGGTGTCGGTCTGCCGGTTTACCCATCGTCAGCAGCTCCGAGTTGCCAACGATCAAATATTAAGAACCAGTGAGATTCGATCCGCCGGAAGAATCGGAGTCGCCTTCTTCATGGGCGATGTCGCCACCGGAGGAATTCATCCAGGAGCGTACGACCTTCTCCGCGCTGGAGTCGTCGTTTTCTACCTCTTCGACCATGTCAGAGAGATCTTTTTGGGTAATGAACTTAGTCAGCGAGGCCACGGCCTGGCGCTCTTCGCGGTCGAAAAGATCGTCTTGATAGAGCACCACGAAATTCTCTGGCCTGTCTCTTATACACATCTCCGA
>ERZ1031016.232-NODE-232-length-9404-cov-11.320783_pt1 | contig 9404 bp, 10 predicted proteins | sample MGYA00518593_ERZ1031016 | MGnify/ENA primary metagenome ERZ1031016 (study PRJEB33718, sample SAMN03159727) | human skin metagenome | collected 2014-05-20 | study: EMG produced TPA metagenomics assembly of the PRJNA266117 data set (Human skin bacterial metagenome... | reverse complement strand
AGCGAGTAACATGTGTGCCAGATTAGTCGGTGACGGCTACACTGTAGGATTGATATACCGAAGAACGAATTTAGACGTACACGAGAAGGAACCCACGTGAGCAACAACGACGGACTGTACACCGACCCAAACGAGCCTGTAGCGACACGCGTTAACTCGATTCCGCTCCACGACGTGGACACCCGCCCCGCCGGGACCGGATCCATCGGCGATCTCGTGTCTGACGCCACGAGCCAGATCTCCACGCTCGTCCGCTCGGAAATCGAACTAGCCAAGGCTGAGATCGCTGGCGAAGCAAAGAAGGCCGGCCTCGGCGGTGGCCTCCTCGGCGCTGCTGGCGTCATCGCCCTGTTCTCGCTTTTCTTCTTCTTCGTGTTTGCGGCTGAGCTCCTCACCCTGTGGGTCGCCCGCTGGGCAGCATGGCTCATCATCTTCATCCTCATGCTTGTCATCGCCGCTGTTCTTGCACTTGTCGGCCTGAAGAAGGTCAAGACCATCAAGGCACCGAAGAAGACGGTCGCCTCCGTGCAGGAGATGAAGAAGCTCGTCCCCGGCAAGGCCACCAAGCAGCTGGAGGACCAGAACAGGGGCATGTACTCCTAAGGTGTACCTATACCAACGAGGCATCCGCTTACACTACGAAAGCGGGTGCCTTTCGCACGTCTATCTCTCCCTTGAGGAGCCCCACCCGACCGCGACGACGCTGACCTTGCGTGGCTTTGGCAAATCCGATCAACCCCCGCGTGGCTACAGCATCAACACGTTCGCCGCCGACGTCGCCCACGCTATCCCGCAGATCGCCGAGCCGCCGGTCACGCTCCTCGTCCCCAACCGCAATGTGGAGAACATCGCCCGGATGGTGCAGTCCAAGCACCCCAACCTCGTCCAGGATGTGGTCAACGAACACCCCGGTGCTGTCTTCCTCGATGTCCGCTCCCCCGCCGCCCGGGTGCTCACCGCGGCCCTGGCGAAGAAGGCGCGGTAGGAAGCGTTAGTGGCGGGGGCTGCAGGGGCTGCAGGGTCTGCTCGCTGGCGCGCCAGTTCACAATGCGGCCCAGCCGCCCCCAAGGTCTCGAGCTTTGACCGGGGATGGGCCACCTTCGGGACGCTGCCGTACACAACACGGCCCAGCCGGAACCGAAGCCCGAGAACTCAAACGGGGTCGGGCCGCATTCGGGCGCGCGGGTACCTTCTGCGGCCCAGCTGCCCCCAAGGCCTCGAGCTTTGACCGGAGAAGGGCCGCCTCCGGGACGCTGCCGTACACAACACGGCCCAGCCGGAACCGAAGCCCGAGAACTCAAACGGGGTCGGGCCGCATTCGGGCGCGCGGGTACCTTCTGCGGCCCAGCTGCCCCCAAGGCCTCGAGCTTTGACCGGAGAAGGGCCGCCTCCGGGACGCTGCCGTACACAACACGGCCCAGCCGGAACCGAAGCACGAGAACTCAAACGGGGTCGGGCCACATTCGGGATGCTGCCGTACGCAACACAGCCCGGCCGGAACCGAAGCCCGAGAACTCAAACGGGGTCGGGCCACATTCGGTCACGCGGGTACCTTCTGCAGCCCAGCCGGACCCAAGGTCTCGGGCTTCAAACAAGGAAGGGCCACCTTCGGGATTCTGCCATACACAACACAGCCCAGCCGGAACCAAAGCCCGAGAGCTCAAACGGGGTCGGGCCGCATTCGGGCGCGCGGGCCCGGGGCAGCTGCTACGCCACGCAGGCCCCGGTGTCTACCTCGCGGGTGGAGAACTCACCGATGGTGGAAATGACCTCGTCGGCGGTGAGGGCGTAGCCGGTCTCAGACTCGTCGATGGCGGTGCCAAAGATCACGCCGAGGACCTCGCCATCAGGGTTCACAAGCGGGCCGCCGGAGTTGCCGTGGCGGATCGTGCCGCGCAGGGAGTAGGTTTCCCTGTCCAGGCGGGTGGAGGCGTAGATATTGGGGCCGTTCACCATGATCTTGTCGCGGATGCGGACGGGGCGGGCCTCAAAGGGGCCGCCTTCGGGGAAGCCCATGACGACGGCGTCGTCGCCGGTGGTGGCGGCATCTGTTGCCCACGGCAGCGTCGGCAAGCCGAGATCGGGGACGTGGAGGACAGCGAGGTCGGTGTTTGGGTCGTAGAAGACGACGGTGGCGTCCTTCTTGCCGGAGGTGGTCTCCACATGGACGGTGTCGGCGCCAGCGACGACGTGGGCGTTGGTGATGATGGTGTCCGGGGAGGTGACAAAGCCGGAGCCCATGAGGCGACGGGAGCACTGGGCAGCGTCGGCAAGCACATAGACCACGGAGGGTCGGACGCGATCGACCATGGCCGTGTCCTCGATGAGGATGTTCGGTGGGTCAACCTCACGCGAGCCCGTAAACGGCGAGACAAGGGGTGGCAGGCCGGACTCGGAGAGGGTGGCGACAAGCTGGGCTGGAAGGTTATCCACGACGGGCGGAGTGAGCGTGTCGATGGCCGACAGCACCCGCGAGCCCTTGATCCCCTCCCCAATCGGGCCGGTCAACCGGGTGGCAAGTGGCATCGCCACGAACCACACGACGAGGAGGAAGGCGATGGACTGGAAGATGGCCCCGAGGACGGAGTCGATGGTCATCGCGGTGCGGGTGCGGATCGACTGCCGCAGCTTGACGCCGGCGAAGCCGCCGAGGAGGTTCCCCAAGCCGGCGATGAGCACCATGACACCGAGCCCGAGTAGCAGGGTGAGGGTGTCGTTGGTGGTGTAATCGGCGACAATCGGGATGAGGGCGACAGACAAGACGATGCCGCTGAGCACCCCGACCGTGGACAACACGGAGGCGAAGGCGCCCTGGCGCCACCCCATGATGAATGTGATGAGGGCGGCGCCAGCGATGATCAGGTCGACGAGGAGGGAGGGGGTCATAACAGTGTGCATATTAGCGAAGTCGTTCGCCATTGCGTGAATGGCTCAAGACAGTGGAGAGATCGTGGACCGACTCATCCCACGGCTTCTCCCAGCCGGCACCACGGAAAACCGCGTGCAACAGGCCAGCAGTGAAGCCCCACACGATGTAGCCGTTGATGGAAAAGGCCGGGCCCTTCCAGGCGCCGTGGCCGACCATGAGGCGGTTGGCGGGGTCGAGCAGGTGGTAGAGCGGGGCCTCGAAAACATCGTCGGTTTCGTCGAGGCTGGCCGGGTAGACCTCCTCCGGCTCCAGCCAGTAGGCGATGATGGGGTGGATGGGGTAGCCGGAGCGGCGGATGTGCACCTCGTCGAGCTGCATGACGGGCTGGACGGTGTTGGGGTCCAGGCCGGTTTCCTCCCAGGCTTCGCGCAGGGCGGTGTGGACGGGGCCGTCGTCGGTGGGATCAGTGCGACCGCCGGGGAAGGCGATCTGCCCCGAGTGGGTGCGCATGGTGGGGTTGCGGTGCGTGAGCAGCACGCCCGCGTCGCGGGGCACGGTGTCTGCCTCACTGTCGCCGGAGAAGAGCATGAGGACGGCGGCCTGCTGGTCGCGGTTTTCCGCCGGCGGGTGGCCGAGCAGGCGGTTGATTTCGGGGGTGGACTCGGCGACGTGGGTCATCCAGGTGGGGATCATGGCAGCTCCTTGAGGGGTCCGGCGTGGATGTCCTCGCCGATGAGGGTGATCGGCACGACGTTGGGAAGGGAAAGCGCTCCCGCGAACGTGCCGTCGGTATCGGAATAGCTGGGCAGGGTGATGCCCATATCGGTAAGCATCGCGGCCCCCTCGGCGGGGCTGGCATCCGCGTGTACGAGCACGACGGTCCAGTCCGGGTGCGTATCGGCAAACTCTTGGATCATGGGGAGCTCCTCGCGGCACGGCTCGCACCACCAGGCCCACACGTTAATGAGGGTTTTTTGCTTGTCGACGTCCTCCGCATCGCCCTTTTCGCCACCGAGGCACTCGAGTTCCACTCCCCGGACGGTGCGGAGGGGACAGTCCGGGCGCGGCGCGACCGCCTGCGTTGCGGGGGCGGGCGTGTCACCCGCCGGGTGGTCGCTGAGCAGGTGCGGCACGCCGAGGATGAGTCCGGCGATGACGATGATCGCACCGACGATGGACCAGCCGATTGTCTTGTTCATACTCCTACCTTGGGGCAAATATCGGCGAGGACACACTCCTCGCAGCTCGGGTTTCGGGCAGTACACACCCTCCTGCCATGAAAGATAAGGCGATGGGAGAACATCGTCCACTCGGCGGGGTCGAGCAGAGGCATGACCTGCTTCTCCACGGTGACCGCGTTGGTCGAGGTGGTAATCCCCAACCGACGCATGAGGCGCAGGAAGTGCGTGTCCACGGTCAGACCCGGCACACCAAAGGCGTTGCCCAAGATGACGTTGGCGGTCTTCCTCCCCACTCCGGGGAGCTGTACAAGCTCATCGAGGGTGCGGGGCATCTCGCCCCCATACTCCTCCATCACCGCATTGGCCATGGCAACGATGTTCTTCGCCTTGTTGCGGAAGAACCCCGTCGACCGGATGAGGTCCTCCACGTGGTGGATGTCCGCGCCGGCCATGGCTGCGGCGTCCGGGTAGGCGGCAAAGAGCCCGGGAGTCACCTTGTTCACGCGAACGTCCGTGCACTGCGCGGAAAGGATCGTCGCCACGGCGAGCTGGAACGGGGTGTCGTAGTTCAGCTCACAGTGCGCGTCGGGGTGTTCCGCAGCGAGTCGTGCGTTGATAACGGGGACGGTCATAATTCACACCTTAGCGGGGGATAAGTAAGCTGGGGCGCATGATCTTTGTTTTTTCCTTGCTCGTACCCGTCCTGGTCGCCCTGTTTGCCATTGGCATGGAGCAATACGAGAAGATCTGCACCCGGTAGTGACGGAAATTTCTCGGTTCCCCCATTAGTGACCTATCACATAGTGTACAGTGTGAAATGTAACTTTTATCGGCGTTGAAGGAGCGAATGTGGAATCCGTACAGGAAGTTCTCTCACGGGCTGGAATTTTCCAGGGTGTTGACCCCGTAGCGGTCAACAACCTCATCAAGGAATTGGAAACCATCCGCTTCGGCAGGGGAACCACCATCTTCGAAGAGGGCGACCCCGGCAGCCGCCTCTACATCATCACCTCCGGCAAGGTGAAGCTCGCCCGCCACGCCAACGACGGCCGCGAGAACCTCCTCCAGGTCATGGGCCCCTCCGACATGTTTGGTGAGTTGTCCATCTTCGACCCGGGCCCCCGTACCTCCTCTGCCGTGTGCGTGACCGACGTCCACGCAGCCACCATGAATTCCGAGCAGCTGCGCATGTGGCTGTCCGCCCACCCGGAGATCGCCGAGCAACTCCTCCGCGTGCTGGCCCGCCGTCTCCGCCGCACGAACAACAACCTTGCCGACCTCATCTTCACCGATGTCCCCGGCCGTGTGGCCAAGACCATCCTGCAGCTGGCTAACCGCTTCGGTGTCCACGAAAACGGCGTCCTGCGCGTCAACCACGACCTCACCCAGGAGGAGATCGCTCAGCTCGTCGGTGCCTCCCGCGAGACGGTAAACAAAGCGCTGGCTACCTTCGCCCACCGTGGCTGGATTCAGCTCGAGGGCAAGTCCATCGTGATCCTGCAAACGGAAGCCCTCGCCCGCCGCGCCCACTAGTTTCTTAAGAACCGGAACCCCCTCAGTACCTCCGCGATACTGAGGGGATTTATTTAGCCCCGTGCGACACTTTTGCCGCACGCTGAAGGCCCGAATCTCCTCGACAGTTTCCGTCTTACCAATCCCGTGCCGTTTTCTTGGTTAACTCAAACAAGAGCTGAAGCAAATATGTGGTTATCCCGGCTTTTCACTACCCCCACATAATCTTCACAGAACGAGTGAAAATCAACTGGAAATGCCATACAGGCAAATCTCAGCCTTTAGTATCATTCGATTCTTTTTACCTTATAACTGTTGCTCCTAACGGTTACCCTCCGTACACTCGGCACCACGCTCCCTCTCGCGTTGATGCAGTTGACACAAAACCGCAGCGAAACGGAGTATAGCGACCAAAAGTTCATCCGACTACGTAAGAAAAGGAGTTTCAAGGATGCACTACTTGAACAGGAAGATTGTTTCGCCGATTGTCGCAGGCGCGATGGCTACAACCCTTCTTGCCCTGCAATAGCCGAAAACAACGTTCCAGAGACATCACAGACCACGGTTAGCGAAGATCTCGCCGCAAAAGCAGACAAATTTGTCACCGCTGAAGATGGGCAATTTGTTCTTGACCGCCGCGCAGCAAAAGATCAGTTGACACCGGAGGAACTCCGCGAAGTCTCTGAAGCAATCGCCACCACGAACAAACAAATCCGCCACGGTATCGAGACCACTGAGACTGAAAGCGTTACCTGGCAAAACACGATCACCGTTTACAACTCACAAGAAGATCAGATTCACGCCGAGGAAAGAGGCATTTCCGGTGGAGTCACCAAAGTCGATTTTTCTTGGAACAAGGCAACAATCTACCTTTCTAAAGAGACCTTGGCTACGGCTGCAGGCGGTGTGAGTGTCGCCGGTATCTTTATCCCAGAGCCGATTGTAAGCAAGGTATTTTCAGCCGTTGGCGGCATCAGTGCCGTCGCTATCGGCAACAACATCGAACGTGGAGTGATCTTTGATGTAAATTACGCCGAGCTTGGAATTTCTGTACTTGTTCCCCCCTTTGGAATTCCGACCTGGGCCCCGATTCATAACGCAAGGATGCAATAGAAAATGAAGCAAGATCAAGGCTACAACCTCCCTAAGAGGTTGGTATTGCTAGCTGTTACCATTGTGTTTCTCCTTCTAATCTTTTTCAATGTATTGCCAGACTGGGGAAATATTGTTGCAGGTGCAGCGCTGGTTTCCCTCGTCATTTTCTGGCTTTAGTTTTCCAACTACAAACCACTAAAATAGGGAAACTAACGCACATCCGTAGCCACCTGAAATCCTGGGAAACATCGCCGGTGTCACCTCTTGTCCAACAAGAGTTAGGCGACTTTTTCAGCTATTCAAATGTGCTGCGGATGTTGTGAAGAGTAGGCAAGGCCAATTAGGAAAGGCCAAAATAGGTGAAAGTTGGCGCCTACTCAACGGGCTTACTTGACCGCATGAGTTGCGACGCTAGTAACTATTTGCCCCACAGGCCGAGAGCATCGCTTTTCACCGGTGGGGCTTCTGCTTGCCTGAGGTGTACGCTGCTACTCAAGGACGAAAACAGGCTCGAACCATTGGCCCCTGGTTGTCATAAGAACTTCTAAGTTGATTCGCACCCACGCTGCTGTCTATTGCTCGTTAGACGAATTTTCTTCAAAGCGAGGTGGATCGTATGCATTCCAGCCGTGCCACGAGGTTCGAGCGCAGATTTCCTGTCCGGATTATCCCAACGATTGACACAGCGTGTTGGGCAACATATGACCTTGTCTAATGTGCCTTCGTGCGGGGTTTTCTACGAACACAATCCCAGGCTATCGCCGTACCACATCGTCGAGCCCATGTGTTCAAATACTCCGACCAGCGGGAAACCCGATAGGTTAATTCAACTGCGGGCCTCACAGGAATTACTCCGCACGCTTCCCGGACGAGAAATGCGGCGCATTCCCTGTCTAACTTTGATAACTCCATGAGCTCGTAAGCTGCGCACATCTGGATTAGTCGGTCCTGGCTATCCAGCTGTGCTTTAAGGAAAAAGTCTCTCCCTAATCGTGCTCGTGAATGTAGCGCAACGTCACGCGTGTGGACTGCTCCGCCGAATCGCGCAGAACCGGATCCACGTTGTCGTAGACCTTGTCCACGATGTCGCGAACCTTGGCATCGGGGCGAGCTCTGCAAGCGCCTCACGCACCTGCTTGAGGCGGTACTCGCGCCGCTCAATGTAGCGCGCGGCCAGGTCGGCGGTATCCGGGTGATCCGGGCCGTGGCCAGGAAGGAGCGGGATGCCCTTGCCGCGCCCACTAGGCGTTATCCGGGAGGAGAGAACGGATTCCCGTCCATATACGCGTTGACCGTCCAGACATTCCTGCAGTGAGCCCCCCGCGCATCGAGTGTGTTGCGGTAGTGCGGTGGCAGACTAACTAACTCCTCTTCGAGGTAGTAGGACGGATCGTCGACAACGTCAATTCCCGGCCAGCGCTTTTCCACAACTGCGCGACCATCACGAGCAATAGACATCCCATCAGGGAATTGCGTCTTGCCATCTACAACAGCTCCGTCGAACGCTGTCGCGAGAGCCCGGCAACCACGTAAATCAGCACCAATAAGCACTGCCTCAGGGAAGACCGAACACAGAAGGTCGGATCCGGCAAAGGAGCTCCCTGCCAAATTCGCTCTATCAAAGTGGACGTTGGCAAAGTTTCCCGAGAAGTGACCTGATCGCACGTACGCTGCTATCCACATCGAGTACTGAAAATCTCCCGTGATGACCGCTCTCGTCCAGTAGCTGGATGTGAAGTCCGTTTTCCGCCCACGGACCCGGACTAATTTCGCGTCTTCGAGAACCGATTGAAAGAAGGAGACTGAGTCGATCACCGAACTGTCAAGCACCAAGCCCGGCAAGCGAGAAAAGGCCAAGGAGACATGACAAGGCACTGCCTTTGTCGAATCATGTCCCCCCTGTGGCATGAGATACACGTTTGGACACCTGGCCATATCATGAAGGTATGCATCAAACATCTCAGGCTGAGAGAAATACGCAGGCTCCACAATCCGTTCTATTAACCCTTGCACTGCCCGGTACGTAGGTTGCCAACGGCAGGTGTGGCGAGAGTGTCCATCCTTCCATCGCGTAAAGTTCCACTTCTGCCGTCTAAAGAGTACCCCCTTATCTGCAGGCCGGTTTTTCGGATCAAATCCTGCGCAACCAAAAGAGGAATTAGCGAAGGCAACGAGCACACTCACACAGTTACTGATCTGCTCTGCATCGCCGCCCAACAACATGGTGTCGAGATACTCCAGGGCTTGCTCCACTCCGGTTCTCCGCACACGGCATGAAGAGGACAAAAGGTTTTTTAGTATTGTCTGCCGTGGCACCCCAGTAACCATCATCACCGCCTCATTTTTGACATATTCAGACCCTCAGCATCGCTCGCTTGTACGCAGGAGACGTATTCTCGTCCTTCGAAGGTGCATTCTGCGTCGAAAAATGCACGTGAGAAATCACTCGATTCTAGGTCACAGGATTGAAACGAAGTCCTCGAAAACATCGTTTTGTCGAAGGTCGAGTGCAAAAAACTGCAATTATAGAAAATACAACCGCTAAACGATGAAGGATTAAAAGTGCAGTTTATGAAGACAGAGTTATACGCTTGAACGCTTTTAAAGGCAGCCTGTGAGAAAACAACGCTGTCAAAACTAGAATTTGAAAAATATAAAGACTCTGCCGATATTCCGATGAAGCTGCTACCGAAAAACCTCTTTCCACCAAATCCTGTTTTAAACCAGCGATTCGGGATCTCATCGGG
>ERZ1031016.231-NODE-231-length-9411-cov-7.051411_pt1 | contig 9411 bp, 7 predicted proteins | sample MGYA00518593_ERZ1031016 | MGnify/ENA primary metagenome ERZ1031016 (study PRJEB33718, sample SAMN03159727) | human skin metagenome | collected 2014-05-20 | study: EMG produced TPA metagenomics assembly of the PRJNA266117 data set (Human skin bacterial metagenome and... | reverse complement strand
AATACTGGTCGTCTTCCACGCACCGTCGAACCCCTCCAGGCGCAGTGCGGGCACGTTGCGGCTACGCATCGCGACCACCGCCCAGCAGCTCCTGGAGTGCAGCCAGGGCCTGCATGTCGGCGGCGTTGCCGGTAAGCCCGCTCAGTAGGCCTGCCAGCTCTTGCTCCGTCTCGCGAACCTGCACGTCGAGGTCGGTCAGCGCGACGGCGTACTTGTCGTGCAGCGCCTGTACGCGGGCTGAAAGACCAGCGAGCACATGACCAGGGATTTCGCGCAGGTCACCCATAAGTGCAGTAATCCACTTGGCGGTGAGCACCTCATCCACCTGCACGTCGGTAAGCGCTTCGATGGTCGCGTGGGTGTCTTTCTCCAGCTGCTCTTGCGCAGTCTTGAGGTTCTTCTTGAGTTGGTCCCGCTGGGCGATGAGCGCCTTGGCGCTGAGCATGGCAGCCTCGGTGCTGCCCTCCGGCCAGGTCTCGCCCTTGGCCAGCTTCGGCAGGTCCTTGATGGCCTTGTTTAGCTCGGTCTTCTTGAAGGCATCCTGTTTGTCGTTAAGTACCTCGGCCAGATCGGTCTTGTCGTCTTCGCTTAAGTCCTCGACGAGCTGCGTCAGCTCAGATACAGCTGTGTCCACGTCGCGACTTAGCTGCGTTACCTGGTCCTTCTGCTGCGGCAGGTAGAAGGTCTGCACCAACTCGTTGGGAGCAACGCGCCCGTCCCATCCGACCTGGACATAGACCTTCTTCTTTTCTTTGGTCTTCCACTCCATCACGGGGTCATTGACCCGCACGGCATCGAGGCCTTCGGTCTGGATGATCTCCAGGTCACCGGCGGTTTTGACCCAGCTGTCATGTAGTACCTGGTAGCCCTCGTAGGCATCGACCAATGGCACGCGATCGAGGCGGTCGAACAGGTTGGCCTTGAGCTGGTCCTCGGTGGTAGTAATAGGCACGGTAGCTGCGCCATCCACCAGCAGCGCGTGCAGTTTCTCCGGCAGGTCGGATAGTACAGCGCCAACCTGGTCACGAAGTGCCTGGGCTGCAGGGTGCTGGTCGATCGTCTCGCGTAGGTTGGTCGTTTTCAGCTCCGCGTAGCCTTCTGTCTTCTCGGTGAACAGTGCCTCCCGCAGCCCCGGCAGGGCGGTCCAGTAGTGCTCCAGGGTGTCAATTTCGCTGGTGGGAATGCCGCCGTGCATAGTGGCGTACAGGTCTACAGACTCAGGCGGCAGGGTGGCAGAGACGTAGCGTGGGATGTTCAGGTTGTGGTCGTTGGCGCGAATCTCGTCGCGGGTCACTACCCTAGCGAAGTGCGGCACGTCCACGCGGTTGTGAACGGCATCGACGATGCGTTGGATGTCACGGGCGCGCAGGTGGTTGTACTTGCCCTGCTTGATGAAGCCCTGGGAGGCATCGATGAACAGCACGTCATCGCGGTCACGTTCTTGCTTGAGCACCATGATGACGGTCGCGATACCGGTGCCGTAGAAGATGTTGGAAGGCAGGCCGATAATGGCATCGATGTGGTTGGCTTCGATGAGATTGCGACGGATGTCGGCCTCCGAGCCACCACGGAACAGTACGCCGTGCGGCAGGACGACGGTGAGGATGCCATCAGGCTTAACGTGGAACAGCTCATGCAACATGAAGGCGTAGTCGGCCTTGGTCTTGGGCGCTAGACCAAACCGTGCGAAGCGCGGGTCAGCCTCGTTGCCTTCGGGTTCCCACTTTTGGGAGTAGGGCGGGTTGGAGACTACTGCGTCCACATAGAGCGGCTTGTAGGTCTGCACCGGGTCGGCCTCGTCGAACATCGGCCAGTCATGGGCCAAGCTGTCACCGTTGCGGGCGACGATGTTGTCCGCCTTCACGCCGCGCATGACCAGGTTCATACGAGTGAGGTTGTAGGTGTTCTCGCGCAGCTCCTGGGCGAAGTACTTAATACGGTCTGGGTCACCCATGCGCTTGGCGACGGCATGGCCGATGTTAAGCAGCAGGGAGCCAGAGCCGGAGGTCGGGTCGTAAATCTGAATCTCGTCGCGGCCCTTGAGGTGGTCAGCGACGATGTTGCTCATGATGAGAGAGACCTCATGCGGGGTGTAGAACTCGCCTGCCTTTTTGCCCGCGTTGGCCGCGAACTTCTCGATGAGGTACTCGTAGATGTAGCCCAGCACGTCATAGCCCTGCTTGCCATCAGTGGGGATGTCATCGATAAGGTCCAGTAGCTTCTTGATGGCAGAGGTACGGGCAGCGTCGGTTGTACCCAACTTCGACAGGCTGGTGTCCAGGGTGTTAAGGATGCCGTCGAAGACGTGCTTGCGCTCCGGGGCGATGTTGCGCTTGAAGGTAGCCAGACCCTCACGCACGTGAGCGATGGAGAAGTCGTTATCCAAGTCTCGCCACGTCGAGTACAGGTTCTCGTAGGTGAGGAAGTAGCCCAAGTTGTTACGCACCAGGGCCACGGTGTCAGTGTCGGTCTCAACAAGCGTATCTGGCAGGTCTTCCGGTTCAGCGTCGTTATTGAGCATGAACTGCTCTACTTGGTCGGACAAGAACTTATAGAAGATGAAGCCGAGGATGTAGTCCTTGTACTCATTGGCCTCAATCTTGGAGCGCATATTGTTGGCCGACTCCCAGATGAGGGAGGCAAGTTCTTGTTTGTTCACGGGGTAACTTTCTTCACTAAGGCATTAACTACATGGCTCGATTGTGTACACTGAGTGCTTCGGCAGGTCTTTTGGCTCTGAAATTACAGCCACGGGATGTCCGAAATAGTGTGCCATTATTGTGACTGTTTCACAATTAGCGAATTGACGATTGTGGACAGCGGGGGTTAGTTTTTCCAGACGATTTTGACTCGCGTGGGGTCGAATCGTTTGTTTCCGGCCGTTCCGGGAAGGATGTGGATCTCCATCATCAGCTGCGCAAGCCGTCACTTATCCTCCACCGAGGCTTTATTCCACCACTGGCGGAAGTCCACATCCTCGTTGGGTAACGAGCACATCGCCTACTGCTGGCGGGAGATTAAAAAGGCGCGGTCAGCGGGCATGGAGGTGCGGGTCCATTGGGTTCGCAGCCACAGCGACCATGTTCTCAACGCGTTTGCGGACCACGCGGCGGTTAATGCTCGACGCTGCAAGCAGTGGGGGATACGAAAAAGCGTCTAAGCAAGTTCCGGTGGCGGATTCAAAAGGACCTGCGCGCGGCGCCCGAAGACATGGACGTGTGAAGTTTTGGTATGCCCTGACTGCCAAAGTGCTTTAAGAACGCCACTTATCAGCTGGACGATCTAGGAGTTGCGTGGCTTTTAGTCGTTTCACTCGGTCTGGGTTGATAGCGAGAAAATTTCCGGCCATCTTGAGATTTGGGCTGTATCCCTTGAATGAAAGTTTGCTCGAGGACTCCAGCTCTGGCCACATTCCGGCGGATTGAACGATAAGTTCGGGGTTCGCGCGTCGTTTACTCCAAAGCTCATTGGCATAGCGGAGAACTGAATGACAATACTGTGCGGTAGATTCAGTCAATCCGCTCAGGATCGTGTGAGCTGGTTGCATAAGGAGGAGGTCTTGGATTCCTTTTCGGGCAGTTCGGTACATCGATTCGCTTTCTGCCCACCCTGGTTGTAGATAAAAGGGTCGAATGACTGATTCACCCGGATTTTGATGGGGACCTTTCGTATGAGCGGTCCAGTTGACGAATGGGGCGCGGTGAACAATTGTGCTGCGATATTGCCTAAGCCAGGGGAGCCAATCTTCTGGACCATGCCTTTGCCAGTCTAGGAATAGTCCTAAGAGGTTGTTTTGTTCTTGTCTCCCGGCAGTTCCGACGTCGGCAAAAATTCCTGGGCGAAGTGTGTTGCCGGATTTCCCGTTTTTGTGAGCTTTGGCTGCGATATCTAAGATTCTGCCGCAGTCGGTATGGAGGAGTTTTTCTTTGAACCCGCCGACTGCGACTGTGACTGCTGCGAGCCGGTCTAGTGCTTGTGCGAGTGAGATGAGTGAATGGTCTTTAAATACGTGGAGCAGCTCGTTGTTTGGTGAATGAAAGACCGTGCTCAACTCTGGCGGAATTGGATCCCTCGCGCTACGGTCAGAGTTCTGGACATGGGCAATTTTCATATTCTGAGAGAGTTCGAGTTCTCTGAATTTTTCATTGCACAATGCGCTGGTGGACAGTGCTGTTTCGACACCGCTGATTGATGATAGGAGATACTCGCCGATTAGCGCGGAGTGCTTCCAATTGATTTGATCGGTCATCCATCCGATACCTGCCTTGTCCTCGTCGAGGTCGTTGAGGACGCTGTTGTACAACACTTGAGAGGCTCTTTTGGCGGCTTCGATGTGTGGTTTAGTCATGTTTCTATCAAACATCATTAGTTGAAGACGCGTCGCAGAAACGATGTCCTGCATAGACCTTAGGTCAAGTCCTGGGAAGTGGTGTATCTGGCTTTCGAGTATGTGGTTAGTTTCGGGGGCGGGTTGGGTAAGCATTAGGCGGCGATCTCCTTGTCGTCGGTGGGAGTGTCGTCGACGAGGTTGGCAGCGATGATCTTCTTGGTCTGGGTCAGGCTTGTTAGCGATATGTAGCGTTTTTGCTGGATCCACTCATCGTGTTGTTTCGCAAGGACGGCCCCGACCGGCCGGATGACGGCTTCACGGTGTGGGAAGATCCCGACGACGTCGGTGCGACGTCGGATTTCTCGGTTGAGCCGTTCGGTGGGGTTATTGGACCAGGTCTTGGTCCATACCGGTTTCGGTGCGGTAGTAAAAGCTAACAGCTCATCGAGTGATTCCTCTAGGTAGTCGGCCACGTGAGGAAGCTTCTGCCCACAGAACTCTACATGCGGTATGGCAAACCTGCCTCAAGATGACGCGGGTGAAGTTGATCGGTGGTGGAAACTCAGACAAATGCGCAGGTAATTGAATGATTTGTTTTGTACCGGTTGGAGCCGGTAATCTATAAAAGCCCATGACGGGCCACGCTTTGACGTGAAGGTACACAACCCACACAGGGTTACTGATTTGAAGTGACTTTAATGTCACTACTGACCAGGATTTTTTCTGGCTGGCGCAGGCGTTTGTCTGTGTTCTCGTGGCACACCCGTGTCGCGAGTCGGTAGCTGTGTGAAGGAGGGTTGATGGAAATTCCGTCAGCGCATTTTGGCCGTAAGGCCCATCGGGTAGTGCCCGACGACGCGATTGTGCGCGTCGAATTACGCTTGCCTGCGCCATTCGTGGCGAAGCTTTCTACTGAGTCAGCGAAGCGCGGGTGCTCCATGTCGCATGTGATGACGCAGTGGCTTTCCGAAGCAGGTCGCTTCCGTGGTGATGATAGTCAGGGTGCAGGGGGTGCATCTGTGACCTAAGACTGCTTATCGGACAAATCCGAAAACAAATTCAGGGCCCGATCCTGCAAGATCGTGCCCTGCGGTCACGAAAATTTTTGTCGAAATTTTCGTGAGTATATCCATTCAACACGTTCTACCTATGTGAAGGAGATGGCTCAATCTTGTCATGCCTAAATGCGTTTTGCAATCGCGAATTTTCCAGTGCTCCCGTCGTCGTGGAATCGGGGTGCGATCATGGGGCGTTTTAAGGCCTTAGCAGCAGCACCAAGCTCCGAACCAACCAAGAGTGGTCGAGCTGGTGGTACGGCGACGTTGACGGTGGTGGCCGGAGATATAGCACCTGAGCGTGTGCGACGCTTGACCCGCCGGACCGTCCCTGATGCAGATCGGTATGCCCGACTTCGGGATGTGGGGATCCGGCGTCCTGTAGGCCCGTTGCGTTCGCAGGCAATCGAGAGGGCCGCGCTGGTCCAGGCCCATACGCGCGAGCTTGATGAGGTCGCCGATGCGAAAGCGTGCCGCGTGTTAGCGCGGTATCTGTACGACGAGGGGCTGGTATATGGTGTGGTCGATGAGGAGCGAGCCTTGGTCAGGGAGGCTGTCGATCGATGGCTTTTTAGAGATGACGTTTTCAATCGTCGAGCACAGCGCACCTATCGCACTATACTGTACGCCGCAGGTAGGGCACTGTATCCGAACCAATTTCCAGAGCCGCACCGCTCACGCGGTCCGCGTCGGAAGGCTGTCGCGCCAGCTTCCGAGCCACTGGCAGATGAGCTGTACGCCATCGTGCCCTCGCTGAGCGGCTCTTTGCGCCAGCAGCTGCTCGTGATTTTGGATCTCACCACCGGAGCGGGTTTGTCGGCAGGAGAAATCCGACGTCTCCGCGGAACCGATATCACTGCGCTAGAACTTCAGGAAAGAACCGTCGTCGTTGTTGCGGTACGCAAAAAGGGCGTGGTTAGTCGGGTGGTGCCGGTCGTGTGCCCTATTCGTGGGCACCGTCTGCTCACCCGCGCCCAAGAGGCTGGCGGTGGGTTCGTCTTTCCCTGTGTGGGGCAGACCATGCCACGCAACGCAATTTGTCATGTTGCAGATAGGTTGGATGAGCAGGGTTTTCCGCGTTTTAATGCGGCCGCATTGCGAAATCGTTGGGTGGTCGATTTGGCCACAGATCCGGCTATACCCGCAGCAATGCTGCTTAAGCTCGCTGGCATCGCGGATTTACGGATTCTGCACGACCTGGATGAATCGCTGCCGGACTATTCGTCCGCGGATATCGCGCATGCGCTGCTGCGGACCAAGGAGGCTGCAGAGGTATGACGATCGCACTACAGGAACAAAAGTTGACCTTTTCGCGCACCTACCTGGAGGAATGCGCACAAGTGATCGACAAATCTGGAGCACATACGTTCATCGATTTTTATCGACGGCAGGCAAAAGGAATCGGTGGGCGCACGGCAACTGGCCCACGCTACTCCATCTTTGCCGTCTTAACGATAGGACTAGCGCTGATTGGTACTCAACGTGCGCCGTCCATGGCAGAGATCTGGCGTACCCTCTGGGATCTGGATAGCGACACTCAGCAGCGACTGGGTCTTGACCTGCACGGATATAGTGGGGAAGGAACCTACCGCGCATTCGCCATGTGGCTGACCAGATATCTGGAACCGCTGGATTCTCTACCGGATATCCGTGCCCGCCGAGACAAAAACGGAGCTCATCGTCAAACGATGGCTGCGCGGACCGAGGAGCAGCAGCAGGCCTCAGTGGTCGCCAGTGAGCGCCTCCACCAAGTTGTTAATGCCATCGTAGCTGGGTCTATCGATGACCCGTCCCCGTCGGGATACAAGGGCGACGTGGTTGCGGATGAGACGATCATCGATTTGGCTGGTCAATCCCAAGGGCTGGGCAGCCGCGACGATAAGCAACGCGGTGCAGCATACTCCGGCGCCTTCTACATCCGCGATCGCGAGGACCACTCCCTGCATGCCGAGGCCGGAAGCCGACGCATCACCAAAGGCGGTGTAGGCCTTGGTGTGACTGCAGTCAGTCGGGTCGGGCCACCCCAGGCGGTCTATGGCATACCGTCGGTGATCACCGCCATATCAATCGACAAACCAAGCTCCGGGTCGGTGATGAGCTTGGAGCGTGCTCTTCGCTTCCACCAAGAAAATGGCTTTGACCAGCGCACGAAACGCGGTCGGATCCCTTTTCTCACCGTGGACATGGGCTACAACGTCAAACGTCAGTTTTCTGATGTTGTACTCGATGCGGGGTACGCGCCTATTGTGCGGTATCCAATCTCGTGGCGCACCATCATGGCCTCAGATGCGCCAGGAACGACTGACATGTCGAGCGGCCCAGTCCAGATCGCAGGCGATTTCTACTGCCCCATGGCCCGTCACCTGGCAGGTGACGGGAAAATCACCCGCCGTACTGTGGATCTTCTCGACGAACCGGACGGTTTCGAACAGCATGATGCACAGATGGAAGCCCTATTTCCACTGCTGATGGGCACGAATTCGCGTCCGTATCGTAAACGGGCGACCCGCGGTAGACCCAGTAAACAAGAAGTTGAAGGTGATCTTCCGGTGAAAATCGATCTGGTTTGTCCCGCCGTCCAAGGCAGGGTGAAATGCCCGCTTAAGCCGGCTTCCATGGTTTCTGCCGAAAATGGAGCCCCTACTGTTGCACCGTCCTGGGATGCCACACGGTACCGGTGCTGCTCAAGCTCGAGTATTACTCAAACCTACACGCCTGAGCAGTGGAAACGGGCCCAGTGGGGGCTAGTGCCAGGCTCGTGGGAGCACACCGCCTACTACGAATCCGCACGTGCCATTACTGAACAACGGTTTTCCATTATGAAATCCCACTACGTCACAGGTATGGATAACCTGAGGCGCGGCGTTCGGCGAGAGCCAATGCTCTATATCACCATTGCTCTGTGGATAGCTGCAACAAATCGGGCTATTCAGGATTCATACGCTAGGCGGCTGCCATCGGAGGATTCGATGAAAAAGCGCCTGCGCATGATTGAAGAAGACCTTGGTCGTACCCCGGTAAAGGCTCCACCTCGAACCTAAAAGGTCTGGAAACTATTTAGCACGCATGTACTAACACTCGTCCTGCTTCGGCAGGGCGAGTTTCTTCTGCCGTCAACGGGAGGGCAAAAGTAAAAAAGTTTGCTTGCTGAGGCCACTTATAGCACGGTCTTTCATCGACTTTTTGGCCTAGTTGAGGCGGAATTTATTCTCGGGAGATTACATAAGTGCTGCTCGGGAGCTGTACACAAGAATTACCGTGTGACCATGGGATGTGAACAGCACACCATCAAAATCCGGAGATGGAAACCACAGAAGTTTCCACTCCGGTTCTTTTTATCTTTCCTAATCGCTGTTCTTCTGCTTAGTGCGCAGCATATCCATGCTCATCAATCATGTACTGGGTAGCAGTATTTAATTCCTGCTGGGAAATATACCGCAAACTCGGCCCCCGCCGCTGACCCTCCCCAGTGGTCGTAGTAGCGGGGGTTGGGGTGGAGTTCGGATAGTCCTGCGAAGTGCTCATAGCACTAAGGCAACCACACCCACGCCCGCTACGAAAGGCCAACCACACTAACCTTGTGGACAACCCACACAGGGCTAGTGTGGTTATCCACAGAAATCCACGTTGGTTGCAGTGTTCGATAGCGTTTAGGCGGGCATGTCGGTATGGGCCTCTTGGCTTGAGGCCATAGGCTTCTTAGAAAACCTCCTCAACCGCTACACCCCACGCATGCCGTGCGAGCCGGTCTTTGCGGTCATTGATGCCGAAACCACCGGCTTTAACAAGCGCTACAACCGCATCATTGAACTTGCTGCCGTGCACGCCGACGCATACTTCAATCCCGTCAACTCCTGGCACACATTGCTCAACCCTGACACCAACACCGTGTCCGCTACTCGGGGGACACCCCCGCCCACCTCGGCACTCCACCCCTGCTGTGGGGGTTACTCGTAGCGAAGCGAGCTGAACATCCCGGTTTCCATGTGATAGGCGTTATGGCAGTGAAATGCCCACTCACCGGGG
>ERZ1031016.224-NODE-224-length-9541-cov-12.156441_pt1 | contig 9541 bp, 22 predicted proteins | sample MGYA00518593_ERZ1031016 | MGnify/ENA primary metagenome ERZ1031016 (study PRJEB33718, sample SAMN03159727) | human skin metagenome | collected 2014-05-20 | study: EMG produced TPA metagenomics assembly of the PRJNA266117 data set (Human skin bacterial metagenome... | reverse complement strand
AGATGCTCAGGAGTCTCGTGGGCTCGGAGATGTGTATAAGAGACAGGCACCACACCACCCCAACACCATCGGCTCATTTTTCCGCCGTGCGCACGCCGACGGCCTAATCCGGCCCACCGGCCGTTTCCGCTGCGCCACCACCCCGTCACGCCACGGCGCCGCGATCCGCGAATGGGTCGGCACTCAAACAGGCACCCGCGCTGCCTGAACCGCATCCCATCCTTGTAATTACGACGATCAGATTTGAAAGGCCCGGCATGAAAATCGGCAGTCTGTTCTCCGGTTACGGCGGACTTGATTTGGCAGTTGAGGCCATCACCGGGGCGTCGCCGGCATGGTTCTGCGAGTTCGACCCGGCCCCCTCCAAAGTGCTCGCGCACCACTGGCCGCACGTCCCCAACAACCGCGACGTCACCCAAATCAACTGGGAGGAGATGGAACCCGTCGACATCCTCACCGCGGGCTACCCGTGCCAACCCTTCTCGAAAGCCGGACACAGGCAAGGAACCAACGATGAACGCCACCTCTGGCCCCACGTCCACACAGCCATTCGCACACTACGACCCCACCTCATCATGCTGGAGAACGTCACAGGCCACCTTGGACTTGGGTTTGACCGAGTGCTCGCCGACCTTACCGAGATCGGGTTCAATGCGGAATGGACAACTCTACGCGCATCCGACATCGGCGCACCCCACCACCGGGACAGGCTCTTCATTCTTGCCTACTCCGACGGCGAGCGACCACAAACGCAACGATTCACCCGCCGACCAACGCCGGAAGTCCCCAGGGATCACGACCGTGAGCGTGCACTTTCCTGGGCACGTCGCGCCGCCGACATCGCAAACCAACTAGGGCCACAAGCCGCGGCCTGGGCACTCAACCACGGCGACCCACCCTTACCAACCGTGGAGACCGTGGAGTACCGCCACCCGGAACTGTTCGGCCACCGCTTCCCGGAGGCGCGCCACACCCTCAACCCCGCCTTCGCCGAATGGCTCATGGGTCTGCCCGCAGGCTGGGTCACCAACCCGGAGATCGGCCTCACACGCGCACAACAGCTGAAAGCGCTAGGCAACGGGGTCGTACCCGCCCAAGCACAAGCAGCAATCACACACCTACTCGAAAGGAGGAACACCTATGCCTTGGTTCAAGGTTGACGACCAGATGCACTCACACCCGAAAATGCGCGAACTGGACATGGCATCGCGTGGACTGTGGGTCACAGCCGGCTCCTGGTGCGCCGCGTACCTGACCGACGGGGAGATCTCGGAGCGCGACGTGAAGGCACTCGGAGGCACCCGCAGGCAAGCGGAAAAGCTCGTCGCGGCGGGCCTTTGGCGCCTCGTCGACGCGTCGCCGGGCGCTCGCCGATACGCCTTCCACGATTGGGCGGAGTTCCAACCGACACGCGCCGAGACGACGGCGAAGCGTCAACGCGATGCCGAACGCAAGGCCGAAGCGAGGGCCGCTAAGGCCGCTAAGCAGGGGATTGTGGATAATGTCCGCTCGGACACGTCGCGGACGTCCGCACGGACTCCGCTCTACCCGGGTAACGCGGACTCCGCTCTACCCGACCCGACCCGACCCGACCCGTCCCTATCTGTAATAGGTAGCCAGCCAACTACAGGTAGTAGGGGGCAGGCCGATTGGCCGGCTGGCGATGAACTCGATGCTTTGGGCGCTGCTACGCAACGCGCCCGCGACGCCGGCATCTCCGAAACCGCCATCAAAGCCGGGACCGCGGAGTACCAACGCCGACCCCACCCCAAAGGCCCCGGGCTACTACGCACCCTCATCAACGACGCCTGGGCCGCAGAACGCTCACGCGCCGCCGACAACAACGCCCGCGCAGCCCGCCGCGCCACCATCGACGCCTGCGACCACTGCGACGACAACGGCTGGCGCAAAGGCACCAACCCCGCCCAAAAATGCGACCACCAACCAAAGGAACACGCAGCATGAACCACACCTACCGAATCCTGCCCCCCGACCTCTGGTCACGCCCCACATTCAAGGACCTCGGCCACACCACCCAACTCGTCTACCTCCTCGTGTGGACACACCCCGACACCACAACCGCCGGCACCCTCGACTACCACCCGGCACGCCTCGCCGCCTTCACCGGCGACCTCACCGCAGACGACATCGACCAAGCCATCGACACGCTCGAAGACGCCGGCATGGTCGTCGTGGACCGCGACACCGACGAACTAGCGATCCTCACCTGGTGGGAAGACACGACCACGCTGCGCCAGCCGTACGTGGTGAAAAACGCCATCGGCAGACTGCAAGCCACCGCCTCCACCCGCATCAACCGGGCGATCGCCGAACGACTACACGCGCTTAATGTTGCCCCCGTGCCAAGCGGGCTACAGACCGACATCGCGAAGCAATACCTCGCCGACTACCCGTCCGAACAGCCGGTGCCTAAGTCGCCTGTTCTGCGGCGTGTGGAGGTGTTGCCGGAGCGTGTGTGGGCTGGTCATCCGCTTGTGGTGGAGCGTGTGGAGGATGCGCGGTGTGAGGTGCATGCGGGTGGGCCTGTGGTGGTTGGGTGTGGTGCGTGTGCTGCTGCGGTGCGGGTGGCTGGTGATCGTGTGTGATTGTTTGTTGCTCATGAGTGTTGCGTTAGGCAACGTTGTTGTGTAACGTTGTGTGCAGAGCGGCCGGCTGCCACCGGACGCCAGACCCACCAGCCACAACCTAAGGAAGCGAGATTCGCAATGATCGGTGCATTCAACGCCCGAACCACTGTCCCCACCCACCGCGCCAACCAGTTCGAGGCGTGGGCCATCGAGGAGCACGCCGACGGCGCGCTCGTGTTGGAGGAGCAGATCGACCTCGACGAGGACGCCACCGCGCCGCAGTTGCGTGAGATGTTCCTCGACGTGCTGCCGGCGACCGGCACGGAGTGGGTGGTCACGGATGACGCGGACACCGTCGTCATGTACATCACCCCCGCATACACGTGCGACAACTTGATCGAGGCGCAGGCCGCGGTGCGTGACGCCCATCCCGAGCAGATCGAGAGCGCGTTGGCGAAGTTGGTCAACGTGCCGACTGCGGTGCGTGGGGAGCGTTACACCGCGGAGCAGCTGTTGGGCTTGTTCGCCACTGCGGTGCGTTCCGCCCGCGTCCCGGCTGTGAAGGTGGCTTAGCGTGTCGCCCCGTGTCGCCGCGGTCTACATGCTGGCCGCTCTGGTTGCGCTTGGGGTGATGTGCTGGCTGCTCGTCCAGGCGGGCACCGGGGCGCTGATCCCGCTGATCCTCACCCTCGCTGTCGTCCCCCTGGGGACGCTGGCGAACATGCCGAACCAGCCCGACCCGCGGAGGAACCGCCATGTTTGACCCGACCCTGTTCCAGGTGGCTGTGCACGCCGCGCTTGACGTGTGCTGGCCAACCCTGCCACCCGAAACCATCACTCAACTCGCATACGTCTAGGAGACCCCAATGTGTGACTGCGCCTGCACTTGCGCCACTGACTTCGACACCCACGCCGATGAAGCCCTCGCCCTCGCCAACCAGGAGTAACCCCATGACCAACACCACCACCCACCCGCAGCCGAACAAGAACGGCTTCTGGCACACCGACAACACCATGACCAGCGTGAGGCCCGGGCTGCTCGTGGAAGTCGGGTTCTACGGCCAGGGCGTGGAAACCTACGCGAAACTCACCCCCGCCGAAGCCCGGAAACTCGCCGCGAACCTCACCGCCGCCGCCGACAAAGCAACCCCCTTCTAACCCAGGAACCCCCAAGGAGAACCACTAATGGCCACCACCACCCTCGTCGGCAACCTGACCGCCGACCCCGAACTCAAGCAAACCCAGGACGGCACCGACGTCGCCCGTTTCTCCCTCGCCTGGTCTGAACGCCAGAAGAACGGCGACGATTGGGTGGACGGCCCCACTACGTTCATCCGCTGCTCCGTGTGGGGGCGCATGGCGCAGCACGCCGTGAACAACCTGTCCAAGGGCACCCGCGTGTTGGTCACCGGGGACATGCGCGCCGAGGAGTGGGCGTCCGACCAGGGCCCACGCACCGACGTCACGATGAACGTCAAGCACCTGGGCGTGTCCCTGGAGTTCGCGGACGTGACGATCACGAAGCGTGAGAAGAGCGGGGGAGCGGGTGGCTTCGGCAACGGCGGCACCACCCAGCAGCCCCAGCAGCAGGGACAGTCGCAGGGCCAGCCGTCGGGGTGGATCAGCCAAGACACCCAAAACGGCTTCACCCCCAACAACGAACAAGCCCCCTTCTAACCCAGGACCCCCAATGGAGCTACCAACCATCGACCAAGACCGCCCCTCCCGCTACGAAACCTTTGCCCGCCAACTCGACCACGCCGCCGAAACGAACCCGCCGGAGAAATCCTGGCTGAAATTCCCCCGCCAAACCGACCTCACCCCAGGCACCCGCAGCGTCTACCGGTGGCGCATCAACGCCGGTGAACTCCTCGGCCCCGGCTATGAAGCAGCAACCCGCGCCGGGTGGCTGTACGCGAGGAAACGCCCATGAACCGCCAGCAGCAACGCATCGACGACACGCTGCGCGCACACGGCTGGATCGTGGTTGACAGCGGGCCTTCAGACAATCGCTCGCACCTCAACGTGTCGCACATACCCACCCACAAGGAGAAACTAATGACCGACAAGCAATGGGAAGAAGCCCTCAACTGGGACGGCACGAACCTCAAACCCGCGCCCACCACCGAGCAGCTCGCCCGCCAATTGGCGGAGCACGTCAAGGCCCTGGAAGTTAGCTCCCCCGAAATGACCGCTACTGCCGAGCGCATTCTGGCCACCACCACCCCACCAACGATGGCGGACGTGGAGTGGGATCACGACAAGTACCACCTGCACGGGGCGACCACACCCAAAGGGGACGAGGTCGTGATGTTGTGGCACGACGATATTGACACCGATCACATCATCACTGACCATGCGGAGTGGCAGCGTGACCGGCTCACCCCGAACGGCAAGCACTACGAACTGCGCGAGGTAGGGGCACCGGAACAACCCGCGCACCCTGAAACGCTGGCGACCGAACCGGACTACAGAAACGCGCCACACGGCACCATCGTGGACATTGACGGAACCGTGGCCGTACGCGGCTGGGACGGGTGGTATCTAGCAAATATCGCGGGAGCGCACCCGCCGAAGTCTATGTCCCGCCGGGGCGAGGGCAACGTAATCCGCTGGGGCGGGTGGGGCAAGTGAGTGGTGTATTTAAGCCGTGGTGGGAGCGTGAAGCGGAGGGCGACACGTCCACCCAAGTGAAACGGCAACGCGCCGCCGCCAACGCGTGGAAGCGATACCAAAAGACCGGAAGCTCGGAGGACTACCGGGCATGGCGGGCCGAACAAGACAACCTAGAAGCGTACTGGAAAGAGGACTAATGACACTGGACAACGCCCCGGAACAAGCACGCGAACTGCTGGACATTGCGAACCGTTCCGAGACGGACGGGCAACGCCCCGTGACCGTGGCCGCAAGCCACGCCCCGCTAGCAGAAGCCGCCCCCGCACTCGCGCACCTAGCCGCCAACATGCACTACGAATACGCCGTGCAGAACGCCGAAACAGGCGCGTGGCTGCGTGAGGAAAGCAACGGTGTGGTGGTGCACACTAGCGACCCGCTTGCAGCCGACTGGGGCACTGACCTTGAAGAAGCGAAATCCTACGCGGTGTGGATAACGGGAGAAAAACTCACCGAATACCGCGTCATGGCCCGTCTCGCTACCGCCCCGGAGGTGGTCGAATGATTGGGCGTAGGCCGGAGACTGTACCGGGTGTGGAGCCGGGTAGGTGGCGGGTGGTGCGGTCACGAGCGAGCCGCTACGGCTTGCGCTGGTACGTGGAGCGTCGCGGGTGCCACGGAATCGTGTCTTTCCCCACGTGGCGCGAAGCGCAGGACTACGCCGACCGCATGGCCCGCACCCGCGAATACGTCCTACCCCGCCAGCCACTACCCCTATCACTACCAGGGGACGAGGAAGACGAGCCAGTATTCGTCACATACGACATCGAGGACGGCAGCGTATACCTCATTGATCAGGATGACGGCGAGATGGTGGTGCTGTACAAGCGCGAGCTTCGCGCACTCGCACTGGCGCTGCTTGCACACGAAGAACAGGAGGAAGCATGAGCATTGATTACGACCGGCTACGGGAACTGTTGGAGCAGTGGCGGCACGGTGACGAGGTACGCGACCAGCTAGAAGCCCAGTGGGAGATGGAACTTGCAGCCCCGGACATGGCCCGCGAACTACTCCGCCTGCGCGACGGAATTGAAGCACAACGCGACACGTGCACCTGCGCCGCGGCAATGTGCCAGGACTTCAACAATCCGGAAGCGCCAGCCGTCGCAAGCAACCTCGAATCTGTAGCCCGCGCCCTCACCCGCCTACTGAACGGAGACACCGAATGAGCAACCGCGACCGTGCCGCCGAGGTGATCCGTACGTGGCAGGCGCGCCACAAAACCGAGATGGACACCAACCCCGACTGGGCGGCACAAAACCTCGCAAGCGACCTCGCAGACGCAGGCAGGCTCGCGCCAGACCTGCCGGAACCCGCCCGAAGAAGCGTTGAGGGTTACCACACCGCACACCCCTGGGCCGAATGGGACGCGGGCAACAACCACGTCATGGCGCTGAAAGAGGGGCTTGTGGCTATCCAAGACGTGGAGGAACCCGAGCTGTGTATCACCATTCCCCCCGACGAAGCCCGCCAAGCAGCTCACGCCCTGCTCGCAGCCGCCAACTACTCGGAGGCCGATCAGTGAAACACCACCCCACCAACTAGCCCTCATGCCCACCAACCACACCTGCCCGCGCCCTGCCAAGCGGGCCTACACCACGGAGCACGAAGCCGATGAAGCACTCGGAAAAGAATGGCGAACCGGACGCCGCAAACACATGCCCATCCGCTACTACCACTGCGAATGCGGCATGTGGCACACCACCAGCAAACCCCTCCGACCCGGTACTGCTTGACGTCTTCATCCCAGGCAAGCCCATCCCCAAAGGAAGCATGCGTCACGTCGGCAACGGCCGGGTAATCCACGACAACACCGACCTGAAACGCTGGATGCGCACCATCGACCTGGTGGCGCGCCGGGCGTGGAGCATGCGCCAGCACCGCGACCCCATCGATGCACCCGTCGTCGTCGAAGCAGTGTTCTACATGCCGCGGCCGAAACGCCCCCGCTGGGCACGCCCCGCCACGAAACCCGATTGTGACAAGCTGCAGCGCGCCATTGGTGATGGCCTAGAGAGCGCCGGTGTTCTGTGCAACGACAGTCGCATTGTTGAGTGGTACCGGCCCCGGAAGTACTACGCAGACCCGCAGCACCCCATGGGTGCGCGCATCAAGGTGTGGGCAGCATGAGAGCGTTGGAAGCCCTGCTGAACTTCGCCACCATCAGCCTGTTCATCTATGGCGTGTGGAAGCACCGCCACGACCGACTATGGCAAGCCGGAACACTCGTAACCCTCACCGGCCTGTACTTCCTGCTCGCCCCGCACTGGCTGCGCGGCTTCTCGGCGGTGCACTGATGCAGCACCTGGGCTGGCGAGTGTTCACCTGCGACCTATGCGGGGCGCAGTTCCGCTACGAGCGCGTCGCCTGGGCAACCCCCGAAGGCACGTGGCCACCCGTCATCTACGGAGACATCCACGACCCGGACACCGACGACGCGCAGCGCCAGCACAGCCTCACCCACGGCGGGCACCTCGACAAGCAGCACGCCTACACCGGCCCCACCACCTACACCACCACGAAAGAACCACCATGTCACCCCTAGCCCTCTACTGGGCGATGACCGACCTCGAAGAATGCGGCCTCGACCCAATGCGCCACCTCGAAACCACCAAAGCCCTCACCCGCCTCTACACAACCATGATCGGAGACGCATGAACGACTACATCACCGAAGTTTGGGTGCCGACCGACGCCCGCGGGGCACGCCTCGGCGCGTGGCTCCCCGTCGACGGCATGGACTACACCACCCAAGACAACGCCGTCGAGGAAGCAGCCCGGTGGGAAGCCGAGGGCTACACCGCACGAATCAAGAAAAGGAACGCAGCCGCCTAATGCCAGACCACACACGACAGTGCCAAGCCCGCGGCAGGTTCGGCCAGTGCCCCAACCCAACACGCAGACCGAGCTACCCGTACTGCCAGAAGCACGCCGAGGCGAACGGCTACCAGCAACCCCTCATCTCGACGGAAGGTGCTCGGGTACTCATTGCGGAGCTGCGGCGCGCCGGGTGGAGCCACAGCAACATCGCCCGCGAAGCCGGCCTGGGCGAGAACACCATCACGGGAATCATGCGCAACCCCACCATGCACCGCCGTACCGCGGAGAAACTGCTCGCCCTGCGGAATGTAGAAGCCAAGACACGGCGGGTGCAGGCGTGGCCGTACAAGCGCCGGCTGCGCAGTCTGCAAGCGGCGGGGCACACAGGCCAGCACCTTGCGCAGGCCCTCGGTATCCCCGTGTCCACCATCTCATTCATCGTGAATGGGCGGGGGGACTGGATTGCGCGCCGGCAGGCGGAAGTGATTGACCGGTATTGGCGGGAGCACGCCGCCGACCCGGTGAGTACCCCGTCGCGGGCCGCGAAACGTGGCAGGTGGCCGGTGCCGATGTGGTGGGACGACATTGACGACCCGCGGGAGAAACCCGGGATAACGCATTGCCGGGTGTGTCACGGCCCGCAGCCGTTCCGCAGCACAGGGCTGTGCAACGCGTGCAGGAGCCGGCTGTGGCATGTGCAGAACCGTGACGAAGTGAACAGGAGGCGGCGTGAGCGTCGCAGGAAAGCAAAGGAGCAAGCAGCATGACCATCCCCACCCACACGATGCCCGCCGTCGAATTCACCCGACTGCACCCAGACGTGCCCCTGCCGCGCCGAGCGCACCCCGCAGACGCCGGCGTTGATCTCGTGGCCTGGGACTGCAAACCGGAATCAACGGGGGAGTGGGTATGCTCCACCATCCCCGCAGGTGGCACCAGCACGTTCGGCACAGGCATCGCAGCTGCAATCCCCGAAGGGTACGTCGGCCTGGTGTTCGTCCGCTCGTCGCTCGGCGTGAAATATGGCGTGACCTTAGCGAACGGCACCGGGGTGATCGACGCAGGCTACAGGGGCGAAATCATGGTGTGCCTACGCAACGACGGCCCCCTCGGCGTGCTCATCAAACGCGGGCAGCGCATCGTTCAGATGGTGACTGTGCCGGTCAGCCTCACCCCGTGGGTGGAGGTTGAGCACCTGGACGCCACCGACAGGGGGGAGGGTGGTTTTGGGTCAACCGGCAAGTAACCCAACCGCACTGACTGGAGGTGCGCTATGACCCGCACGGCCCGTCAGAAGCGTATGTCCCGCGAGCGCGCAGCCAGCAAAGCCAGCCGCGGGAAGAACTGCCCCACCCCCAACAAGCACGCCTACCCCAACCGCGAGCAAGCGCACGCCTCACTGCGCCGGCAATGGCCTGTCTCTTATACACATCTGACGCTGCCGACGACTCCTTACGTGTA
>ERZ1031016.215-NODE-215-length-9827-cov-8.508084_pt1 | contig 9827 bp, 8 predicted proteins | sample MGYA00518593_ERZ1031016 | MGnify/ENA primary metagenome ERZ1031016 (study PRJEB33718, sample SAMN03159727) | human skin metagenome | collected 2014-05-20 | study: EMG produced TPA metagenomics assembly of the PRJNA266117 data set (Human skin bacterial metagenome and... | reverse complement strand
GAGATGCTCAGGAGTCTCGTGGGCTCGGAGATGTGTATAAGAGACAGGGGGAGGTGTTTAGCCCAGTGTGGCTTAAAAACGGCTCCACTCCGGCCTAAAAACCCGCGCCCCAGGCCAGCAGCCACCCCGACATCCCTACAGCTCAGCCCAACACCCAGCCCGCCGAGCAGCCCAACAGCCCCCCCCAACAGCCTGCAGCTTCACGAACCTACATCCGCAGGTGACGCTCCAAGGCCTGCAGGCGTTGGTTAAAGCTGCGCTGGTCGCGCTCATCCTCGAGCTTGTCCAGGTAGACATCGCGCTTGTAACCGGTGGCCAGGTAAATAATCCGGGCGGCAACCTCGACAGCGTGATCCGCGTAACGCTCGTAGAAGCGGCTCAGCAGAGTGACATCCACTGTCTGCGCAGGGGAGTGCGGCCAATTATCGTCGTTGGTCAGCGTAAACAGGTGCTGGTGAATGTCATCGATGCTGTCATCGGTCTTATCCAAGGCCAATGCCTGGTCGACGTCGTAGTCGATAAGCACCTGACGGGTTTCGTGCGTCATCTGTTCAGATACGGAGGCCATCTCGCGGAAGAACCCCTCCACGGGCTCCGGTAGTGCCTTGTTCGGGTGGCGACGCCGGGCAACGTTGGCAATATGCACACTCAATGCGCCCATGCGGGAGATGTCCTCGACAATGTAGAGGCCACTGACAATCTGTCGGAGATCACCAGCCACAGGAGCTTCGCGGGCCAACAGCTCGAAGGCTCGCTGCTCCGCATCCTGGCGCAGGTCCTCGAGAGAATCAATCTGGGAAAGAACTGTTTCAGCCGAGACCAAATCAGCCTCGAAGAGGGCCTTGTTCGCAAGCTTGTGCATGGAGCCAACTCGGTCACACATCACAATCAGGCTGTGAGCCAAGTTGTCCATTTGTTCTCGGTAGACAGTGCGCATGCGTTCCATAGTAGGCAATCCTCAACAACGTCGCGCGTTAGTGGGGAGCCCCCAATTACCCCTCGTAAAGTTATGTAAACACTCGCTCAGAACCGAAGCTTAGCCACCGGAGTGCATAATCTCCGCGCCTTCAGGCACGGTGTCGTCCTCCGGGTCGTCCAGCCAGCCCTCCGGCAAGACCACCTTTGCAGGGGACCCCTGTCGGCCGCGGGCGCCGTCGGCGTCCTCCGGGCGGGCGTGGGCGCTGGGGCCGTCGTAAAGCGGTGCGAGAATCTCGTCGAGCGTTGCCAGCGAATCGACGCGCGCAAGAGACTTCCGCACCTCACTACCGGCAGGGTATCCCCGCAGGTACCAGGCAATGTGCTTGCGCAGGTCGCGGCAGCCTTTACGCTCGCCCTCGTGCTCCACGAGCAGTTCCGCGTGACGACGGATAATCCCCGCGACCTCTCCAAATGTTGGTGCCGGCGGCACTTCTTCGCCACGCAGCTCGGCGGACAACTGCGCGAACAGCCACGGGCGGCCAAGGCAGCCGCGACCGACGACGACACCGTCGCAGCCGGTCTCGTCGAGCATTTTGCGGGCATCGGTGGAGGCAAAGATGTCGCCGTTGCCAAGCACCGGGATATCGCTGTAGCCGGAGTCGACCATGTGCTCCTTCAGCCGCGCGATCTGCGACCAGTCAGCGTGGCCGGAGTAGCGCTGCGCTGCAGTGCGGGCGTGCAGAGCCACAGCCTGGGCGCCCATCTCGGCGGCGATGCGGCCGGCGTCGAGGTGCGTGTGGTGCTCGTCATCGATGCCGACGCGGAACTTCACGGTCACCGGGATGTCCGTGCCCTCCGTGGCCTTGACCGCTGCGGCGACGATGTTGCCGAAGAGGCGACGCTTATATGGCAGCGCCGAGCCGCCGCCCTTGCGGGTGACCTTTGGTACCGGGCAACCGAAGTTCATGTCGATGTGGTCGGCGAGGTTTTCGTCGACGATCATCTTCGCGGCCTCGTAGGTCCACTTCGGGTCAGTGGTGTAGAGCTGCAGGCTGCGGGGGTTCTCGTCGGGCGCGAAGGTGGTCATGTGCATGGTCTTTTCATTGCGTTCGACCAATGCGCGGGCGGTGACCATCTCGCAGACATAGAGGCCCGAGACCGTGCCTGTACGCTGCAGCTCCTGCTCGCGGCACAGCGTGCGGAATGCCACGTTGGTGACACCGGCCATCGGAGCGAGTACCACGGGGGAAGCGAGCTCAAAGGGGCCGATGTGCATGTGCGCGGACGTGGCATCGGCGGGCTTGGCGGCGCTGAGCGGACTCGAGGAGGTATCTAACACGTACAGTATTGTGTCACGCTGAACTGCCGTTTTCGAATCTGTTTTATCTGGCGGATCGGATCGCCCCGGTTAGCGCTGCGTCCGCGGATGCCTGACGACGATCACCGTTCGGCGACCCCTCCCACCGGGCAGGTCGGTGGTATTGCGGAGAATTTCCAGGATGTGGTTCGACTCTTCGTCGAGGTGTTCGGTGGGTTCGTCGAGAAGCAGGATTGGCGCTGTGCTGACAAGCGCACGGGTGAGAATGAGCCTGCGCCGCTGACCACCCGAGAGACTGTCCGCGCCGCTGTCCAGAATCGTGTCCAGGCCGTCGGGTGCGGCATCGACCCAATCGCGCAGGCCCACGGCGTCCAGCACGGAGTAAATGTCATCGTCGCTGACCTGCGGGTTACCAATAGAGATGTTGTCCCGCACCGTCGTGGCGAAGATGTGCTCATCCTCGGCGATAAAACGCACCAAGTCGCACTGCTCCGTGTTTTCGTGGGGCTCGCCGGCACTTGCCGCACTGCGCCACAGCTCGCGTCCGTCTCCGTCAGCGATGGTCACCGTGCCCGCAATCGGCGGGATTAGTCCGGCGATTGTTTTCAGCAGCGTCGTCTTTCCGCTTCCCGACGGCGCCGTGATCTCCCGGTAGTCGCCGAAGGTGACCTCGAAGTTTTGCATCGGCAGTTGAGCTGGCTGGGCAGCGGGCTCTTCCGCAGTATTCGAACTGTTGTCGTCGGGATAGCCCACTATCAAGTCTTCTAGCTGCAGCGTTGGCCGAACCGTCAGGTGGTTCTGAGCGAGCGGGGACGTGTGGATTGGCGCTGTGGGGACTGGGGCTGAGCGCATGGCATCCGCTTCCCCTGATTCACTCGCACTTGACGCGAGCGTCAGCAAGGCTTCCCTCGATTGCGCCAGTGTTTGCGCAGCAGCTGGCAGCGGACCAACCGACTCAAAAGCCGCCAGCGGCACCAGAACCAGAACCGTCAGCCACTCGGGAGAGTGCAGCAAACCGCCGCCAGCGCCCCCGGCCGAATCCGTCACTAACCACGACGCTACGACCACGGTCAGGACAGCGGTCAACACGCTAGCCGCGGTGCTCAGTGCGGAGGCGCGGGCATTTGCTCGACCTGCGGCGTCATCGATGGCCGCAACCGTTTTGCTGGAGGATGACGCGGCAGAGACTGCCTCATCCAACTGGCCGTGGATACGCAGGCCGGCGGCGTCGGAAAGCAGCGCTTCGACGGCAGCGGCATGCGACTGAAGCGCGGCCGCGCGACGCTGACTTGAGCGCGCAGTGGTGCGATACGTCAGGTAAGGAGCAACACCGCCGGCCAGAAGCAGTCCCACCGCCAGGAGAACCGCAGCGGCAGGCGAGAGTAGAGCCACAAAAATGACGGCGATGAGAGAGGTCATCAGCGCCACCAATGCGGGCACTATTGATCGCACGACGGCATCGGCAAGTGCGTCAATATTCGCCCCAAGCGCTGTGACAATATCGGAACGCTCACGCAGCGCCAGCGTACGGTCGGCCACGAAATGCTCCCATAGCTTCACGCGCGAGCGCTCGGCGGTGCGCAACGCCACATCGTGGGAGACCAACCGGTCGAGGTATCGAAACGCAGCTCGCGAAATACCCAGCGCGCGCACAGACGTCACCGCCAAGGTGATGTCCATCAGCGGTGGCATCTGCCAAGAACGCGTAATCAGCCACGCCGACACCACGGTCAGACTCAGCGCGGACAGCAGCGTGATGGTGCCCGCCAACACCGGCCAAACCAGGTCGCGGGGTTTCACCAGGCGACGAAGCGCTTGCAGAGTAGTCATCGCGACTGCACCTCCACCACGCCGTCGGCGGCCGCAATCAACAGCGGATCATGGCTGGTGGCAATCACTGTGGCTCCGCGCCGGGCACGTGCGTGCAGGAGCCTAATCACGGACTGCGCACTGTCGGCATCCAGGTGAGCTGTCGGTTCATCGAGGAGGACGAGGTCGCGGGTGTCGTCGGCAAGCTCGCGCCGAAGCGCCTCCCGCTGACGTTGCCCGAGCGAGCGCCGCGAATTGTCTCCCACCGTCGCTGCGTCCAACACTGGGCGCTGGGGCAGCCACGCGATGCGCCGCAGCAGATCCTGGTCACGGAGAATGCGCTGGCCGTCGCGAATAGTTACGGAGCCTTCCAACCCCTCGTGCACGATGCCGGCGACCGCAAGCAGCGCTGTCGTCTTGCCCACGCCGTTCGGCCCCGCCAGCACCGTCACTGTGCCTGGCTGCGCGATGGCGCTTAATTCACTTGGCCGCACGCCGTCTCGCCCCGGCGCGGAAAGGCGTTCGAACACGACCGTGGGGGCGCTGTGGACACTGCTTGACGACGTTCCTTCGGCCACCTCTTCCACAGTTTCAGAGGTGGTGTCTGTGGAGTTTGGAGTCTGGCCAGCGTCCTTGTCTAACAGTTCCGTGACTTCGGTGGCAGCGACCACACCGTCCTGGGCGGCGTGGAATTTCTGGCCAACCTGGCGCACCGGGCCATAGATTTCTGGGGCGATGATGAGCACTGCCAGGCCGGTTGCCAGCGTCATGTGGCCTCCCAGAAGTCGGAAACCGATGCCGACGGCGATGAGGGCGATTGACAGGGTGGTGAGGAATTCCAGGACCGACGCGGATAGGAAAGCGATGCGCAGGACCTCCATGGTGGATTTCCGGTGGCGGGTCGACAGGCGCTTGATTTCCTCGCTGGGGGTGTCGGCCATGTTGTGCGCTTTGAGCGTTGGCAGGCCGATGACCAGGTCGAGAATCTGACCACGCACCGTGCCGATGTCGGCCAGACGGCGTTCTGTGCGGCCCTCAGTGAGGCGACCTACCAGCCACATGAACAGTGGAATGAGTGGCAGCGTGACAACCGCGATGGCAACCGATGGGAGGTCCAACCATGCGACTGCGACCAGTGCCATCGGGGTAGCCAGCGCTGCGGCCACCAGTGCGGGGAGGAATTCCGCCACGTAGACGGCCACACCATCGAGCCCGACCGAAAGCAATGCGCGCCAGTGCGCGGTGTCGACAGTGCGAGGATCGCGCAGAGCCAGGGCTCGCAGTGCCCGGCTGCGCAGGTCTGTGGCCACGCGTGCACCCGCAGATTGGCCGAAACGCACGAGCGCGTAGGAGCAGGCCACCCGAACGAGTACAGCGGCCGTGGCTATCAGCGCGAATAATGCCCAATTAGGAGTTGCCTCACCCAGAACCTGCGCCGTAATAGTGCCGATCGCCAGCCCCAACGCGATTGTGGCACCTGTGCTCGCGGCGGTCAGTGCGCCCGCGAAAATGACCCAACGCCAGGCTGGGGCCGACAGCTTGAATAGTTTCGGATCGACAGGTGCCACTTTTTAGAAACTAACCTCCAACGGACGGTCTACTGCGAGACCTTACGTTCAGCCATCAACCGCTTGCGGAATACCCAGTATGTCCACGCCTGGTAGGCAATCACCAGTGGGGTAATCACCAGCGCGGTCCAGGTCATGATTTTCAGCGTGTAAGGGTTAGAGGCGGAATTCCAGATATCGAGGGAAACGCCGTCGGCAAGCGTCGTCGGCATCAGATACGGGTACATGGCGCCGAAGACAACGGTGGTGACGGCGACTACGGTGACCGCGGTTGCGGAAAAAGCGATGCCATCGCGGTTGCCTACGGTTGCGGAGATGGCAATGACCAACCCCGCGACGGCGATGACGACAACAGCCCACAGCCAGGTCTTTCCGTAGCCCAGCTGTGTCCAGATGAGGAACACGCCGCCAAATATCAGCGCCGACAGTGCCGGAATTCGAGCGGCGTTGCCGACCTCGTCGCGTAGCTTGCCGGCGGTCTTCAGCCGCAGGAACGTAACTGCGTGAAGAGCGAACACAGCCGCAAACGCAATCCCGCCGACCAGGGCGTACGGGTTCAGCAACCCGAGCAGGGTACTAAAGCCGGAGTCCAAGTTCTTGTCGGCATTCAGCGGGACACCACGCACCAGGTTCGCGACCGCTACGCCCCACAGAATCGGCGGCAACCAGGAGCCGAAGATGATTGCGCGGTCGCACCAGGCGCGCCAGCGCTCATCGTTGACTTTGAAGCGCCATTCCAGCCCGACAATACGGACAATCAACGCCACCAGAATCAGGAAGAGCGGCAGGTAGAAGCCGGAAAACATGGACGCATACCATTCCGGAAATGCCGCGAAGAGCGCGCCGCCAGCGGTAATTAGCCACACTTCGTTGCCGTCCCATACCGGCCCGATAGTTCCGAGCATCGCTTTACGACGCGGTTCATCGCGGCCAACGAACGGCAGCAGCATTCCGACGCCGAAGTCAAAGCCCTCGAGCAGGAAGTAGCCAGCGAAGAGGAACGCGATCAGGATAAACCACAAAACGGGAAGATCTAATCCGAACATGTCAGAGATACATCCTTATCTACTTTGTGTCCTCAGTCGCGGAGACTTCGGAGTCGGGGCTGGCAGCGGACTGGGCATGGACCTTGTTGAATCGAACCGGAGACGAGATGATCGCGCCCAGATCGGTAGCGATTGGGGACGATGGGCCAGCGTGCTCGGGGTCATTGCCGATGGCGTTGATTGCCTCAGCGGATTCGGTCGGAGGTCCGGCAATAACTGCGCGGCGAATCAACCAGAACCACACCACTGCCAAAATCAGGTAGAGCAGGGTAAAGCCCACCAGGGTGATAATCACCGTGGCCGGTGCGTGGTCGGACACACCCATATCGACGGTCATGCGAATCAGCTCGGTGAGCGGGTCGCCCGCGTGATCCGGGTTCGGGTGCACAATCCAGGGCTGACGGCCCATCTCCGTAAAGATCCAGCCAGCGCTGCTGGCCAAGAACGGGAACGGAATCGCGAGGATACTGCAAGCGGCGAAAATGCGGGCTCGCTTGCCCGTCGGCACGCGCCCCTTGCGAGTAAATAGCCAAGCGAAAAACGCGATAGCCAGAGAACCGACCATGAGCCCAATCATGGCGCGGAAAGACCAGTATGTGACGAACAGATTCGGAGAGTAATTGCCTGGGCCGAAGACCGCCTCAGCTTTTTCTTGCAGGTCCTGCACGCCCTGGAGCGTGACGCCACTGAACTTGCCCTCGGCCAGGAATGGCAGCACCCATGGCACCTCGATGAGATGCAGCACCGAGTCGCAATTGTTGTGCGTACCGACGGTCAGAATCGAGAACATTGGATCTGTCTGCGTGTGGCACAGGGACTCGGCCGATGCCATCTTCATCGGCTGCTGCTCGAACATAAGCTTGGCCTGGATATCGCCGGTGATAAACACCGCCAGCGAGCTGAGCACAGTTGTCCAGAGCCCGACCTTCATGGACTTGTGAAACGTCCGTTCGTGAACAGTATTGCTCTGGCCACCGAGGCGGCTCTGAACCAGCCACCAGCCACTGACGCCGACAACGAGCGTGCCGGCGGTAAGGAAAGAGCTGGCCACGGCATGCGGGAAAGCTGCCAAGGCAGTGGAGTTGGTCAACAGTGCGCCAAAGTCTGTAAGCTCTGCGCGGCCGGTTTCCGGGTTGTAGACCGCGCCTACAGGATGCTGCATGAACGAATTGGCGACGATGATGAAATACGCCGAGATATTCACTGCAATAGCGACAATCCAAATCGAGAGCGTGTGCATCCAGGTGGGAATACGCCCCCAGCCGAAAATCCACAGTCCCAGGAAAGTGGATTCCAGGAAGAACGCGATGAGTCCTTCAAGAGCCAGCGGGCCGCCGAAGACATCACCAATCATGCGGGAGTACTCCGACCAGTTCATACCGAACTGGAATTCTTGGACGATACCCGTAGCCACGCCCATGGCGAAGTTAATGATGAAGATGGTGCCGAAAAGCCGCGTCGCTCGGTACCAAAGGTCATTTTTCGTCGTGGCCCACAGTGTCTGCATGAGCGCGACGAGCGGAGCTAGACCAATTGTCAGTGGGACAAAAATGAAGTGGTAGACGGTGGTTATGCCAAATTGCCAACGAGATATATCGACGACATCCATGTTTCCTCGACTGAAAAAGTAGACATAAACGATGCGTGTACTTCGTCGGATTTGTCGAAGCCTGCATCAAGTGCCCGCAGTATTCCTGCTTATTAATTCAGTCGGACAGGAGGGGTAAAAAGTTCCGAGGTGTGAACTTATCGACGCGGGCAGGGCAAAACTCCGGAGGGCAATTATTAAAAACAAGCGCGTAATTGCTAGGCTATTTTGTTGCGCGGGCCTTTAGCTCAGCTGGTAGAGCTACGGACTTTTAATCCGCAGGTCGCGGGTTCGAGCCCCGCAGGGCCCACAAGCACGAAAAACCCCAGGTCATCAACGGCCTGGGGTTTTGTCGTATCTTGCCTGTATTTGCCCTCTGTGGAACCTACTTCTCCCGCTTGTGGTAGCCCATCCGTGGCTTGAAGCCCGCCGGGTGCTTGAGCTGCGCCACTGCATCGGCGACTATCAAGCGGAAGCGTGGCTTCATCGGTGGCATCTGTGAGATCTGGAACCATCCGACATCAGTGGATTCATCATCAGCGACATAGGGGACGTCGTCGCCAACAACACTGCAGCGCATGGAGATATCCAGATATGAGGCAACATCGCCGTTGAGGTGTTCGATAGGGCCAACGGCGCCAGTTCCAAGCAGGGCCTCAACTGTGACATCGAGTCCCGTTTCTTCCTTTACCTCTCGCACGGCGGCGTCGTGAGGCTGCTCGTCCGGGTCGATAATTCCGGTGACTGGGGTCCATTCACCATTATCGGAGCGACGAACCAGCAAGACCTCGGGCAAGGCGTACATCGGTGCATTCGGCGGAACATCGCGAATGACGATAGCCGTGACACCGGGGAGCCAGAGCGGAGCGTGGCCCACTTTTTCGCGGAGCTGAACAATGAAATCCGGAATTGCCATAATTGCGAGCTTATCTGAGTACTAGTAGCGTCCGCGGAAATAGTAAGAAACTCCAGTTCAACCGTGGATTTTGGGAAAAGGGTACTTATCCTCTATAGTTCTTTACGTTGCCAAGAGCGCGCGCAATTGCAATGTTCATACACTGCAGATGTACGCGGAATATGCCATTGAGTGGCCAACTCTTTGCAGCGTTAAGTCGGGCTCCCATCGTCTAGAGGCCTAGGACTCCGCCCTTTCACGGCGGCAACACGGGTTCGAATCCCGTTGGGAGTACGGCTTCCTCTTTTGGGAAGCGCCTTTTAAAGGAAAAATAAATATGGCCCTGTGGCGCAGTTGGTTAGCGCGCCGCCCTGTCACGGCGGAGGTCGCGGGTTCAAGTCCCGTCAGGGTCGCAATTCTAAACGCCAGTTCCGGTTGGAGCTGGCGTTTTTTGCTTTTGGTTAGTGGTGCCCTGGGCGTCGGCGTGGGTAATGGACAAAAAGTGTGTCTGATTCTCAAGATGGTGACTGGTGAGAAGCCAAAAACTACGGGCTGCAAATGTGAAACTGTATGAGTTTATGACACTTTCAGGCCATTTTTCGGGCTATTTTTGTCATAAACGTAGTCAGTAACTTGCATCTGTCTCTTATACACATCTCCGAGCCCACGAGACTCCTGAGCATCT
>ERZ1031016.211-NODE-211-length-9937-cov-9.912467_pt1 | contig 9937 bp, 13 predicted proteins | sample MGYA00518593_ERZ1031016 | MGnify/ENA primary metagenome ERZ1031016 (study PRJEB33718, sample SAMN03159727) | human skin metagenome | collected 2014-05-20 | study: EMG produced TPA metagenomics assembly of the PRJNA266117 data set (Human skin bacterial metagenome and... | reverse complement strand
GATTGGCAACCCTTGCGGCGGATGCCGCAGCCCGCCGTGAGATGGCGGGGAAGACCTTGCTCGGAGCCGTCGGCAAGCTCGAGGAACGAGTGGGGGCGATAGCGCACGTCAAGCAACAACAGGAAACTTTCGCTGAGCAGCTGAACGAGGGCATCGCCGACAACTACGAGGCGGCGACGAGACAGGTCCTCAACGCGACCAGTGGCGGCCAGCTGCTGCGCAAGGAGGTGCTTAACCGCTGGCAGGACTTCGTCGGCACATCCGATGTTTTCAGGACGGTCGAGCGGCTGTACGCCCAAGCTCTGGATCGGATTGGGCGCTTCTTCTCTGGCAAGCCCGAACCAGTGCGCGAGGTGGAGACCGAGATCGAGGAGGGCCTCCACGCCGTCATCGTCGATGCCGCCGAGACCGGGGCCACACGCTCTTGGGGTTATATCGGTTCCAACGCACCGATTCTGCGCGAGGGCACCGATCCGTCACTCGCCCACGCCAGCCGCGATATCGGCGACCGTGCATCCTCCCTCGTCCGCGAATGGCAGGGCGAGCTGATGCGCAATATTGAGGACAGTGCCGGCGACAAGCGGATGAAAGCGCGCATCATGAGCTTCGGTATCAACGCCGCCACCGTCGCTCTCATGCTCGTCGTCTTTGCTGGTACGGCGGGGCTCACCGGCGGCGAGGTCGCCATTGCGGGTGGTTCGGCTGTAGTCGGGCAGAAACTTCTGGAGACTATCTTCGGCGAGGACGCGGTCCGCAGGATGGCGAACAGCGCCCGCCAATCACTGAACGAGCGGGTGAACAAGCTGTTTGCTGACGAAGCTGAGCGCTACTACCAGCTCACCGACCACCTCGGTGACGGCACTCCGGCAGCTACACTGACGGAACTTGCCTCCGATGCTGTCTCTCACGTGCACAACCAGGCGAAGGGTAACAAGTAGATGTTTGGAAAGAAGACCACCCTCACCGAGCGTCTCGACGCGCTAAATACCGCCGCTGATCTCGGGCGGGGCTACCTCTCACCACGCGAGCAGGAGGCCATTGCCGGTGTAACCGAGCAGGCCGCACAGCGCCGCGAGCTCTCCGGTTCGCACACCGTCGTCGGTTTCTTTGGTGCTACCGGCTCCGGCAAGACGAGCCTGTTCAACGCCGTGGTTGGCGAGGATCTGGGCAAAGCTGCGGCCCGCCGCCCCACCACCTCTTCGCCACTGGCCGCCGTGTGGGAGCCGGAGGGATCTGAGGAACTGCTGGACTGGCTGCAGGTAGAGGATCGGAGGATGCGCACCGGAACCTTCCACGGAAGTCCCCTCATCCTTCTCGACCTACCGGATTTCGACTCCGTCGAGCCAAAGCACCGTGCGGTTGCCGAGCGCCTGGCAGGCCAGGTGGATGTGCTCGTCTGGGTTACCGACCCCGAGAAGTACGCCGACAGCATCATCCACGATCAGTTCATCCGCCCGCACGCCTCCCACAGCTCCGTCACCCTCGCTGTCCTCAACAAGGCGGACAAGCTGAGCAAGGACGATGCGCGCAATGTCGCCCGCTCCTTCCACCAGCTGCTTATCGACGATGGGTTGTCCCGCGTGCGCGTCATCCCCACCAGTGCCAAGACCGGTGCAGGCGTGGAGGAGCTGCGCAAGGAAATCGCTCGCGTCGCGCAAACACATGCGGCGCAGGAACAGCGCATCGCCGCCGACATCGACACGATCACCGCACCCTGGGCGGAAAACAAGGTTCCCGGTGACGTTCCTCGCGGCGCTAAGAAGGAACTGGATACGTACCTCGCCAAGGCAGCCGGGGCCGATTCCATCGCCGATGTCACCGCCGCCGCCTACCGCAAACGCCTGGGGCAGAAGACCGGTTGGCTCCTCACCAGCTGGATTCCTCGCTTCCGCGCCGACCCGCTCAAGCGCCTTGGCCTGCGCGAGGAAGCCGATGAGCTCGGTGTCCACCGCTCCTCCATGCCCGCGCTCGACGCGTCCTCACGCGCCGTCGCCAACAAGGGTGTGCGTAATTTCGCAGAGATCGCCGCCCAGGGCTTGCCGACGAGCTGGTCCTCGGCACTGTTCGACCACACCGAGGAGATCGTGGACAACCTGCCCGACCAACTCGACCGCGCCGTCGCTCGCACTGAACTACCCGCACAACCGGGCAAGGGGTGGGGAATCTTCACCTTCCTACAGTGGATCGGGTTGCTCGCCGCGTTGGTGGGCGTGCTGTGGTACCTCGTCATCGCCTTCCTACCCGGTGTCATCGCACCGATTATGGAACCGCGGATCCCCGAAGTGGAGGGGTGGCCCGTGCCAACTCTCCTCATCCTCGCCGGGCTTCTCGTGGGGCTCGTCCTCGGCCTGTTCACCGGTGCCTTCGGGTGGGCTATCGGCGCGGGAATCAAGAACCGCACCAAGCGGGCCATCCGAAACGAGGCCGCCGAAATCTCCGACGATGCCGTTGTCGCTCCGCTGCTGGAGATCCGCAACCGCTACATCTCTTTCCTCGAGGCGATGAAGAAGGCGGCGAGCTAGCCAAACACATTGAAAGGCCATCATTTATATGATGGCCTTTTTCTCATTCAGTGGTTGGGTCTTGGTCGTCTAACCACGTCGTAAACCTATAGTTTTCCAGGGACCCCATGTACACCATGACGACGAAGAAAAGAGGGGCAATGGACTGCCACAGCGCAGCAAAGTCCACACTCGCAACCACGTAGGCGATGGAAAAACCCGTGTAACTGCCCTTCCAGAAATCCACAAGTGGAAGCCTGCGGGGAAACCATTTCACGAGGGTGACAGCCCAGATGGCAATGCCCGCGGCGAGGGTGAGATATCGAAAACCGTGCACCGAATCGTCGACAAGCAATTGAATCGCCCCACCAACGGTGAGAAGAGTCCAAAACCCTATCCACACCCATGCCCATTTCATGAGCGGACCTTAGGTGGCGTGTACTCCCAGTGCAGGAGCTTCGGCAAAAGGGCAATGACCAGGCCGAGAAGAACCGATGCCCAGCCGAGACCCGCCATCCACCCGAAGGCGAAGGACATCGGGGCCAGAAGAGTCATACCGATCTCGAACGGTGCGAAACCGACGTAGGCCACGCCGTACTCATTCAGCGTGCCGGACTTTAGCTTCGGATCGACGATCTTTAGCAGCGCGATGCCCGTGGCCACCGCAGCCGTCGCCCAACCCCACGTGAACAGGCCGCGCTCCAACCAACGCTCGCCGAAGTACTGCGGGGCCTGGACGCGGAACACGAGGAAGCAGTAGAGGATACCCACGACGAACATGATGAGCAGTGGCTGCCAGTACGCCGCAACCACCGCCGGAGCAATCGATGCCACACCAAACGCAATGAGATAATCCGTCGCTGCACCCGAGTTTGCGGCAATCAGGTCCTTATCCAGGAAGTGCGGGTGACGAACCACCTTGAGGAAGATGCGACCAGCCAAACCCATGACGAACGACATCGCGAACAGCGGAATGCTCACCGTGGGGAACATATCCTTAATGAAGGTCACCACGATATCGGAAGCCAGCACCGTCAGCGTCACCACCGAAATGTGCAGGGTGATCGGTTCAATCGCCGAGGGGTTCGTCGTCGCGTGACCAACCGCCGGGCGATCTTCCAAGTTCTCGATGTAGCCGGAGCGCAAATCCCACGGCAGACGCTGCGGAATCGCACTCGTCCGCCCCGTGCGAATACCCCACGCCGAGAAAATCATGCCACCGACGATCGCCGCAATGGTACCCACCGTTGCCGCAGTAAAGCCCAATGACGCCGCATCCGGCGCGCCCGCGTCCTGCAGCGCGGAACCCACCGCCGCCGCAGTGCCGAAACCGCCGACGAAACCGACCGGCAGCATCATGCCGAACCACTCGCCCGTGTGGAAAATAGGATCCAAGACATACCTGCCGAGGATGATGAACAAGCCCCACTGACCCAGGAACATCGATGTCGAATACGCCCACATGTTGCGCGCATTCTTCGCCACTCCCCCGCCGAGCTCCATCGAATAGGCCATCGACGCGAAGACGAAGGCAATGAGCAACGTCGTGTACGTCCCCATCGAGTTAGAAAATGGGATCCACCCCAACACCTCGGGGCCGAGGATGAGAGCCAGGATGCCGCCCGTGATGGAGGCCGGCATGAGCAGCCGTTGGAAGATGCCGACCCGCCTGCGCAGCGTGTTCCCGATGACCATCAAAAGCGATATCCATCCCACATCCCACAACAATGTAAATGGAGTGAATTCTTCTGCAGACATACCAGCCTCCTTTTTAACTTATGCCACCCAGACTCTCACAGAACTACGTGTACACATTCTCCTTGTCCCACAGTCCTAGCCGCGGAAACTTTTGTTTTTCGTTGAACACCTTGAGTTTACTCACCCTTTTTGGGCTCACCAAGAATAGGGCAATAGTCACCTAACCTGCTTCTTCATCCCACAGCCCATGTCTGACCTCTTTCGGAGGTACCCCCGGAATGAGTGAGAAAGCTGCTTTATTAGAGAAAGTTTCTGTATTTCAGCCCGGCGAGGCCGTTTTCGTCGTGTCTGTCATGTAGATTTCACCCCGACCGCCCGCGCCGCACCACTCCGCACCTCGCCCGCTGCTGAGAAACAAAACGTACCTATGAGCGCATTGACAGGTGTTCCCACGCCAAACGGTGATGCTCGGTCTTTCCTTCCCTGTGAGAATCTCCATTCTCTGCTTCTCCACGCGCGTGCTTGCAAGTGCCAAACGCGGCCCAGCACCAGGCAAACGTCGAAAAGCAACGAGCACACGGGCCGCATTCGGGACCGCGCACTACGCAACACGGCCCGACCCAGGGCGAAGCACACAAAGCACGGGGAGAGATGGGCCGCATTCGGGACGGATGGGAAAGCAGGCACGAAAAAACCCGGCCCCACGAGGGGGCCGGGCGGATCGTCGGAGGACTAAGTCTTACTTAGCCTTCTCGATGATCTCAACAAGACGGAAGTGCTTGTCCTTGGAAAGCGGACGAGTCTCCTCGATGCGGACGCGGTCGCCGATGCCGGCGATTTCGTCCTCATCGTGTGCCTTAACCTTGCTGTTAAAGCGCATGGTCTTGCCGTAGAGGGCGTGCTGCTTGCGGTCCTCGAGCTCGACAACGATGGTCTTCTGCATCTTGTCAGAGACAACGTAGCCTTCGCGGACGCGGCGAGCACCCTTCTTCTTCTCAGAATTTTCAGTCATGATTATGCCTCAGCTTCCGGAACGTTGGACAGGCCCAGCTCGCGCTCACGGATAACCGTGTAGATGCGGGCAATGTCCTTCTTCACAACACCCAGGCGGCGGTTGTTGGTCAGCTGACCGGTGGCGTGCTGGAAACGAAGGTTGAAGAGCTCTTCCTTCGACTCCTTGAGACGCTCAACCAGCTGGGAGTTGTCTAGTGTACGAAGCTCGGAGGCGGGGATACCAGCTGCCATTAGAACTGATCCTCCTTGCTGATGATACGGAACTTACACGGAAGCTTTTGGCCGGCGCGGCGCAGAGCCTCAATTGCCACGGCGTCGTCCGGGTAGCTCATCTCAAAGAGAATGCGGCCGGGCTTGACGTTAGCAATCCACTTCTCCACGGGGCCCTTACCGGAACCCATACGAACGCCGAGCGGCTTCTGGGTCAGGGGGCGATCCGGGAAGATGTTGATCCATACCTTGCCGCCACGCTTGACGTGGCGGTTGATGGCAATACGTGCAGCTTCGATCTGACGGTTGGTGATGTAAGCCGGCTCCAGAGCCTGGATGGCGTAATCACCAAAGGTAATGCGGGTGCCACCCTTGGCAACGCCACGGCGACCGGGGCGGTGCTGACGGCGGTACTTAACGCGCTTTGGAATAAGCATTGGTGTTTAAGCCTCCTGCTTCTTCTGCTCTGCACGCTGGCGACGCTGGCCACCGCGACGCGGACGGCCACCGCGGTTACCGCGGCCGCGACGATTCTCAGGTGCATTCAATTCGCTCTCGCGACGGCCACCGACGACATCGCCCTTGTAGATCCACACCTTGACGCCGATACGGCCGAACGTGGTGTGAGCCTCAAAGGTTCCGTAGTCGATCTCGGCACGGAGGGTGTGCAGCGGAACGCGACCCTCGTGGTAGCGCTCGACGCGGGACATCTCGGCACCGCCGAGACGACCAGCACACACAACCTTGATGCCCTTGACCTGCGGCTGACGCATAGCAGACTGGATAGCCTTGCGCATAGCACGACGGAAAGCGACACGGTTGGAAAGCTGCTCGGCGATGGACTGAGCCACCAGCTGAGCGTTGGCATCGATGTTCTTGACCTCGATGATGTTCAGGGCGACCTGCTTGCCGGTGAGCTTCTCGAGCTCGCCGCGGATGCGGTCAGCCTCAGAACCGCGACGTCCAATCACAATGCCCGGGCGGGCGGTGTGGATGTCGACGCGAACACGGTCGCGGGTGCGCTCGATGACGACGTCGGCGATGCCGGCGCGATCGAGGCCCTTGTCCAGGAATTCGCGAATCTTGATGTCCTCAGCAACGTACTCCGAGTACGTCTTCTTATCTGCGTACCAGTGGGTCTTCCAATCTGAGGTGATGCCCAGACGGAGGCCATGAGGATGGATTTTCTGGCCCATTACTTGGCCCCTTCCTTCTTCTCCTCGACAACCACGGTGATGTGGCTCGTGCGCTTGCGGATGTGGAATGCACGACCCTGTGCGCGCGGGCGGAACCGGCGCATGGTCGGACCCTCGTTGGCGTATGCCTCGGAGATGACCAGCGAGCTACGATCCAGGCCAAAGTTGTTCTCAGCGTTAGCTGCTGCAGAGGCAACAACCTTGGCGAGCGGCTCAGCAGCACCCTGCGGAGCGTACTTCAGAATGGACAGCGCCTCGGAGACGGACTTGCCGCGAACCAGGTTGATAACGCGGCGAGCCTTCATCGGGGAGACGCGGACGAAACGCGCGGTAGCACGAGCGGACGTAATCTGATCAGTCATTTACTTACCGCCCTTTCTTATCGTCTTTAACGTGACCCTTGAATGTCTTGGTCGGTGCGAATTCGCCGAGCTTGTGTCCAACCATGGACTCGTCGACGAACACCGGCACGTGCTTGCGACCGTCGTGGACGGCGAAAGTGTGACCAATGAAATCCGGAAGGATCGTGGAGCGACGGGACCAGGTCTTGATGACCTGCTTGGTCCCCTTCTCATTTTGAGCATCTACCTTGTTGAGGAGGTGCTCGTCTACAAACGGGCCTTTCTTTAGGCTGCGTGGCATTCTAAGTTACCTCCTCTTAGCGCTTCTTGCTCTTGTTGCTGCGGCGACGACGCATAATCATGCGATCGCTCGGGCGGTTCGGCTTGCGGGTACGAACTTCCTTCTGGCCCCATGGGGACACAGGGTGGCGACCACCGGAAGTCTTACCTTCACCACCACCGTGCGGGTGGTCAACCGGGTTCATCACAACACCACGGACAGTCGGGCGAACGCCCTTCCAGCGCATACGGCCGGCCTTGCCCCAGCGGATGTTGATCTGGTCCGCATTGCCAACCTCGCCAACGGTGGCGCGGCAGCGGATGTCTACGCGACGGATTTCGGAAGACGGCATACGCAGAATGGCGTACTTGCCTTCCTTACCGAGCAGCTGAATGGAGGTACCAGCAGAGCGGGCCATCTTGGCACCGCCACCGGGCTTGAGCTCCACGCAGTGGATCGTCGTACCAGCGGGGATGTTACGAAGCGGAAGGTTGTTACCCACCTTGATGTCAGCAGTTGCGCCGGACTCAACGATGGTGCCCTGCTTCAGGCCACGCGGTGCGATGATGTAGCGCTTCTCGCCGTCGACGTAGTGCAGCAGCGCAATGTTAGCGGTGCGGTTCGGGTCGTACTCAATGTGAGCGACCTTTGCCGGCACGCCGTCCTTGTCGTTGCGGCGGAAGTCGATGACGCGGTAGCGCCTCTTGTGTCCGCCACCCTTGTGGCGGGTGGTGATGTGGCCGTGAGAGTTACGGCCGCCCTTCTTGGGCAGGGGACGCAGCAGAGACTTCTCTGGAGTCGAGCGAGTGATCTCCTCGAACTCAGACACAGAAGACTGGCGGCGGCCCGGGGTTGTCGGCTTATATTTACGAATAGCCATAGTTAATACGTCCTTATCTTTTCCGGTCTAAACCGCAGGGGCCTAGACGGAACCGCCGAAGATGTCGATGGAATCGCCCTCGCGGAGGGTCACAATGGCGCGCTTGGTAGCCTTCCGACGCCCGAAACCGCCGGTGCGAGTGCGCTTGCGCTTGCCCTCACGGTTCTGGGTGTTAACGGAGGTAACCTTCACGTCAAAGATCTCCTCGATGGCGTGCCGGATTTGCGGCTTGGTGGAGTCCTTAGCCACGAAGAAGGTGTACTGACCCTGCTCCGTGAGACCGTAGGACTTCTCGGAAACCACAGGCGCGATGATGATGTCGCGGGGATCTGCAATGGTAGCCATTTACTTCTCCTCTTCCTTGGTCGTGGCAGCCTTCTTCACCAGGGAGCTCTTGGACTTAAGTTCGATGAACTTGTGCAGAGACTCGACGGAGAAGATCACGTCGTCAGCCTTGAGGACATCGAACGTGGTGATCTGCTCGGGGCCGCAGAAGCGAACGCCGGGGAGGTTGCGGACGGACAGACGGGAGGTCTGATCCTCGCGACCAACGACGACGAGCACGTTCTTGCGGTCGGTGATGGACTCCAGGAAGGTACGTGCAGCCTTGGTGGACGGCTTCTGACCGGCAACGACCTCGGTGATCGCGTGGATGCGACCGGTACGTGCGCGGTTAGAAAGTGCACCGAGGAGGGCAGCAGCCTTCATCTTCTTAGGAGTGCGCTGCGAGTAGTCGCGCGGCTTCGGGCCGTGCGCGATACCGCCGCCGGTGAAGTGAGGAGCGCGGATCGAGCCCTGGCGAGCGCGACCGGTTCCCTTCTGACGGAACGGCTTCTTGCCGCCGCCGGAAACTTCACCACGAGTCTTCGTGGAGTGGGTACCCTGACGTGCGCCAGCAAGCTGTGCGTTCACAACCTGATGGAGCAGCGCAACAGACACCGTGCGGTCAAACAGCTCGGCGGGAAGCTCGACGGTTCCGTCGGTCTTACCGTCTGCGGTATGGACATCGAGTACTAGGTTGCTCATGTTTATGCACCGCCCTTCACTGCGGTCTTGACAGTGACGAGGCCACCACGGTTACCCGGGATTGCACCCTTGATCAGGATGAGGTTGGCCTCGGCGTCGATCCTCTGAACCTTCAGGTTCTGAGTGGTGACGCGATCTTGACCCATGCGACCAGCCATGCGGGTGCCCTTGAATACGCGACCGGGGGTTGCGCAAGCACCGATACCGCCGACGCGGCGGTGAGCAGCCTGGTTACCGTGGGCAGCACCCTGGCCTGCAAAGCCGTGGCGCTTCATTGCGCCGGCGTAACCCTTACCCTTGGTCGTGCCGGTGACGTCGACGAGGTTAACGCCCTCGAAGATGTCGACGGTGACGTCCTGGCCGAGTTCGTAACCGGACACATCGTCCATACGAATCTCTGCCACGTGGCGACGCGGGGTAGCGCCAGCTTTCTTTGCGTGACCCACCTGCGGCTTCTTAGCCTTGCGGGGGTCGATTTCGCCATATGCGATTTGGATAGCGTTGTAGCCATCGGTTTCAACGGTGCGAATCTGGGTGACCACGCACGGCCCAGCCTCGACGACGGTGACCGGAACAACCCGGTTGTCCTCGTCAAAGACCTGGGTCATGCCGAGCTTGGTGCCCAGAATGCCCTTGATCTCTTTTTCACTCATTGTTCATTCTCCGTAAGGAATTACTCGCTCGCAGTTACTGAATGTTGACATCGACGCTGGCCGGAAGATCGATGCGCATAAGCGCGTCAACGGTCTTCGGGGTCGGGTCGAGGATCTCGATCATGCGCTTGTGCGTGC
>ERZ1031016.204-NODE-204-length-10209-cov-10.206815_pt1 | contig 10209 bp, 10 predicted proteins | sample MGYA00518593_ERZ1031016 | MGnify/ENA primary metagenome ERZ1031016 (study PRJEB33718, sample SAMN03159727) | human skin metagenome | collected 2014-05-20 | study: EMG produced TPA metagenomics assembly of the PRJNA266117 data set (Human skin bacterial metagenome... | reverse complement strand
CGAGATGCTCAGGAGTCTCGTGGGCTCGGAGATGTGTATAAGAGACAGGATCGACGCCGCCGTTTTCGGGCGCTGTAGCCACATGCCCATGTAGGCCGGCCGCAGCTCGAAATCTTCCGCAGCGTCAGGCTCCCGCTCCGCACAGCGCGCCGCCGACACCCCGCGCTTGCAGACGCAGCCCCGACCATGCCGCCACGGTACCCGCTGTAGCTGCCACGACAAGTCCAGCGCTTCCTCCCCTGGTGTGAGAACCACCCGCTCCCACTCCAAGCCCAGACACTCCCCCTGACGCGCCCCGGTCTGCAACGCCATGAGCCAGCGGGCCCGCCACATCGTCGGCTCACCCTGGATCGTGGTGATGAGTGCACGCACCTCGGCGGCAGAGAGTGCTTCACGCTCACGGCTGACGGCGCGGGGCTTGTCCATCTTGTCGAGCACGTTCACGGCGACCTTGTCCTCCCGGACGGCGTCGTCGAGCACCTTGTGCAGGGTGTTGTGGACGGCTTCGATGGTGCGTGTGCTGGCGCCGCCGTCGCGCATGGTGGCGTGGAGGTGGCGTACGTCGTCGGTTGTGAGGGCGTCGAGTTTGCGCGCCCCGAGTGTGGGCACGATGTGCTTGCGGCCGTAGGAGCGGTAGTTGGCGAGCACGTTGGGGCGCACACGGTTCGCGGCGATCTCGTCGCACCAGTGTGTCCACCATTGCCCCACTGTCGGGGTGGTGCCTGTGATGTAGGTGCCGGTGGCGATTTGGCGGGTGATTTCGCGGCGGCGGGCGACGAGGTCGTTCTTGCGGACGGCGGTGATTTCACGGCGGCGGGGTTTGCCGTCGGGGCCGATGCCGGCGTTGATCATGAAGCCGAAGCGGCCGTTCTTCTTCTTGTAGATGTTGCCTATGGTTACAGGCATGCGGGGGTGACCTTTCGTGGGTTGAGGTGGTTGGCGGCATGCATGCAGTTTTGCTGCACCGCCGGTTCCTCCCCAGTCCGAACGGTTCCCATGGGCAACTTTTGGCAACAACTGGCGAGCTGGGGAAACTTGGCTTTATGTTGCCTAAATTAACACGAAAGTTCAGCTTCCCAAGCTGAGAGTGCGAGTTCGATTCTCGTCGCCGGCTCCAAGGTCACAAGATATTTCCGGGGTGGTGTGTTGGGCGGGTGCTGCAGGAATGCATGCACTTGGACACCGGGCACGGTAAACCCCCGCTGACGGTGTGTCGAGCGGGGGTGAGTGCGTGTTGCCTTGTGCAGCGCGGCGGTCAGTGTGGCGGCTAGAGCTTCTTGTACAGCGCGGGGACGGCGTTCGGGGGCCAGTGAGCTGCCGAGGTGTGAGGCTGCAGCACCTCGTAGGTCGCGCCGTCGAAGGTGAATTGCTGGCCGGTGGTGACGGTGAGGCCCGGCACCCACGCTGGCACCGTAGGCTGCTCCGGCTCCGGGGCCGTGCCTTCCTCCTCTGGTGCCTCCCACCTGTGTCCTCGCCCTGGGCCTGTTGGTTGCTTTGTGCGAGTAGCTGGCCGGTGATGTCCACCCACTGCGTGTTCATGGTGCCTGGCTCCCACGCATTCAAGGTGGGTAGGTCGGTGCGCCAGATTGCGCCTTCGTGCGCGACGATGGCGCCCGTTGGCAAAGCGTCGTGCGCGCCGGACGGCTGTACCCACTGGTCGTACTGCGCCAGTAGCTCATCGAGGGTTAGTGCGTCGCCAGACTGCGGTATGTCCTCCTCGGTTTTGAACGCGGGTTTCAGTTCGGGGTGGGCCTCCCAGAGTTTCTGCGTGTCCTCCGCCCGTGCTTGCTCCACTGCGGGTTGTGCTGCGCGGCGGTCTGTTTCGGTGGTGACTATCCAGGCTTTCAGGTCGCGGAAGTCTTGGTCACCTAGTGCCTGTACTTGCTGTTTCAATGTTTCCATGTGTGTGTCCTTTCGTGTTACCAGCGCCGAGCAATGACCAGTCCACCGGATTCGCCCGCAGAACCGCTACTACCGGAATCTCCGCTAGAACCCGACGAACCGCCGGAGCCACCCGCGCCGGGGATACTGCCCTTGTACGTCTCGCCCCACGCCACGGGGGTTGGGCGTTCGGTAGCGTCGGCGGTAGTGAACCAGTTTCCGATAGTCGTTGGGTCACCGGGGCTGCCACTACGACCCGAAGTGGTATTAGAACCGGAACCTCCCTTACCGCCAGCCCCGATAGTTACGTCGGGGATCATGTCGAGGGTGAAGCCGGGGACGAGCGCGCCGTTGCCGTCCGAACCTTTGCTGCCGGAGAAAGTGTCGCCGCCACCCTTACCACCGTGCCCACCGCCGTACGCCCACGCCATGGCCTCGCCGCCCTGCGCGAGATACGTAATCTTGCCCCCCGAGTACCACACCACGTGCCCCGGCCTTAGGCTGTCCACAATCCACCCAGCGGTCATGTCGCCGCTAGATAGTGCTGCGGCACCCCCAGCGCCCCACGCTACGGCGTTTTTCGTGGTGGTTTCTATTCCACCGATCTCAAAGATTTTGTGCTGGTTGACCAAAGTGCCAGCAGTGGCCCCCACAGCCACAACCTTGCCATCAACGAGAAGGGCAACACCGTATCCGAACGTCTGGTCGTAGGTGGTCAGCGTGATGGCATGTGTCCCCGTTGGCATTGGTGCGTTAAGGCGGGCGGTGCTAGACCGTTGCGATGTTGTTTCGGCGTAGATAGTGCCGCCCCGCACGTCGATAAACAATGCCCGCCGTCCTTTTTGCGTAACTTCGAGGGTAGCGTCTCCACTAGCGACCAAGTGGCACTGCGAGGTGGTTGAGCTAAAAACGGAGGGAGTAAACGTTTTCGGGGTGTCCCCCAGCGAAGCAACCTCACACCGCTGCGCCATTTCTTCGATAAACGCCCCGTACCCGCCGTACATGATAGACGAGTAGACCTTGCGTCCCATGTACCACAGCTCTTTCACCTTGCGGCCCTGGTGGTGTACCTCTTTAACCTTGCGGCCCTGGTGGTAGATAGGCATGGTGCCCCCTATTCGTAGACGATGTGGAGTTTGCCGTCCATGGCGTGAATGTCGCCCTCGACGATGAGCGCGTCCGTGTACGCCCTAGCCGTACCCAGCGCCGCGTCGACAGCGCCGTCCACGTAGTTCCTGTTCGCCGCGTGCACGCCCGCCGTCGGCTCCGCCACCGACACCGCGCCCGTCGACGTGCGCTTCATCAGCGCCCCACCAATGGCCGAATAGGTAGCAGACCTGACTAGCTGTACCGCGTCCTGGACGGACTGCTCCTGATCCGTGATGGGGATACCGCCATCAGGCTTTGTGTAGCCGCCGCCGGTCTGCACCACCTGGGCTGCGGGGATAGACCGCCAACCGCCACTGTCACGCGCCACAACCTCACCGTCCACCGGGTCATTCTGCACTAGGCGGTGCGTGTGGTCAGCGCGGGCAGCGGTGGTAGCCTCGCCACGGGAATTTGCAGACCCTACCGGCTTCGGGTACTCGTTGGTGATGAGCGCGGCGTTTCTGTTGGCGAGGTAGCCGGACGCAGTGACCGCCTGGATAAAAGCATCCCGGCCACTATCGCGGGTCGTGCCGGACAACTCGATATGGCAGAAGGCATTGCCGCGTACTGCCGCTGCGTCGCCCTGCGCGTTGAACATACCGATAAGCTTCGTGGCGGAACCGTCCCACTGCCTTGCTGTGGTGATACCGGCGCTCTGAAGCGCGTTATCCAGCCGGACTACACCCGCCGACAGCGGCGACGAACCCGAGGACACCACCGCACCCACACCCGGAAGACTACTATCCCCGAAGCCGTGAATCTGCAGCTCCGACAGGCCAGGCTGCGCGATATGCGTCGTGACCCGGTGCCACATCGACTTCTTGTTCTTGCACACGTCGCGGGGGTCAGTGCCGTCCGGGTTGGTGCGGTGCGAACCCGCCACAGCCAGCACCGTGCCCAGCGGGGAGCGTCGCCACACCTCGTAAGCAATATCGTCCGAGCCGCCATCAAAAACGGGGTGAGGGGATTCCACGATGGCTGACACAGCCGCACTGTGCGGAAGCACCCACAGCCCCCAGTACAGGCCATTGCCGGGGGTGCTGCGCACCACCCATACTGCGCGTTTTGCGTCGTCGTCCCAGCCCTCGATTACTTCCGCGCCTTGGGGTAGGTCTGCGGGGTTGTAGGTGTTGCGCTGCAATAGGTCGGTTACGACTTTTTGCATTGCTTGTACGTCGTTGTCCGCCGGGTCGGCGTACGGGTGCGACGGGGCTAGTCCCTCCCTATTCTGCACCACTAGGTCACGCACGCTGACCCTGTCGGTCATCGGCTGGCCTAGGCCCGTGACGGTCGCGTCCACGTAGCGCTTGTTCGCGGCGTGGACGCTTGCGGTTGGGTCTGCGACCGATACAGCGCCTGTGCTGGTGCGTTTCATCAGCGTGTTCGGCTCGGCGGAATAGGTGGCCGATTCGATACCCTCACCGGGTGGGCCAGGCTCACCCTGCGGGCCGGGTTCACCCTGCGGGCCAGGCTCTCCCCGGTCTCCCTTCAACGAGGAGCGCTGCTCCGGGGTCAAGTCTTCGAACGTCATAGTGCCGTCCGCGCCAGCCGGGCCACGCTCACCCTGCGGACCGACGTCGCCCCGGTCGCCCTTGTCCCCCTTCGGGCCGGGTTCACCCTGCGGGCCAGGCTCTCCCCGCTCCCCCTTATCACCCTGCGGGCCACGCTCACCCTGCGGGCCACGCACGATCGGCTCCGGTGTGCCCGCCAACGGCGCCGCCGAAGTCAAATCCACCTCACCACCAGGCACCGCATCAAACACCACATCACGCAGCTTCAGCGGCACGCCTTGGGATTGCAGGCCGCGGAACACGGCCCGCCACCGAATCAGCGACGGCACAGCCCCCTCACCGCCAGCAAACAGCTGCACGCCCACGCCACCACGGTGCATAATCAGCCCGTCCGAGATGCGTACGGTTATCGGGGCGAGCACCACCGTCACCGGCCCCTCCGCAGTCTCAACCTGCACCCCCTCACCCTCACCCATCACTGGGTAGAAGGTCACTTCGCCGTGCACCCGACCAATCTCCGGGGCGCGATCATCATCCGGCCCGTCGACGTGCACCGCCCGCACAGCACGCTTCACCGTGGTGTATTGCATCGAATTACCTCCTGAAATGACCACAGCGTGCACCGCACGCGAGGTTGTCCAACCGGGGGCAATCAATCCGGGAACACCGTCATATCCAGGGCGATGTACGACATCTGCGCAGCCTCCGGAGTGCCGTAAAAATTCCTCCGGTCAGTCGTAATCGGCACACGGTAGGAATCAATCGAGTTTGCGGACAGCGGCCCGAACGCGGTAGCGCGCACAATGATCTCGCCCGTCCACGAACCCAGGCAATCAACACGGAACCCGCGGTCACCAACTTCGTAAGGGGTGACCTTCATGAACCCTTCGGGGTCGGTGTAGCCGGTCTTGTACTCGGAGAATTTGGCGAAGATGGGACGGGGGCGTCGGCGTTCCGCTTCCTGCTGCACCTGCTGCAGTTTCAGAAGGAACTCGTTTTGCTGCGCATCAATCTTCTTCTGCTGCTTCTGGAACTCCACCGTGATCTTGTTGAACTCGCCCTGCTCACCCCACAATTTGGACTGCAGGGCACTGTCATACTCCGAGAAGTCCGCCTTCGTCACCACCCCCGAAATATCCGACGCGATCTCGTCCGCCTTCTGCGCATTCTCCTCCTGCTTCCGCATCAGCGCGTCCATCTCCGGGCGGCTCGGCGTGATCTCAGACAGCTTAAGAAACAGGTCAGGGCGGATCCCGAACGTGTCAGCGCGGGTCAGCGAGTTGTACGGGTTCACACCCTCCCCGCCCGGGTTCATCGTCTCGTCAGCCATACGTACTCCCCTCCCCCGCTACGCCAACGCCTCATTCACCGGCATAGCCATAAACGTCAAACCGGCGTTTTGGCGGGTGAACTCCCACGCACCCACGCTGCCATACACCTTCTCCAACACCACATAGATCGTCGTGGCCGTGTTCGCCTTCACCACCCCATACGTAGACCCAGGCGTAACCTGCCCAGTCGACCATGGATGAATGCTCACGTACTGCAACTGGCGGGCGTTACGCACACCCACACCGTGGCCAACAATGTCACCCTTCTGCGCGTTGCCTACACGCACATCAACATTGAGCTGGATGCCGAGGTCAGACCACCACTGCAAATGCCCGCCCAGCACCACGGGCCGCCAATCAAACGGCAATCCCGGCACGGTGTAAGACGCGATCAGGTGATTCTGCTTATCCGACGAGCCGATCAGCTTCTGCTCGAAGCTGGTGAAGTCGTTCGGACCCAACTGCCACGGCCCCACCGGAGACAACACATTCCGCGGCGCCCACTTAAAGCCGTTCCACGTCAACGCCTCACCCACCTGCGGCGCACGCGACACATCCACATCCGGCGACGCCGACACATTCGACGCCTCACCCACCTCCCCCCGCTCACCACGCGGCCCCATCGGCCCCTGCGGCAGCACAAAATCAAGGACAACAGTGTCCTCCGTGGACGCCGCCTGATTCACCGACACCTGCGCCGTCCCACCCGGCACCACAGACCCCACCTGCACACGAGGGGTTGCACCAGGCTCACCCCGTAGTCCGATGAAGTTCGGGATCTCGAAGTAGTCAGCACCATCCCACACCCAGAGCGACTTCGAGTTCGTGTCGGGGAAGGCCGCGCCCCGGTCGACGTCGCGCAGATTCTGCGGCAGTTGGCGCTTGTCGGTGATGAGGCTGCGGAACCAGAATCCCGGGCCAGGGTCGCCCTTGTCGCCCTTTTCGCCGCGCCGGCCGCGGGGCAGTTCGAGGTACGCGGCTTCCGGAGTGACTTCGATCATGGCGCGCTGGGTAGCGAGGACGTCCTCCGTGTCGACCCATTTGAGCACTAGTTTTGTTTCGAGGTCGGAGTATGTGGGCACGCTGTCGGCCATGGTGTCTCCTCGGGGGTTGGCGGGGTTTTCGCCTACTAGACACGGGGGGTTGGATTGTCCGGCCCCATATCCCCCCGTTTGCTACCCCCCATCATGGTACGCCTTGCGTACTGCTACGCGGTGCGTCATAGTGGATTCACAAGCAAAGAACAGGCCCCACAAGGAGACACCATGAACCGCGACCAGATCATCACCATCACCACCCAGATCCTCGAAAACAGCATCTACGCAACCCACCTCGACACCATCCGCGACTACAAAGGCGACGAATCCTGGGACGCCTACACCAACATCATGGACATCCACCACGGCCGAGCAATCGCCAAGCTGGAGCTGCTCGACGTCATCAACCCACGCCTGGCGGACCGCATCCGCGCCGAGCACAACGGGTTGGACGCCGACTGCTCGAAGCAGATGTACGCGCACTTCCTCGAAAACAACAACCGCCGCGAACGAATGGACATGCTGCCAAACCTCGCCGACGCGGGCCGCTTGGGCGAGGTGGAGGCGTTCATGCGCGAGTTCCGCGATCGGGAGATCCCGAAGGCCGCAGAGCAGGTCGCCGACTACTTCGAGCAGGAGAACTAGCCATGCAGATCATCAGCCCGGATACCCTCTCCCACATCGGCGAGAAGATCATCCTCATCGGCTTGGCGGCTAAGGCTGTGGGCGCGGAGGTCGCCGGTGGTAACGCGGTGGCGCTGCGCTCCGCACGCGAGAGCTTGGCCGCGTCGGAAGCCGACTACGACAAGGCCATGTCCGAGCTTGCACCGGAGCAGCGCGAGTGGGTGGAAAGCCTGTTTGCGGACGCGCTCGCTAAGGCGCGGGCTGGGCGCGACGGCTGCCATCAGGCCGTCTACATGGCCCAGATCAAGTGGTCCGACGACCAAGTGCGCGAACTCGAAGCGGTCACCGCCGAGCTGAAAGATGCCCGCACGGAGTGGGTGCAGGACGCCATGTCCTATGACGTGACTGCGTACCAGGTGGCGAAGCTGTGCGGGCGCACCCCGTCCACGGTGCAGCGCTGGGTGAAATAAGAAAACCCCGCTAACGCGGGGCGAAAAAGAGCCGCCTTTGTACTACGGCTCACCCCCGCAAGGCGGGGAATACCCAGAATGTAGCACACCCCACAAACGTAAAAAGACCCCACCTTGGCTCACGGCCAGAATGGGGGTCAGGGGGTTAGCGGTCGGCGCGCCACTTGCTGAAGGAGATGAACGGCGGGTCTTTGAACTCCGGTATGGACGCGAGGTGGTTGATGTAGGCGCGGGCGTCATCCAGTTCGCGCTCCAACGCGTCAATACGCCGGTCGCGCTCCCCCAACTGCTCCTTGAAGAAGGATTTCATTTCGGTGGTGAGTGTCTGCCAATTCGCAGGCTCGGCAGCTTCCTTCTGCGCCTTGGTGGTCGCTTTGGTGCCCGCGTACGTACCTAGTGCCGCGACTACGGCGATGATGATGGGTGCGACGCTATTCACGTCGAAGCTCACTAGCAATTTCCTCCCTGCTAACCGTCTCCTGGTAACGGCCGAACCACACACCCCACAGCACGAGAGCAGCGATGGACAGGTAACCGACGGCGGGCAACCAGCCGCGCACGGAACCTTCGGCGATCGCGTCCGCGATGAAACTGCCGCCCCACAGGAAATTGAGACCGACGCAGGCACCGACAGCCACCGGAGCGGCACGCGACCACCACGCCGCCACTATCGCGGCCACCCCGGCGATAATCCACACCCACGCCCACACCGGCATAGGCAACGTTCCCTCCACGGGGTGCGCTTGACGCGCTGTCTCGGACATGAGCAGCGGGGTGTAGGAGACACCGCGGGCTACCGCGCCCACACCGAGGATCAGCAACGCGGGGCCGACGGTGCGCGCCCAGTCACGCACCCGCCTAGCGCCCGGCTTCATGCGCTCCGGTAGGTGCTCAATCGGCACGGTGCGCCCCCTCGTAGACGGTGCTGCCCTCGTCGTGGGCGGATGGTGCCGGGGTGTAGTCCAGGTCGTGCGGATTCGCCATCGAGAGGCCCGCAAGCTCATGCGCCTGCGCACCCGCAGCAAGCCCGCCCTCGTCCACCTGCGGTGCCTGTTCTTCCAGGCGACCGGCCATGGACGGGGTGATCGCTCCAGGGGTGCCCGCGTGCACCACGACCTGGCACAGGCCGATGAGGACGGCGAGGGCGACGCTGGCCCACTCCGGCGCGTCAGTGGTGTACGCCGCGGCCACGTTCAGCAGCTGCAGGAGCGTGCCGGCGACGGCGGTGATGGTGTCCTTGCGGCGCACGTACCACGGCTGGGCCTGAAGCGCGTTCTCTACAGCGGTTTGAATCTGAGGATTCATGGTTAGCGTCCTTCCTTGAGCTTGTTGACGTCTTCGCGCAGGGCGTGAATCTCGGTGAGGGCGACGGCCAGCATCTCCGGCACGGTGCCGCTGTCCCCCGGCTTCGCCTGGTAGTTCTTGACGAGCTGGGAGATTGACCAGCCGGGGTACTCGCCGGCGTCGCGCCCGCCGGTGAATTGCTGGCGGATGTCTTTGACGTCGGAGATGACTGGGCCGATGAAGCCTTTGAGGAAGTCGGTGAAGAATTTGGTGGTGAGCACGTCACCCTCCTTGTCTTTCTGTGTGCCGTTGAGGTAGTCGCGGACGTAGCCGAGATAGATATCCCACGGGAACCCGATGCCGGGGTCGACGTGGTCTGTGCCGCCCCACGCCTGGCCGGTTTCGAGGTGGCCTGCGAAGCCTTTCTTCCCGGCGCGCAGGTCAGCTGCCGTGAGTTTCACCGGGGGGATGTTGTACTTGCGGCACCATTCGGCGTCACGCTTCGCGGCTTCGCGCAGCATCCGGTCGTATTGGAGCCACTGGACGCGGGTTTCGGTGCCGCGCAGGACGAAGCTGCGGTGCAGGCCGACGTCGTTGCCGTAGTTGCCGGACGACCAGGTGAACCAATCATCCGTGTTTTCGATGAGGTGCTTGATCGTGGTGTCGGTCAGCTCGTGGTAGCTGCCGGACTGGGAGCGGATCTGGTAGTCGGCGACGTTCTCCGCAGGTGTGCCGGGGGTGTTCACGGTGACGTGAATGATGATGTTCTTGATCTGGTGGGTGGGTCGCGGCTTGCCGAAGAGGAACCGCGCCGACCAGTCCAGGACGTTCGAGGCGATGGCGGTGGCGGCGCGTGCGGGGGCTGGGGCTTTGGCGCTGTCTCTTATACACATCTCCGAGCCCACGAGACTCCTGAGCATCT
>ERZ1031016.200-NODE-200-length-10311-cov-9.273596_pt1 | contig 10311 bp, 10 predicted proteins | sample MGYA00518593_ERZ1031016 | MGnify/ENA primary metagenome ERZ1031016 (study PRJEB33718, sample SAMN03159727) | human skin metagenome | collected 2014-05-20 | study: EMG produced TPA metagenomics assembly of the PRJNA266117 data set (Human skin bacterial metagenome... | reverse complement strand
CCGACGCCGTCCTGGCCGGCGAGCGTCCCATCCACGACCCCTTCGGTGGTCGGACCCCCACGGGTTATGAGCCCCCACGTTTCTGCCAGATTTGTGGCAGAAAATTGGCCGTGCAGGTCACCCCGCACGGCTGGATCGCTCACTGCTCACAGCACGGTGAGCTCAACTCCGCCTGGCTACGCCATTAGTGCGGCGACTTCGACTCGTGGTGCGCCTGGGCCTCCTCGCTGCCCTTGTCCTTGCGAGGCCCGCTCACCACGTTGGTGAGGTCGTCCAGCTTCGGCGGCTTCTTGTTCGGCGACGTCGATTCGCGCGTGTAGAAGTAATACGTGGCGAGTCCACCGGCGATGAGGAAGCCAATGGTGGCGATGAGGCGGCGCATGTTCTCTCCTTTTTGAATGCGAGGTTTCCCTTACAGGGTATACGATAGTGGCCATGAGTATTTCGACCGCAACCGCGACTCTCCACACTAACCACGGGGACATCGCGATCGAACTTTTCGGCAACCACGCCCCCAAGACCGTGGACAACTTCGTCACCCTTGCCAACGGCGAGAAGACGGGCGAGCCGTTCTACGACGGCGTTATCTTCCACCGCATCATCGCCGGCTTCATGATCCAGGGCGGCGACCCGACGGGCACCGGCATGGGTGGCCCCGGCTACCAGTTCGAGGACGAGTTCCACCCGGAGCTCTCCTTCGACAAGCCGTACCTGCTCGCCATGGCGAACGCCGGCCCGGGCACCAACGGTTCCCAGTTCTTCATCACGGTGGCCAAGACCCCGCACCTGAACAACCACCACACCATCTTCGGTGAGGTGACGGACCCCGCGTCCCAGAAGGTCGTCGACGAGATTGCGAACGTCCCCACCGACCGCATGGATCGCCCGCTGGAGCCCGTTGTCATCAACAGTGTCTCCATCGCGTAACCTGTTCAGAAATGCCCCAGCCACCTGGGGCATTATTCTTTTCCTCGTCGCCGTCCACCTCGTCACGGCGCTCCAATCCGGCTCGCTCACCCACAACCTCTCGGGCTCCCCGCTGGCGGAATCCTGGGTCCTTTACGGCCCGTACGTCGCCACCCAGCCCTACCGCCTCGTCACCTACGCGTTCGTGCATTCCGGCCTCTACCACCTCACGGTCAACTGCGCCTCCATCCTCGTCTTCTGCTGGTCTCTCGAGCGCTACCTCGGCTCCCTCCAGCTCATCGCCACCTTCCTGGTCACCGCTCTCGGTGCGGGCCTTTCCATCCTGCTTTTCGACGCTTATTCGGCCACCGTCGGCGCTTCCGGCACCATCTTCGCCTTCCTCGCCATCTGCGTCGCCGTCGCCGCCAAGCACGGCGGAAACGTCCGCGCCATCGCCGTCTTCCTCGTCATCAACGTCGGCTACACCTTCATCGGCCAGGGCATTTCCATTTGGGGACACCTCGGTGGCCTCCTCATCGGCGGCCTCATCGCCTACCCGCTCGCCAGATTCCAGGCCCGCGGTCGCGCCATCACCCTCACCGTCGCTGCCACCGTTTTGTGCATAACGTGCTTCGTCCCGACTGACTTATCCACAGTTTTTTGACGCTTCCTTTGCACCCTCCCCAACGCGCTTTATAGTCGGGGGCATGACCGCTTTAACGGATTGTGCTTCCCTCCTGTCGCAGGCGATGGTGATCGCCGGGGAGGCGTTTGGCATGTCCAAAAAAGCACTCGTCCGGACAGGCTACGATAAGACAACCGCCCACACCATTAAGAAGCTCGCCGACATCTACTATGGGCGCACCAACAACCCCCGCCGGCAAGAACGTGCACGCACCACCGCCCGCGAAACCGGCTGTAGCTTCGCATCGCTGAAAGCCATTGAACGGTTTGTGGCGAAGCTCCCCAAAAAACACGCGTGGACGATCCGCGAGGCACTTGTCCCCTTCGGTCGGGACATCACACAAATTAACGCCGAAGGCGCGCGTCTTATCCAGGAGTACACCCAGGCGGAGAACCCGGAAAAGAGACTCACCTATAGGGCGATCCCCAACTCCACGTTCGCCACCCTCACCTTGACAGCAGAATCATCCCGTGTGAAGCAGATCTTTGATCGGGCACAAGCAACGGACACGAAGTGTCCTGCTGACGGCCTTATCAAACTGGCGCTTGCTGCCAATGATGGGGAGCTTCCCCCTGTGGCAACAGCCTGTTTGATTATGGGCTTTGATTTACCCTTCGATGAGGTTGAGCCAGGCAAATTTGTTTTCTCTTTAACAAACGGTGCCACCATGACAGTGCAAGAAGCAGTGGAGGCGAAACTTGCAGAAAAGTTAATCGTTTGTGCGGTCAACCCACTGGGTCCGGAGAACCTTGGTTTGTTTGAGGTTACGTTTCCTGGTGATGGGCGTTTTGCGAATCCGATGGAGAGGTTTTACCAGGGGCTTCGTAACCCGGTATGTGCCTGGCCGGGGTGTTCCCACCCCGCTGACTTGTCCCAGATTCATCACATTAAAGCGTTTAAACACGGTGGCACAACCACAACGGACAACTTGATGGTGTTGTGTAAGTACCACAACGGCATTAACGACGATGACCTGGACAAGCCGAAACACGGTCACATGGTGAGAATCAACGGCCTGGAATACTGGAAGCCCGCCTTCGGCGGACCCCTCCAGCTGAACATGAATCCGTGCGCCCAAGGTGGTGCCATCCGCCTTGCCCGAAAACAACTCGGCATCCCCATCGACCCCAGCCCACCAGGCTAGGCCGGCAAGCCGACCTGTCCAAACGACAAGCCCGAGCACCCACTCGGGCTACTCGTCGTGTCCACACACAAAAAATAGCCGTCGCGCCCCCAACAAACACGGGGACGCTACGGCCACTAATAAAGAACTTACCGCCAGCCCATCGTCATGAGCAGGCCGACGATAAACAGGCCGAAGCCGATGCCGTAGTTCCACGGCCCGAGGTCGCGCATGAGGGCGATGTCGGTGCCGGCGAGGTAATTGATGACCAGCCAGGCGAGGCCGAGGAGCATGAGGCCGAACATAATCGCCAGGTACCACCGGGGCGTGCCGGTGGAGTTGATCTTGACGGGGGTGCGGCTGACGGAGCCACTGCTAATCGGGGTTGTTTTCGTGATTTTGGCTTTAGGCATGGCAGTTAGTTTACATTAGGGATCGCAAAGGTAAAGACCTGGATGGTCACGGGCTGGTCCTTGCGGATCGGCGTTCCGGCCGCGGGGTCCTGCGTCGCCACCTTGTCAATTTCGGTTAGGTTCGTCGACGGCGTTTCCTGCTGGTTCGTCGCACCGCTGTGGCCTGCTGCTTCCAGCGTCTTGCCCACCTGCGTGACGTGCAGGCCGACGAGGTTCGGCGTGCGGATCAGCTGCCCGTTGCTCACCTTCACCGTGACGACGGTTCCCTCCGCCACCTCCGTCCCCTCGCCGGCGGTGGAGATGACGGTGCCTTCGGGCTCCACGCCGTCGACCATCTGCATCTGCACCCCGAAGCCCATGGCCTTGAGGTTGGATTGCGCGGTTTCGAAGGTGGTGCCGTTCTGCGCGGGCACGCGGACGAGTTTCTGCCCGATGGACACGGTGATGGTGACCTCGGTTCCCTTCGACACCTGGCTGCCTGCGGACGGCGACTGCTCGAGGATGAGGCCTTCCTTGACGGTGTCGGAGTTGTCTTCCTTCACCGTGGTGGCGAGTTTCAGGCCCTCTTCTTCGAGTCGTTTCTGCGCGTCCGCAGTGTTGAGGTTCTTCAGGTCGGGGACCTCGGTGATCTCCTTGCCGGTGGATACGTACACTTCCACGGTCGTCCCCGCAGGCACACGGGAGTTCTCCGCAGGCGAGGTACGGATGATGTGGTTTTTCTCCACAGTGGGGGAGGTCTCTTCCTTAATCGTCGTCTTCAGGCCCGCGCTTTCCAGCTTGGTCAGCGCTTCTTCCGTGGGCAGGTTGGCGATCTGCGGGATGGCGACGGATTGGCTCGTCTGTTTCTGGTTGCTGCCGCCGAGGTCGAGGTAGTTGTAGGCGAAGACTCCGGCGAGCGCGAGGAAGATGGCTGCGAGGACGGCGACGATCCACCGCCACGGGTTGGACTTCGGCTCGTCGGGTTCCGCGTCCTCCGGCGATTCCGCAAAGTCTGCGGGTTCTCCCACGGCAACTGCGGCCGCCGGCTCCGGCTCCGCGACTGCGGTGGCGCCGGGCTCCGCGTAGGAGCGCGCGGCCAGGGGCGTGCCGCCGCGGGCGAGGGTGCCGAATTCTTCGGCGAGTTCGCCTGCGGTTTGGTACCTGTCGTGGGGATTCTTGGCCATGGCCGTGAGCGTCACGGCGTCGAGCGCGAGCGCCTCGCTGGGCGTCAGCCCCGCGACGAGCGTCGATGGCGCTGCGGGGTCCTCGGTGACGTGCTGGTAGGCGACGGAGAACGGCGTTTCGCCTTCGAACGGCGGGTGCCCGGTGACGAGTTCGTAGAAGACGCAGCCGGTGGCGTAGATGTCGCTGCGCCCGTCGGCGACCTTGCCGCGCGCCTGCTCAGGGGACAGGTACTGCGCCGTCCCGATCACCGCCGAGGTCTGCGTCATCGCGGATGTCGTGTCCGTCGTGGCGTGCGCGATGCCGAAGTCCATCACCTTGACGTCGCCGGTGTTGGTGATCATGATGTTGGCGGGTTTGATGTCGCGGTGGATGATCCCGGCTTCGTGGGAGCAGGCGAGCGCCTGCGCGACGGGTTCCATGATTTTCGCCGCTTCGCGTACGGGCAGCGGTCCGACGTCGCGGAGCGTTTTGCCGTGTACGAGTTCCATGACGATGTAGGGCACGTCCATGCCGTCGCGGTGGATGGTGCCGGTGTCGTAGACGCTGACGATGGCGGGGTGGTTGAGCTGCGCGCTGTTTTGCGCTTCTTTCTTGAACCGTTCGCGAAACCCGTCGTCGCGTGCGAGGTCGTTGCGGAGGATCTTGATGGCGACGTCGCGGCCGAGGATGGTGTCGGTGGCCTGGTAGACGTCGCTCATTCCGCCGGTGCCGATGGAGTCACCGATTTCGTAACGTGACGCGATCATGGTTCCTCCAAATTCAGAAAGTCAGTGGGCAGCGGTTGTTCCGGTATGGGCATCATACTCGTGGGGGTGCGCTTTTGTGTAGTTGGCGTGCTTTCCACGCTTGTCGACGCCTCCGTCGTCGCCGTCTCCTTTTCACTCGTCGTCGGCTTCTTCTCCGTGGTTTCCTCCGCCTTCGTAGGGGTCGGCGCAACGGTTTGCGTCACGACGACCTCGCTGGTGGTGGTCACGGCCGTCGTCACCGGCGGCTGTGTCGGCGACGGGGTCGTCGGCGAGTCGTCTTGCACGCCGATGAAGTAGTACATGAACGCGCCGATGCCGGCGAGCAACAGCACGGCGATAAAGATGAGCCAGCCGCTGCCTCCCTCCTTCGGCGTCTGCCGGGGCCGCTTCGCGGGAACCGTCGTCGGCCGCACCTCCCGCCCGAGCGCCCGCGTCGTCTGCGTGACCGCGGGGGCGACGGTGGTCGGCGGCGCGCCGGCAGGCCGCTGCCCGCCGCGCACCTGGGACACGGCCCCGGCGAGCGTGGCGCCGTCGCGGAACCGGGCGCTGGGGTCCTTGCGCAGGCAGATGCCGATAAGCTCGCGGACCTGCGGGGAGATCGACGGCGGCATGGCGGGCGGCGCCTGGTTGATGTGGGCGATCGCCACGGAGACGGAGTTGTCGCCCACAAACGGCCGGTGCCCGGTGAGCATCTCGTAGCCGACGACGCCGAGCGAGTACACGTCGGAGGCGGGCCCTAGCGGGTTGCCCTGCGCCTGCTCCGGGGACACGTACTGCGCGGTGCCGACGACCATCCCGGTCTGCGTGAGCGGCACGGCGCTGGCTGCCTTGGCGATGCCGAAGTCAGTGATCTTCACCTGCCCCTGCTCGGTGATGAGCAGGTTGCCGGGCTTGATGTCGCGGTGGATCATGCCGGCGCGGTGGATGGATGCGAGCCCGTGGGCGGCCTGTTCGAGCACGTCGAGGGCGACGTCCTCCGGCAGGCTCGCTTCGCGAGCGAGTAAGTCGGCGAGCGATTCGCCGCGCACGTATTCCATGACGATCGCGTCGTCGGTGAAATCGTAGGTCTGCACCACGTTGGGGTTGTTGACCTGCATGGCGGCGCGCGCCTCGTTCTGGAACCGCTGCACGAATTCCGCATTGCCGGTGAGCTCCGGCTTGAGCTTCTTCACAGCAACCTCGCGGCCGCGGCGGTCGCGGGCGAGCCACACGGTGGACATGCCGCCGTGGCCGATGACGTCGATGAGCTGGTAGTTATCCACGTGCTGCTCCCAAAATCTCTCTGCCGATGGGTGCTGCGGTGGTCGCCCCCACTGCCCGCGCACCCTGGTCACCGCCATTCTTTACGACGACTGCCACGGCCACGTCGCCTTCGAAGGCAATGTACCAGCCGTGGGGGTCAGAGTTCCTGGAATCCTCACCGTGCTCTGCGGTACCGGTCTTGGAGGCGATGGCGCCACCCTGGTAGCCAAGCGTCGAGCGCTCGGAGGCGCGCATGAGCTCCGCGATCTGGTCGGAGACCTCCTTCGGCATGACCTCGGCGGCCTCGGTCGGGGTGGTCTTGTGCTTGACCTTCAGGTCGCGCCCGAGGACCTCGGACACAATGTACGGCTTCATCCGCAGCCCGTCATTGGCCACGGTCGCGGCGACGACAGCGTTCTGCAGCGCCGTCATGGACACGTCGCGCTGCCCGATGGCGGACTGCGCGCGCGCCGCAGCGTCGGTGAGGTCGCCGAGCGCGCCGGCGGATTCCGGCAGGCCCAGGTCGTAGGTTTCGCCGACGCCGAAGGCCTGCGCGGTCTTGGTGAGCTGCTCGTCGGTAAGCTGGCTGCCGAGCTGCGCGAAGGCGGTGTTGCAGCTGAGTGCGAACGCCGTGGTCAGCGTCACCGTGCCGCCACCGGCGCAGGCGGAGCCGCCGTAGTTCTCCAGCGTCGCCGTCGTGCCGGGCAGCGTGATTTGCGGCGCGCCGGTCAGCGGCGAGCCGGGGGCGTAGCCGTTCATGAGCGCGGCGGCCGTCGTGATCACCTTGAACGTCGATCCCGGCGGGAGGCTGTCCTGCGTCGCGTGGTTGAGCAGCGGGCTCATCTCGTCGTTGGACAGGCTGTCCCAGTTGTCGGTCGCCGTCGCCGGGTTGTAGCTCGGTGTCGAGGCGATCGCCAAGATTTCGCCTGTCGACGCCTTGATGGCCACCGCTGCTCCCTCATACCCGCGCGATGCGAGCCCCTGGTACGCGGCCTTCTGCAGCTTCGGGTCCACCGTCAGTTTGACGGTGTTCTCCCCGTTGAGCACATCGTTCTGGCTGGCCTCCAAGCCGGCGGCACCGAACTGGGGGTCGAGGTAGCCGATCGTCGGGCCGTAGAGCGGCGCGGACTCGCCGTAGCTGCGCTTGTACGTCCCGTCTTCCTGCTTCTCACTGTGGGCGAGGACCTCCCCGCCGGCGGTGATCGGGCCACGGGCGATCATCTGCGCGCGGTAGAACTGCCTCCGGTTGAGCGGGTTATCGGCGAGCTCATCGGTGCGAAACACCTGCACCCACGTGAGGTTCACGAGCAGGATGAAGACGAGGACCAAAGAAAACAGGCTGGCTATGCGGATCGTGCGGTTCATGAACGAGCCTCCTCCGAAACGCGGATGAGCAGCGCCAAAAGAATGTAGTTAGCCATCAGGCTGGAGCCACCCTGCGACATAAACGGCGTGGTCAGGCCGGTCATCGGCATGAGCGCCGAGATGCCGGCGACAACGACGAACACCTGAATAATGACGGTCAGCGACAGCCCGCCCGCGAGCAGCTTGCCATAGGAATCGTTGGTGCCCATGGCCGCCTTGAAGCCGCGGGTGACAAGGATCGCAAACAGGACGAGGATCGCCGCCAGCCCCGCCAGGCCCAGTTCCTCGCCCACGGCGGCGAGGATGAAGTCGGAGTGCGCGACGGGAACCTCCTGCGGGAACCCCTGGCCGAGCCCGGTGCCGCCGGGTCCGCCCCAGCTCAGGCCAAAGAGCGCCTGGGAGAGCTGGTAGCCGGTGGTGTCGTAGTGGGCGATCGGGTCGAGGAAGTTGTTCACGCGGGACTGGATCTTGTCGGAGATGGTGTAGATCCCCACGCCGCCGATGGCGACGAGGATGCCGCCGATGACGAGCCAGGATTCGCGACCGGTGGCCAGGTAAATCATCCCGAGCACGGTGCTAAACAGCAACAATGCGGGGCCGAAGTCGTTCTCCAGCGCCATGATCACCAGGGCGATGCCCCAGACGATGACAATCGGCGCCATGTCGCGCAGGCGCGGGAACTGCATCCCCGCCACGCGGTAGCCCGCCACGTTGAACAGCGCGCGTTTGGTGGTCAACAGCTGGGCGATGAACAGGATGAGGAGGATCTTGGAGAACTCGCCCGGCTGCAGCGAGAACGGTCCGATGGAGATCCAGATTCGTGCGTCGGCATTCGCCGGCGCCCACGGCCACACGATGGGCAGCGCCAGCAGGATGAGCCCCACGAGCCCGAGGATGTAGGAGAAGCGTGAGAGGACGCGGTGGCTTTTCACCACCACGAGCGTGGCCACGAACAGGCCCACGCCGACGACGCTCCACAGCACCTGCTTGGATGCCAGGGTTGTCTCCAGGGCATCATCAAGCCGGTAGATCATGATGAGTCCGAAGGCGTTGAGGAGAGCCGCGACGGGCAGCATGATCTGGTCGGAGTTCGGGGCGAGGATGCTGAGAGCCACGTGGGCAATGGCGAAGATGCCGATGAACCCGCCGATGATCCAGGCGACCTCCCATGTCAGCGGGTTTCCTAAGGCAAGCTCCAGGTTGATAACCGCCGCCGTCAAAACGACGGCGGCGAGGATCAGGAGGCCACTTTCGATGGCGCGAAACTTCACCTGTTAGTTCACCTCCCGGCAGTTGACCCCCGGCGTGGTGAGGTCGCCGTCGCCGGGCTTGTCCTGCTTCTCGCGCGTGACGCACGGCGGCAGGGCACTATCGGCGAGCCTGCGCACCTGTCCCAGCGCGTCGTCGTAGGAGCCGTCGGGAAGCGTCGCGACGGAGGCGCGGGCGTCCTCGGGCAGGTCGGTGAGCTTGAAGGTACGGCAGTTGTCCTCGAGCGAGATGTTGCCGCTCGCGTCGATGCACGGCCGCTGGTGCACATGCGACAGCCCGGCGATGTCAACACCCTTGAAGATGGCGATATCGTCACCGTCGGCCGCGACGTAGTAGTTGTTGTTCACGGCCCGCCAGCCGAAGAAACCTACACCTGCGATGACGAGCAGCGCGATGAGCCCAAAGATCCAGCCCGTGTGCCTTTTCTTCGCTTCCTTACCCGGTACCTCCGCCGACGTCGGAGGTATGACCTCCGGCTTTGCCCGTCCCGCAAGCGCCGCCCGTCCGGCGGCCGTGTTGGGGTTCGGGTCGTACGTAGCGTTCGCATCGAGCGCGCCGACGACGAGCGGTTCCCGTTCCTCCGGATCCGTCATCACCACATCGGCGACGACGACGGTGACATTGTCCGGCCCGCCGGAGCGCAGCGCGAGCTCCACCAGCGTGTTCGCGGCATCCTGCGGGGTGCCCTGGCCGAGCGCCGTCTCGATGGTGGAGGCGGTGACGGGGTCGGTGAGCCCGTCGGAGCAGAGGAGGACGCGGTCGCCCTCCTTCAGGTCGAGGTCCTTGAGCAGTGGTTCGACGGGGATGCCACAGTAGGCCTTGAGCAGCTTGGACCGGTCGGGGTGGGTGGAGACCTCGTCGGGGGAGAGCTTGCCCGCGTCGACAAGCGATTGCACGTACGTGTCGTCGTGGGTGATCTGGGCGAGTTTCCCGTCGCGCAGCAGGAACCCGCGGGAATCCCCGAGGTGCACCATGCCGATGCCCTCCGGCCCCGCGAGCAGCGCCGTCAGCGTCGTGCCCATGCCGTCGGTCTCCGGGTGGCCGGAAATGTGCTGGTGGATGGAGGCATTGCCATCGTTGGCGACGGCACCGAGCAGCGCCAGCAGGTCATTATCACCGGGGTCGGCGTCCAGCACCTTCATGTGGTTGATCATGAGCTGGGAGGCGACTTCGCCGGCTGCGTGCCCGCCCATGCCGTCGGCGAGCGCGATGAGGTGTGTGCCCGCATAGGCGGAGTCCTCGTTATTGCCCCGGACGAGCCCCACGTCGGAGCGCGCCGCGTAGTTAAAAGCAAACATTTAGGGAACCAACCTCACTATTGTCTGGCCGATCTTAATCTCGCTGGTGGTATCCACCGTCTCCGGCTGGTCAATCTTGTACCCGTTGACAAACGTGCCG
>ERZ1031016.198-NODE-198-length-10354-cov-9.989222_pt1 | contig 10354 bp, 9 predicted proteins | sample MGYA00518593_ERZ1031016 | MGnify/ENA primary metagenome ERZ1031016 (study PRJEB33718, sample SAMN03159727) | human skin metagenome | collected 2014-05-20 | study: EMG produced TPA metagenomics assembly of the PRJNA266117 data set (Human skin bacterial metagenome... | reverse complement strand
TAAACAATGTCATGACCTTAAGCGTGAACAATGTCATGACATCAAGCGTGCAAAAGATAGTGACACATAACACCAACTCTCCGGAAAGTCCCTACCAACTAACCGCATCTGACACCAATTTCAGCATCTTTATCACGACAGGGTGATCGGTGTGTGATCTCACCGGTTTTGAGCCTAGGGATTGTTGGACGGGTTCGGTGGATCCTAGTGATGCCTGGAATCATTTGACTTCTTTTTGTAGACGAGCTCGGGCAAGTCGAGGTCATAAATTGCTGGACGATGTTAGGACCACGGATTTAGTAACGCCGTGGTGAGCAACCCGATAGTCACCACGGTGATACTAGATCCCCCGCGCGACAAGAGGAGGATAAAAGCAATCTGATGTTGGGAGGGGCTCTCAAATGCAATGTGTCTCACCCACACGGGTGAGACACATTGCTGAGTTCTAATTAGGGGAGCGGGTACCTAGGCCTCGTAGGTGACTTTGCCTCGCAGCATCGTCATGGTGACCTTGGACTTGAACTCCTTGCCGAGGAAGGGAGAGTTGATACTCTTCGACTTCGTGCCTTCCGCATCGAACGTCCAAGGCGAATCCTCCGAAACGAGAGTGAGGTTGGCAGGGGAACCGACCTCGATCTTTCGCCCGTGCTCGTGGAGGCCGGCGATCTGTGCAGGGTTTTCAGAGAACACCTTTGCAATGAATCGCCAGTCAGCAGATCCGGACTCGACGAAGATTTCTGCGAGCAGAGGCAGCGTAGTCTCAAGCCCGATCATTCCAGGTTCCGCACGGTTAAACTCAATCAGCTTGAGCTCCTGGGGTACTGGAGTGTGGTCGGATACTACGCAATCGATCACACCGTTGAGCAGTGCGTCATTGAGAGCATCCTGGTCACTGCTGTCGCGAAGCGGTGGCATGACTTTGTAGACGCTGTCGTAACCCTGGATTGTCGAGTCGTTGAAAACCAGGTTTGCGATTGCGACAGAAGCGGAAATCTTGGTTCCTTCGTCCTTCGCGTTCTTGACAATCTCCACGGTTCCCTTAGAAGAGATAGTAGAGAGATGAACGCGGGCACCAAATTCGCGAGATAGCAGCGCGTCACGGGAGGCCACGATCTCTTCTGCGCTTCGCGGGATACCGCGGATTCCTGCGTTGCCAGCGTAGAAACCTTCGTGAGCATGTGCGTCGTCCGCGAGTGTGGGTTCCTGGCAGAACTCACTAATGAGTACGTCTGTGCCGTGGGCGTATTCCATCGCGCGTCGCATGATCACGGAACTAGCCACGGATTTTTTGCCTTCAGAAAAGACACCGCATTGTGAAAGGGAATCCTTTAGGAGGCCAAACTCGGTTAGTTCTTCGCCCTTTCGTCCCTTTGTAATCGAAGGAACCGGAATGATGTCGCAGAGCCCGATGGCCCTTGATTTGAGGGTAACGCCTTCAACGAGTGACGGGTCATCCAGAACTGGAGTCGTGTTGGGCTGAGCAAAAACTGCGGTGATGCCGCCTCTAGCTGCTGCTTCTGATGCGCTATTCAGGTCTTCGGCGTATTCTGTTCCTGGTTCGCCGAGGTTAGCGCTCAAATCGACCATGCCTGGCAGCAGTACAGAATTGTTGCTGTCAAAGGTCTCATCGGCTTCTTTAGCATCGGGCCCGATGTATTCGATGATCCCATCTTCGATGAGAACATTTTGCGGTTTGCCTTCGCCGTAGGGCCGGACTGATGTTAGCAGAGTTTTCATTTTTAGATCTCTTCCTTTCCGGAGAGCAAAGCAAACAGAACAGCCATACGGAGGTAGACACCGTTTGCGACTTGGTCAAGCACTACTGATTGGTCGCAATCTGCGACCGAGTACTCGATTTCATTACCGCGGATCATCGGTCCGGGGTGCATAACGAGCGCGTTCTTCTTCATCTTTGCAAGGCGCTCCGGGGTGAGACCGTATCGTGCTGAATACTCGCGATTGCTCGGGAAGAATCCGCCGAGCATGCGTTCCTGCTGCACTCGCAGGAGCATGATCGCGTCGAGGTGCTTCAGAACTGGGTCCAGATCATAGTGAATTTCGGCGGGCCACGATTCGACTCCTGCCGGCATCAGCGTAGGCGGTGCGACGAGAATGACGTTAGCTCCCATTTTGCTCAGAAGCTGGACATTGGACCGTACCACGCGAGAGTGGAGGAGGTCGCCGACAATTGCAATTGTGCGGTCCTTGAAGCCACCAAGCTTCTGACGGAATGTAACGGCATCAAGAAGAGCTTGAGTTGGGTGCTGGTGAGAACCATCGCCACCGTTTACAACACTGGGGCCGGTGCCATCGGGGTCAACCCAATCAGCCAGCAGCTTTGGGGCTCCTGAGCTTGGGTGTCGAATGATGAAGGCCTCTACTCCAAGGGCTTTGAGCGTCAGGCCGGTATCGCGCAGAGATTCACCTTTCTTCACGCTTGAACTGGAAGCAGAGATACTGAGGACATCTGCACTGAGAGCCTTAGCTGCAGTATCGAAGGAAGATTTTGTGCGCGTGGAATTCTCGTAGAAGAGGGATGCAATTTGGCGGCCGCGCAAGCTGGGAAGTTTGCGGATTTCTCGCCCTGCAAGAGCATTCCGGAATTCATCAGCCTGGTCCAGGAGGAATGTGATTTCCTCAGCTGATAGGTCATCGATCGAGATTAGGTGCTTCACTCTGCTGCCTCATTTCGTTGAAGAATGCGGTCCTGCGCATCCAGTGGTTGTAGTTCGCATTCCAGAGACTGGTTTTCAAGGCCGTCACATTGCATGCCTACGTAGTCGGCTTTGATCGGAAACTCAGTCTGCTTGCGGTCCACCAGAACAGCGAGTTCAACGCGCTTCGGGCGTCCAAGGTCACGTAGAGCATCCAGCGCCGCGCGAATTGTGCGACCAGTGAAGAGAACGTCATCAATGAGGACAACGATTTTCTCTTGAATCCCCCCTGTGGGATATACCGTCTGCCTTAGTGCACGGTGCGGGCGATTTCTTAAATCGTCCCTATATGGTGTGATATCAATTGCCCCGGTTGGTAGGTTAACCCCGGATATTTTTGCGATTTCCTTCTCGATCCTTTGTGCCAGTGGCACGCCTCCCGATGGGATCCCCAGAAGAACAACTTTTCTGTCGGCGATGTCGCGTCGATCGTGATTTTCAACTATCTGGTGCGCGATAAGTGAAATGAGTTTAGAAACCTCAGTCGCATCGGCGATGCAAGTTTCACCATTCTCAAATTGTGTCATCGAGCGCCTCCTTTCCCGCCTCTCTGTGCGGTCCGTTAAAGGATATTGCCGAGAAATGATTGTAGTGAAATGGGAATCCAATGCAAGAAAAACGCAGAGAGATCTTTATCACACAAAACGTTCGTTTAAGAAAGAAATAACCTTAACCCCTAAAAAGTATGCAGGAACCGTGAAAAACACTGTACACTTGTGCCATCCAAATGCTATCTGTAATAGGGTTACCTAAAATCAGATGTCTGTTCCTGAACCGCGGTACTGATTCGAAAGGTGTGGTTGCTTCGGTGTTTCTGCTTAATTACACTGTGTTGCTTTTAGTGGCGTCTGGGATAATTGCGGGAGTTTCCCTTAGCGCTTTTATGCTTAGTCGCAATCAAACATATTTTTGGCTTGGCCTGGCCTACGCCTTTTACTGCCTCGATATCTCTCTCATGCTTCGTCCTAGTTTCCAGTTGGCTACGGGGTCCGTTTATGCCCCTGGCCACATAACGTCGCCACTGGAATCGGTTATCTATGGGTCAGGTGTGTTGTTTTGCTTTACAACGGTAATGCTAAATTATGTCGGTCTGAAAAGCTATTGGCGTGTCTTGGTCGTCCTATCTTTTAGCCTGCTCAGTGGTTTGGACTACTTCCTGATAGAGGACCCGATTTGGAGGCAATTCGGGTTTTTTGCCGTACGCAATCTCTTTTCATTGGCCCTATTGATTGCAATGGCTTTCGTGTACTTACGCACCAGTGACCAATTCGAAAGGACGCGTTTTGGCCGTTTCCGAATTCCGGGCGTGTTCATAACCCTAGGGATATTTGGAATCATCGGAGAAAACGTCTTTTTCCAGTTGATCGTGCCGTTAATTAAACCAAGTTACGAGTCCTCTCCGTTCATGTCGGAGCGAAATTTCGCAGAGAATTTTGTGATGATGGGGCTTGGTGTGTTCATCCTCGTTAAGTGCAGAAGAATGTTCCTCTTGCATCGTGAAGATCCGAAAGCAAGTTACGAAGATGGGAGCAAACGATTCGTCGAACGTATGCTTGATGATTACTACGCAAAGTTTAAGCTATCGCATCGGGAACAAGACGTATTGCGTGCATTAATCCGGGGGAAGACAAACCGAGAAATAGCTGATGAATTGGACATTGCAATTGGTACGGTCAAAGTTCATTTGCATAACATTTCAAAGAAAACAGGAGCTAAAGGGAGAGACGGAATCATTAAGTCTTTCTTCGCTGAACTCTAATTCACGGTCAAGTATGGGCTCCCGCCGGTGGTCTGTGTTCTCATAGGGGGAAGCGAGGGAGGGGTGGTCTATGTGTTGTTCAACCTGATTTGTCGAGGGGGTGCAACGGCATTGTTTTCGCTGGTTGATTAGCGGTCTATTAGCGCCTATCGGCCGTTGTGTGTATCTTGCCTGAGAAAAAGGTGGAGCCCAATGTTTAGGCTGCTAGATCAACACTGCTAGATCAACTCTCCGGTACGTTGGATGACCTTTGCGAGATTGTTTCGTCGATTCCCGTGGTATACGCACGGTAGAGACAGGGGGTGCGGAGGTAAAGGGGCTTATTGCTGGTCTCTTGTCAAATGTGTGCTGTTTCGAAGCTCTCCTATTTACCTGCCAATCAGAGGTGAAACAGAACAAAATGTCTACATAATGACGGATATGTCACAAAATATGAATTCTGTTCCTCAAGTCTCCCTTCTGTTGGGGGTTGAAAATTGGTTCGGGTTAGGTTTATTTATCTAAATTCATGCAGAAACTGTAGAGATTTCGTGGGGGAAATCTTTGGAAGAGGCAAACTGAGGGTTACGTTTATTAACGTTATAACCTGCATAAACGCCTCGGTTTAGGGATGGTTCATTTGTTCCTAAGCGGAAATTGTAATTGAATAATCTGAAAACAAGTCAGCGTATATAGGGGAAACGTCTTGTAAATCGAAGGGGCAGGATTGCAATCTGGATTCAGCGGTTATCCGGGAGCAAAACGCTTCCGCCGCAGGCGGTACCTTCACGGAAGCTACCGGCGAACGAAAGGAATTGACATCATGCCAGTAAGTCTCAGTGGCCGTTCATTCTTGAAGCTCCTCGATTACACCCCGGAGGAGATTCGCTACCTGATCAACCTTTCCAAGCAGTTCAAGCAGCTCAAGCTGACCAACACCCCTCACCGTTACCTTGAGGGTAAGAACATTGTCCTGCTGTTTGAGAAGACCTCGACTCGTACTCGTTGCTCCTTCGAGGTTGCCGGAAACGATCTGGGCATGGGCGTTACCTACCTTGATCCGGGTTCATCTCAGATGGGCAAGAAGGAGTCCATCGAGGATACCGCTCGCGTTCTCGGCCGCTTCTATGACGGCATCGAGTACCGTGGCTTTGCCCAGGAGAACGTGGAGGATCTGGCTGCCAACGCTGGCGTCCCCGTTTGGAATGGCCTGACCACAGAATTCCATCCGACCCAGATGATCGCAGATATGCTCACGGTCGAGGAGAACTTCACTGATGGCCTCAAGGGCAAGAAGTTCGTGTTCATGGGCGATGCACAGAACAACGTCGCCAACTCTCTGATGGTTGTCTGCGCAAAGCTGGGGCTTCACTTCGTGGCTTGCGGCCCGAAGGATCAGATGCCCAAGGCAGAGCTCGTCAGCGAATGCGAGAAGATCGCCGCTGAAACCGGTGGATCCGTAACCCTGACGGAAGACGTCAAGGAAGCAGCAACGGGTGCTCACGTTATCTACACGGACATCTGGGTTTCGATGGGCGAGGAGTCTGACGAACTCTGGAAGAAGCGCATCGAGCTTCTCCAGCCCTACCAGGTGAACCAGGAAATGATGGATATGGCTGACGACAATGCAATCTTCATGCACTGCCTGCCGTCCTTCCACGACACCAAGACCACCGTTGGTGCTCAGATCGCCGAGAAGTTCAACATCTCTGAGATGGAAGTAACCGACGAGGTGTTCGAAGGCCCGCGTTCTCGCGTCTTTGATGAGGCAGAAAACCGCATGCACACCATCAAGGCGGTTATGTACGCAACGCTGAAGTAATAAACCACTTTGAGGATCAGGCTTTGCCTGATCCTCAAAGTTTTTCGGGGGAATTCTACCTATTGTCGCCGGGCGTTCACGTCGGGCTTTTGCAAATACATTTTGGAGTCTCTTTCATGAATAATTCACAGCGCAGAATGGTCGTAGCTCTCGGCGGAAACGCCCTCGGGAATGATCCGCAGGAACAGCTGAGGCTGATTCGCGATACAGCTAAACCACTGGTCGATCTGGTCGAACAGGGTGTTGAGGTTCTCGTCACGCACGGAAATGGGCCGCAGGTTGGTTCCATCAAGGTTGCGACCGACGTAGCAGCTCAGACTGGAGCTTCTCCTGAGTTCCCGTTCGCGGAGTGTGGCGCAATGTCGCAAGGCTACATTGGCTACCACCTGGCTCAGGCTCTGGACAACGAATTCAACGCCCGTGGGATGGAAAAGAACTCGTTTTCAATCGTGACCCAGACAGTCGTTGATAAGGACGATCCTGCCTTTGAGCATCCCACGAAGCCTGTCGGAGCAATGCTGACAAAGGAACAGGCAGACGCCAAGCACGAGGAAACAGGCGATATTTACGTTGAGGATTCGGGGCGCGGTTGGCGTCGCGTCGTTGCATCGCCGAGCCCGGTCGAGATCCTGGAATCCAACGTCATCTCTCAGTGCCTTGGTGCCGGATCTGTTGTGATTGCCTCCGGTGGCGGCGGAATTCCGGTTGTGAAGGATGAAGACGGAATTCACGGCGTTTCTGCAGTTATCGATAAAGATCGAAGCGCTGCACTGCTGGCTCAGCAGATCGATGCGGACACGCTCTTGATTCTCACGGCTGTGGATAAGGTTGCCATCAACTTCAACACTCCGGAGCAAAAAGACCTCGATTCGATGACCGTTGCTGAAGCAGAGAAATACATCGAGGAAGGTCAGTTTGCTCCCGGCTCGATGCTGCCAAAGGTGGAGGCCTGCATCGACTTTGTGAAGTCGGGCCCTTCTCGGACTGCCATCATTACCTCCCTCGCTCAGGCAGACAAGGTATTTGCTGAGGGAGCAGGAACCACTATCACCCAATAATCGCGTTCATTGCTAACGCGTTACACCAGTATTTTCCTGCTTTACAGCGGGAAATACTGGCAGCACGGACAGTGAAGAAAGGAAAGACGTGTCCGCCACATCAATCTCAGCGGTAAACAACGAATCCGCGCCTCCAGACGAATCGCCCGAAGTAGAAGAAAAGAAGACGAAGAGCTTCAATTTTCCAAGCGCTTTCAGCATCCTTTTTGTTCTAACCGTCATTGCGGCTATCGCAACCTGGTTTGTGCCGGCGGGCTCGTACTCAAAAATCTCCTACGACCCTGAAGCTGGAATGCTTAATCTGCTCCATCCTAATGGTGCATTGGATACGCTTCCAGCTACCCAAGAAACCCTGGATAAACTTGGGGTATCGATCGATATCCAGAGCTTCCTGTCCGGTGCGTTAAGCAAGCCGGTTTCTGTTCCTGGAACCTTTGAATACGTTACCCAGCACGCCGCCTCCCTGATGGATATTCCGGTAAGTATGGTCGCCGGAACCATTGAGGCCGCAGACATCATCGTCTTCATCTTGGTTCTCGGTGGTCTCATCGGCGCAGTTCGTGCTACAGGCGCATTCGAAGCTGGCCTATTTGCGCTAACTAAAAAGACCAAGGGACGCGAATTCGTGCTCATCGTTGCAGTTTCGCTCCTCATGGCGCTTGGCGGTTCCTTCTGCGGGCTTGAGGAGGAAGCAGTTGCGTTTTACCCGATCCTGGCACCTATCTTTATTTCCTTTGGCTACGATGCCATTACTGTAGTTTCGGCCATCTTCCTGGCCGGATCGATTGGATCGGCGTTCTCAACAATCAACCCATTCTCGGTGATCATTGCGGCTAACGCTGCTGGTATTCAGTTTACCGAGGGGATTGGATGGCGCATTCTCGGTCTCGTCATCGGTAGCGTTGCCTTGCTGTTCTATATCCACTGGTACAGCAAGAAGGTGAAAGAGGATCCTACTTTCTCCTACAGCTACGAAGACCATGACAAGTTTGCAAACGAGTGGGGCATGGCAGCCGAAACGAGTGAAGTTCCCGCCTTTACTCTGCAAAAGAAGATCACGCTGATTCTCTTTGCCTTTGCATTCCCGTTGATGGTTTGGGGCGTGATGAGTAAGGGCTGGTGGTTCCCGACGATGGCCGCTTCCTTCCTCATCATCACGATCGCCATCATGATCATTGCATGCCTTGGTAAGAACGGAATGACAGAGGCAAAAATTGTCGACGCATTCACCGAGGGTTCTTCCTCCATGGTCGGCGTCGCACTGATCATCGGCCTGGCTCGTGGCATCAACAAGATCCTCAACGATGGCATGATCTCCGACACGATGCTTGACGGTGCTACCCGGCTTGTCTCGGGCATGCACGGTCCCGTGTTCATCGTCATGCTGATGCTGGTGTTCTTCCTCTTGGGCTTTGTAGTCCCGTCTTCCTCTGGCCTTGCTGTGCTGTCTATGCCGATTATGGCTCCCCTTGCTGACACGGTCGGAATTCCGCGATTCATTGCTGTCTCTGCATTCAACTGGGGCCAGTACGCAATGCTATTTATCGCTCCGACTGGACTGATCATGGCAACGCTGCAAATGCTGCATGTGAAGTTCTCGCACTGGCTAAAGTACGCAATTCCAGTGGTGATTTTCCAGCTAATCCTTGCTGCTGTCCTGTTGATTATTCAGGTGGTTGTTTACGCATAAGTGAGGAAACAGAAGGGTCTGGGCTGCAATCTTTGCGGTCCGGCCTTTCTGCGTTTCTCTCATCGTCGCGCATGCTTATTTTCGTGTGCTGAGTTTGAATCCACGTGTGGTTTAGAAGGGTAACAGTGTGCCGACTTTCCTGTTCGGCCAGCGTCTGCACTGACGTTTGAAACCCCCACCCACCAAAAGAGCTCCTCGCCATTATGTGGTGAGGAGCTTTGTGCTGTTCCCGGGGTTGGGCGTGTTAGCGGAGGAGGCCGTCTGCCTTCGCTGCGTTGTAGATGCCGCCGAGGCCAACGAGGGCGAGGACAGTCCACAGGATGCCCCAGGTTGCCTGGGTGGCGTAGTATGCCTGGTCGCTGGTCATGCCGAGGTCGCTGATGGAACCGCTGACGAAGGATGCGGCCTCCTGGGTCCTGGGCATGGTGCCGGTGCCCTCCGTGGCGAAGCGGCCGATGGCCTGCAGGTTGTGGATGCCGTTGGTGATGGCGTCGCGGTCGGCGTACGCGTTGAAAACAGACGGAGCATCTTCCGGGGCGACGGACGGTGTCGGCCTGGGCGACGACACCGCCGAAGCTCACGGCGAGGGCGGTGGAGGCTGCGAGGAGGGACGTGGGCAAAGAACGTATTGTGTGCCTTTTGAAGGGTGATGGAGAAATTCCAAAACATAGAATAAAACTAATGTGTTGGCGGGTTCAAAACCGGCGTGGGAAACGGTCACACAATGCGGCCCATGGCGTCGCGCCCGCCGTAGCAAGACTTACCGTCATTTAGTAGCAGATGTGCGGAAAAGTCAGGCGGTCAAACTTGCTACCAGAAATCACAGTACCTTTTGTGCGCAGCCGCTAAAACACCAGTATAAACACCACCTAAAACAGCCCCCAAACCTCCAAATGCCCCACAACCCCTACCCCACAACGGACGAGTAGGGCACGACGAGCGGGGTGCCGGTGAGGGGTTGTCGATGACGACTCAGGGGAGGTTGTAGATGCGCTCAACGGTGGGGGCGGTGATGATCTAGCGGAGGAGCCCATGCCGAGGACGCGGCCTTTCCTCATGACAATGATGTTCGTGGCGTGGCGGGCGTGGGGGACGGCGATGAGCGTCTTTCCGCGCTGGTTGAGGCGGGTAAACAGGTCCATGAGCTCAATCTGGTTGGCGATGTCGGGGTACGTCGTCGGCTCGTCAAGCAGCGGAATCGGCGTGTCCTGCGCGAGCGCCATGGCCACCCATACGCGGGTGTTTTTGCCCAAACTACCGCAGTGGGCTATGCTTGTTGCGGTGGTTACCTTCTATGGTGGTGGGTAATCATGGTGTTTATAGCGCGAGGGA
>ERZ1031016.195-NODE-195-length-10585-cov-11.582431_pt1 | contig 10585 bp, 13 predicted proteins | sample MGYA00518593_ERZ1031016 | MGnify/ENA primary metagenome ERZ1031016 (study PRJEB33718, sample SAMN03159727) | human skin metagenome | collected 2014-05-20 | study: EMG produced TPA metagenomics assembly of the PRJNA266117 data set (Human skin bacterial metagenome... | reverse complement strand
TCGACACCAGCGGCTACGTTGTTGTTCCGTCAAATGTGGAGCTTCACGAGTAGAAAATCCTACAAGTCCCCCATTTGCACAAACGCCAGTAGTTGCACTGCTACGGTGTTAGAATTTTTGCTATGAAACGATGCCTTGCCCTACCCCTAGCTGCGCTTTTAACCCTGAGCTCGTGTGCCATGAGCGAAAAGACCATTGAGGGAACCAATGTTGCCTGGAAGGCGTGTGAGGGGTCCACGACCTGCGAGACGGAGGTGCATGACCTCGTCGACAAGGGGTTGCTCACCGCGTCGGATGATGCCGACGGTGACGGCGTGATTGATGAGTCGGAGTATGCCGTCGCCAAGAAGCGCATTGAGGTGGAGGAGAAGGAGAAGGCGATCGAGAGCTCGCGGGCGTCCGAGTCACGCGCGTCTGAGTCGCGGGCGTCTGAGTCACGGGCGTCTGAGTCGCGCGCGTCCGCGTCACGGGAATCCGAGTACCGCGCGTCTGAGCAGGCTGAGCGGCAGCGCCAGCAGCAACAGCGACAGCAGCAGCAGGAGCCCACGCAGCGCCCGCAGCAGCAGGCACCGCAACCGCAGCAGTCCCAATACCAGTGGCCGTCGGTTCCGTACCAGCCCGGTCAGGGCATGGAATGGTTTACAAAGGGGCCGTTCCAGTCTGAATGGACCTGCGACCAAGACGCCTCGACGTGGCCGGCTGATACCTCTTATTGCTTCGAAGGACCTGACGGCTACGCCTACTACTACGCACTCAGGCAGGCCGCCCGCTAGGCGAAGACGGTCCCCCACTCGTCGCGCTTGGCAAGCATCTTTTCGACGGCTTCCTGGGCGCCCTTGAGGGAATGGTTCTGGCCCCAGCCACACTGCTTCTCATTGGCAGCGGGAACCTCGGTGGCGGCGAGGATGTCGCGGAAGGTCTGCTCGAGGATGTCCATGAAGTCCTCGGTGGAAATATCGAGGGTGATGGCGTAGAAGCCGGTCTGGCAGCCCATCGGGGAGAAGTCGATGAGGCGGTCGGTGTGGTTGCGCATGTGCTCGGCGGTCATGTGCTCGATGGAGTGGACGGTGGGCATCTCCAGATGCTCCTTGTTGGGTTGGCAGAACCGTACGTCAAACTTCCTGAGAACGTCTCCGCCGGGGAGCGTCTTCTCGTCCGCAATGCGGACGAAAGGAGCGTCGACAAGCGTGTGATCAAGATTGAAAGACTCAACATTCATGCGTTTTTCCATGGTCCCTAGTTTAATGGAGTGGACTAGATTTAATCATGCGCGGACAAAGGGAGTTTGGTATGGGAGTGTTAGCAAGGCTGACTGCGGTCATTGTCGCCGTGACCCTCGGCGTGGCCGGGTGCGCGACTCACACCGAGACGGAAGGCACAGTGCTCACGGTGGGCATGAGCCCGGGGCCGTACTCCATTATCTTCAAGGACGGGATCGAGCCCCTGCTCAAGGCCAAGGGGTACACCGTCAACTACCACGTCTACCGGGACCTCAACGAGGCAACCGACGCCCTGGTGGCGGGGAATGCGGATCTCAGCGTGGAGCAATACCCGGCCTACACGGACCTATATAACCGGGCCAAGGGCGGGACGCTGGTGAATATTGATACGCTGCCGACGATTCCGGCGGCGCTGTATTCGAAGGAGCACAGGTCGGTAGAGGAGGTAGCCCCGGGGCAAACGGTGGCCATCCCGAGAACGCCGGCGGAGCGCGATCGGGCGATGGAGCTCCTGCAAGAGGCGGGGTTTATCACGGAGAGCGACGATCGCGGACTCACCATCAGCGAGAGCAACAGCGAGGACCTGCCCGTCGAGCTGCCGAAGGTGGACTGGGTGGTGCTCCCGGGTTCTGTGAGCTACCCAGTGAAGGCGGACCCACGCATGCAGGTCTACCAGGAGAAAATGCGCCCTGAGCTGCTGCGCGCCATCACCGTCCGCGCGGAAGATGCCGACAGCCCGTGGGTGCACGACGTGCAGGCCGCGTACCACGATCCCGCGTTCATCTCCTACATGAAAAACGACAACGTGAACGACTACTGGTACGTGCCGTAACAGTTGCGCGGGAAAATTGGTCAGCGATGATTCTCTCGCTTACCGGGACGTGGAATATTGATCCATGCGGGCCGCCTCGTGACTCGGAAGACGCGGAAGATCTCTCATCCATCATGTCGGGGATCGCGCTTTCTCCCTGGTACGTCGGGGAAAGCAATGATGAATGAGACACGCTTGTCCTCGAGACATACTCTGCGGACAAGGGCTCGACACCTGTAGCGGGTTATCTACCATCAATCATGCTGGTTGGTTTGTAATACAAACAGGTAGCGCCATCACGGATCACGGTGGAATTGCATCCGGGCGAGAATCCCGTGTCCACATCGGCTCCCTGGTGGGGAAACTTCTTCAACCGAATTCACAGAAATGAGACGTGGGATTTAACCGTTTCGCCGTTTTCGCCTGGACTCGCCCGAAAAGCTTCAGACAAGCTTCCGTATCTTTTTGATGCCGATGGGGACAACGTAACGTCGACTTCGTGGGGACTCATGGAAGCCGCTGCCCTGATTAGCGTCTTTGCTGAAGAAAACGCGCAGTGGAAGAAGATTTCAATCGACGGCCAAGAACGCATTGTTGATTGACACGTCCTGGACGTGCATGCGCGTGAGTCCCCTGACGCTTTCACGGCTTTTCCGGTTTTAGAACTTCCGGAGTCGATGAGACGCCATCCAGGTGATCTGCATACCATTCCAGCGAGAGCCGCGCCATCCCTTTTTCGCGGAGGAGCCGCCCCTAGCCCCACCCGACCGGCGAAATTTCAGTTACATACGTGCGCACTTATTGCGCCGTTGCGCGCAGGATCTGCGCCAGATTTGTTGACCTGCACTTTTTGCGACGACACGCAGAACAGCTCATCTTTCCCATGCGTGTGCGCTTATTGCGCCGTTGCGCAAAACCAAATCTCACAATCCGGGGCGTACCCAAGCACCCAATAAGCAGCCACTTATTGCGCCGTTGCGCGCAACAAGATCCCACAGTCCGACGCGCGCCCAAGCACCCAATAAGCACCCGCTTATTGCGCCGTTGCGCACAGGGATGAGAGGCCGCGCATTGATCCCGGCGGGGACCCGGCACGCACACGGGCACGATCATGGCCCGTTGCGCGCTGGGGCCCCCGGTGCGCGGGAGTCAAACACCCATAGCTGCGCACTCATTGCGCCGTTGCGCACTGCTCACAACTTAACAGCCCTGCCCTCAGATTACGCGCAGCTCCACCCCCGCCGTCTGATGCATACATGCGTGCGCACTTATTGCGCCGTTGCGCACAGAACGAGCGAGGTACCTAGGCCCATAAACGTGACCGATGTTTCCGCACATTCACTCAGACGTTTTCGCTTTCAGGGAATAACTGGCGTAGTGTCTTGTTTACAGATAATAGACCTTCCAGTCTTACGTGAATAGACTACTTAGTACATTAAAGGAGTTACGCCAATGAACCGCTCGTCGAAAATCATTGCTGCGCTCAGCGCCGCAGCCCTTAGCTTTGGGCTCGCCTCCTGCGCCGGAAACACGGAGACCGACGCCAAGACGATTACCGTCGGCACGTCCCCCGGACCCTACTCCGTGCTGTTCAAGGACGGCATCGAGCCGATTCTGGAAAAGGACGGCTACACCGTTAAATACACCGACTTCTCCGACCTCATGCAGGCCAACACCGCGCTGGCCGAGGGATCCGTCGACCTCAACGTGGACCAGCACTCCGCCTACACCGGCGTATTTAACAAGGAAAAGGGCTCCGACCTGGTGAACTTCACCGAGCTGCCGACCGTCCCCGCAGGCCTGTACTCGCAGCGCCACGGCTCCCTCGACGACGTCGCCGCAGGCCAGACCGTCGCCATCCCGATCGATGCCTCCAACCTGTCCCGCGCCCTCAACTTACTCAAGGACGCCGGCTGGATCACCATCAAGGCAGACACCGACCCCGCTCTCCTATCCGTCAACGACGTAGACGAGAACCCGCACGAGCTGGAGTTTAAGCCCATGGATTCGGCTGCCATCCCGCGCGCGCTTCCCGACGTGGACTGGGGCGTACTCCCCGGCTCCATGTCGTACGCCTCCAAGGTGGACCCGAACCTGCAGCTCTTCCAGGAAAACCTGCGCCCGGAGCTGATCCTCAACGCCGCCACCACCAGCGACAAGGTGAACGACGAGTGGGTGGAGGAAGTAAAGAAGGCCTACCGCGATCCAGAGTTCCTGCACTTCGTGGAGGACAACAACGTGAACAACTACTGGTTCATCCCCGATTCTCTGAAGGGATAGACCGATGGCAGAATCCGCTGTAATTTTTGACAACGTCTCCCGCACCTTTGGCGACATCACCGCATTAGCTGGGGTGAGCCTCACCGTGCCCGAAGGCTCCATCTTCGGTGTCGTGGGAACCTCGGGTGCCGGCAAGTCGACGTTGCTTCGCACCGTTAATGGACTGGAGACGCCGACCGGGGGCACGGTGACCACCCTCGGGGTGGAGCCAGCGACGCTCGGGGCTGGGGAACTACGAGGTCTGCGTCGTGAAGTTGGGATGATCTTCCAGCAGTACAACCTACTGGGATCGAAAACCGTCGCGGAGAACGTCGCCATGCCCCTCACCTTGGAGGGGACGCGCGATGCGCGGCGGGTAAACGACGCGCTTGAGCTCGTCGGCCTCGGCGACAAGGCCGACGCCAAGCCACGCGAACTGTCCGGCGGGCAACGGCAACGCGTCGGCATCGCGCGGGCACTCGTCACACGGCCGCAGATTTTGCTTTGCGACGAGCCGACCAGCGCGCTCGACCCCATGACCACCGGGCAGATTCTTGACCTGCTCACACAGATCAACGAGCAACTCGGGATCACCATTCTCATCATCACGCACCAGATGGACGTCATCGCCCGCATCGCCGACAACGTCGCCGTCCTCGAACACGGAAAGTTGATTGAGACTGGCCCCGTCGAGGATGTGTTCAGCGCCCCGCAACAGGAGCTGACCAGGCGTTTCGTGGCGACGACCGTGCCCACGACGCACCTGCAGGCTGAGGCCGACTCCATCATTCGCGTCGTCCACCGCGGCGGCGCAGGACAAACAGTGCTGCACGACCTGGAGACCCACGGCGTGCGCGCCCGGTTGCTGCAGGCCAATGACCTGCCGCTGCGGCGCACGACCGTCGGGTCGATGGTGATTGGGTTGGACGGTAACGCGATCGCTGACGCAATCGCGTCGTTGAGGAATACGGACGGACTAGCAGTGGAGGTAATCCGATGAACCTAGATACACGCGTCACCACCGATATGTACCTTTCGGCAGGTGCCGAAACCATCTACATGGTGGGCATTTCCCTGTTCATCGGCGCGCTCATCGGCATCCCGCTGGCCTTGATGATGGTCATCACGCGGCCCGGCGGCCTGCGGCCACAGCCCGTCGTGTACCAGGTGGTCAACGTGATCGTGAACATTTTGCGTTCGCTGCCGTTCGTCATCCTCATGGTGGCGATTGTGCCGTTCACCAGGCTCATCACCGGCACGTCGATCGGCACGACGGCGGCGCTGGTCCCCCTGACCATCTATATTGCGCCGTTTGTCGCCCGCCTCATCGAGCAATCCCTGCTCGAGGTGGACGCCGGCATCATCGAGGCCGCAGACTCCATGGGCGCCACCTTGTGGCAGACAATCCGCTACTTCATCCTGCCGGAGGCCAAGCCCTCCATCATCCTCGCGCTGACCACGTCGACGGTGGGACTCATCTCCGCCACCGCTATGGCCGGGTACGTCGGCGGTGGCGGCGTGGGCGACCTCGCGCTGAGCTACGGCTACCAGCAGTTCGACACTGTCGCCATGGTGGTTACCGTGGTCATCCTCATCGTTGTGGTGCAGGGCATTCAGTCCCTGGGCAACTGGCTGAGCAGGAGGGCCAGGGGGTAGTGCCGTTCTGCGGTGCCCGGAGCCGTGGAGATCGCGTAGCCGAAAAGTTCCGCGACTCCGGGTAGCAGGCTTGACTTCCAGAGCGTTCCACAACTCTTGGTGTAGACCAGCAGGCCAATACTTTTTGCTAAGAAGGGGATGCGGCGACGGGGTGGGGTCATGCTGCGGAGGGCATATCGAGTGCGGTTCTGGACTCGCACCAGCGTACGTGTGGTTCGTCGTGTACGGTGGCTTCCTGTACCGTTTTAGCAGTGCGATTGCAGGGTACATACCAAGGCCCACAACCCCGAAACCACCGCTAGTGCTCACTCATACGCCTTTCCAGGGCAGGGGATCCAAGGCTTGTAAGCTACGAATCGTTATACAGGTTCTCCTTTATAAAACATCGATCTGTTTACCACAGGAAATACCTTTACTTTCTGCTACGATTGAACTGACTTACATACAAAGGGATCGGAAGAAATATGAAAATCACTCCCCGGAATGTAGCGTTGGTGGCAGCTTCAGTGACTATATCGCTCACCATCACAATTCCCGTACCGGCTATGGCTCAATCCACCGAACAGGTGCCGATGTCAACTTTGGATGCCTCGTCCGCCGACGCTGCTCATGTTCCTGGTCTATGGAGAATTGAGCAAAATCCGGATGATGATGCAGAAAGTTTCGAAGAACGAGCTGGTGGAAGTATAGGACCATTTGTAATGGTTGCGGATAACCCACATTTTTCCCAAGGAACAGTGTCAGCTCACGGTTGCTACACCGGTGGCCCCCTCGGAGGACAAGCCATTGTGAAAAATTGGATTGAGCGAAAGAATGCCAATGGAAACTGGGAAAGGGTAGCCACGGGACAACCAGTCACCGTTCCGCAGGGGTGCGGTCGAGGGAAGCGATCTAATGCCCGAGCTCAGTGCAGCAACTTTACTAGGACGCTATATAGAAATGTTGTGGATGTGGATATTTTGGGAGCCATTGATCCTCCAATGAAGGCCTATAAGGAAAACTGGGTTAATTGTGGCGTTTAGCATTGGCATCGGTGGTTAGCGATGATTCTGTCTCTCACCGGAACATGGAGCATTAATCCATTCGGACCGCTTCGGGATTCGGACGACGCAGAAGACCTCTGGAGCCTGATTAACTCCACTGCATCTATCATGTCGGGGGCTGCACTTTCCCCTTGGTTCGTTGGGGAAAGCAACGATAGTGAAATTCTAGGCAATGGCCAAGTAGACACTCTTGTGTTCGGGATCTACTCCGCAGACGAGAGCTCAGCTCCCGTTGCGACCTTTCTACCATCAATCATGCTGGCAATACAGATTAGTTTAAAAAAGGCATACAAACCGGTAACGCCATCACGGATCACAGTGGAATTGCATCCGGGAGACAATTCCGGTTCGGTGCCAGCTTGCTGGTGGGGAAATTTCTTTAACCGGATAGAAAGATATGCGACGTGGGATTTGACAGTGTCGCCGTTTTCGTCCGAACTCGCCCGAAAAGCTTCACATAGGATTCCCTATCTTTTCGACACCGATGGGAACAATTTAACTTCTAGCTCATGGGGTCTTATGGAAACCGCTGCTCTAATTAGTTTCATTACCGAAGAAAACGCACATTGGCAGAAGGTTTCAATCGATAGCCGAAAGAGCATCGTTGACTGACGAGTCCTGGAGCTGTACATGCTAGAGAACCTTGACGGGTTGCCGCGACAGCCCGCGATTCCGGCCCCAGACACCGCGATGTTCATGCATCGCGGTGTTGTTTGAGCAGTGACGGGTGCACACTCGGTAGCCTATCGCCAGCCCATTGAACAACGGATACCAGGATCTTTGTTAAGGACTAGGGGTCTTCAGCCAGTAGATATGCTGCAAAGCCCGGTACGGTTTGTCCGAGAATGGCCTAGGCCTCGGTGACCGTGTTGCGGAGGGTGCCGAGGCCTTCGACCTCGATGGCGATGGTGTCGCCGGGGAGCATGCGCTTGGTGCCGGCGGGTGAGCCGGTGGAGATGACATCGCCAGGCAAGAGGGTGATGGAGCCGGAGATGTATTCGATGATCTCGCCGAAGTCCCAGATCATCTGGTTGGTGGAGGAATCCTGCCAGGTGGTGGTCTCGCCATCGTGGGTGAGGTGGCCTTTGATCTTTGTATCGGCAAGGTTGTAGGCATCGAGGTCGGTGTCGATCCAGGGACCCATGGGGCAGAAGGTGTCGATGCCCTTGCCGCGGGTCCACTGGCCCTCGGCGAACTGGAGGTTGCGGTCTGAAACATCGTTGACGATGGTCAGGCCAAGGACAACGTCGCGCCAGTTTTCCTTCTTCACGTTCTTGCAGGGCTTGGAGATGACGAGAGCGATCTCGCCCTCGAACTCGACCTTCTGCGCGAAGTCAGGAATCTTGATGGCAGCGCCCGGTCCGATGATGGATGTCGGGGGCTTCATGAACAGCGTCGGCGGGAGGGTCGACGCGGACTGGTTGAAGACCTCCTGGACGTGGTCGGCGTAGTTGCGGCCGATGAGGAGGATCTTGGAGGGGAGCATCGGGGCGAGCAGGCGTACCTCGTCGGGTCCATACTCCTTGCCCGTGTACTCGGGGGCTTCGAAGGGGTGGTTGGAAATGGCTTTGAACTTTATATCCTCACCGTCGCCCTCGACGACGGCGAAGGTCATAGCCTCTGGGGTTGCAATTCTGGCGTAACGCATAACGGAACTATAGTTCACGCCCGAGCTACCGGTTGGAAAATTCCTCAAATGGTGCCACCTAATGGACTATAAAACTCACCAGGTGGGATTTTAGGCGACCGCAGCAGCACCGACGCCAGGATGTCCGGGTTCATCACAATGTTGCCGCCGCCCGCCAGAAGTGCGGGCAAGGCTAGCACGCCGGCGATAGAGCCCTCCTTCCTGGCAGCCGAGAAGACCAGCGATGTTTAGTGTGATGGTCTGCGTCGCTCGTGCGGCCGCCAAACTGCGGTGCGGTCATGCCCTCAACCGTCAGGGTGAATGTTCCCGCGCCTTCGGCGACATCACCGCATTAGCTGGGGTGAGCCTCACCGTGCCTGAGGAACGCTTTCACTTTCCTCATTGATAAAACTGCTGGTCGCAGGGTTTCCTCAGGTGTAAACTGGCATTCATGATGTGGAATTCACGCGCGCTGGGCGCACTTCTTAGCCCGCTGCGCATCCCATGATCGCTCTCCTCAACGTCCTCGCCTACCTTCCTCGCAGGCCCCTTGCCCCCTCCCCGCAGGTGACGTACCGCCCGGTGGTGGTGCTGTTGCACGGCACCAATTCCTCGCCGCGAGTGTTCCGGCGGCTAAGCCTTGCGCTTGCTCGCCGTGGCATCGCGTTTGTGGCGCCGTCCTACGGCAAGCACGGCTCGGCACCGGTCACCGAGTGCGTGGACGAGCTGGTAGAAACCGTGGCTGGCTACAAAGAGATCGACATCGTGGGGCACTCGTTCGGCGGGCTCGTCGGCCTCGAGGTCGCTCGCCGCCCGGAGCTTTCCGGTCGCGTGCGCCGCATTGTGGGACTCGGTGCCCCGTGGTTCGGCCAGCCCAACCGCATCTACATCGGTGGCGCCTCCCATCGTGATCTCGCTTGTCAGCACTTCCCCCGCACCGTTCCCGATAACGTCACGGTGTACTCCCTTACTTCCCGCACGGATCGCACCGTGCCGTACACCCTGTGCCGCCTGGGTCGCCTCACTGTCCTGCCCCGCTGCCCCCATTTCCTGCTCCCAAACTGCACCGATTACGTGCTTCGCGCACTAGAGTTAAGAATATGAGTGGACTCCAAGCAATCTCTGCGCTAGAGCAGCTTACTACTGCATACGAGCTGCTCTACCGTGCTGACGAGCTCTCATTGACTGATTCAAGAGAATTTGATCCTATCGCTGCGCGCTTGTGCGACTACGCCTGCGGGCTACCAATCGATTCGCCACGAATGACCACATACAGCTGGGAAATCGGCCCAAATGAAATACTTAGTGCCCTAACAAGGCGACTAACTGTTCGCCCCGATACCGACGAGCTTTATTGGTGCGCGCCAGGCGCTGACCATTTTAGGACCGTACCCTGGCGTTTTTCCTATGTTTTCCTCCGTTACACTGGCCTGACCGCTTGTGATATAACTGATTTCCACGCCGCTGATCTAGCTTGTCGCCACATCCAGGTCTCCACAACACTCATGGAAAATTGCCACTTCGCCCGGACCGAGTTCAAAGACTGTCGTGTTCAAGGATCTACCTTCGCAACCATTAATTTCGCAGATTCTCGCCTTAAAGAGTGCCATTTTTACAGCTGCACCTTCACGGACGTGCACTTTCCGGCTCTTAGTGATTGTTTTTTTACCGATTGCACTTTCACTAACTGTGTGTATGACTCAGTAACTAACTGCAAGTTTTATCCTCCCGAGTACTCCGAGTGCTTGGGGCGAAGCGAAAAGGGAGAAAGCTACCTATGTGATTCTATTTATATGCCTGTAAACCCCAGCGTCATCCCGAGCTACAGGGATCGATAAATATTTCACTTCCACTTTCAGTTCTATTTTTGGTGGTTTTGTTGTGTTTGGTTTTTCCTGTTGGGGGGTTTGCTGTGGAGCTGTCTCTTATACACATCTGACGCTGCCGACGACTCCTTACGTGAAGATCT
>ERZ1031016.175-NODE-175-length-11034-cov-9.552054_pt1 | contig 11034 bp, 8 predicted proteins | sample MGYA00518593_ERZ1031016 | MGnify/ENA primary metagenome ERZ1031016 (study PRJEB33718, sample SAMN03159727) | human skin metagenome | collected 2014-05-20 | study: EMG produced TPA metagenomics assembly of the PRJNA266117 data set (Human skin bacterial metagenome... | reverse complement strand
CATCATCTGAACAAGCATGGGTACATTGGCATCGACGTAATCGTGGACCACTGCGTCGCGGTTCGGGTCACGCGTGACCCGGCCTGTGTACTGAATGGCCAGCCCCTTAAACCGGAACGGCGCTGCAAGAAACAGCGTGTCCATGCTCGGCATGTCCACCCCTTCACCCGCGGATTGCCCCATCGCGACTAAACATGCTTGCCCACGTCCTACTACGTCGCGCACACGTTCGCGGTCCTCCGGTGACGAAGCCCCGGACAAACTCACCACCGGCACCGTCACCCCACCCGCCGTACACAGCTCACGAATATTGCTCTCAATGTTGCTTAGCGCATCAAGGCGGTTTACCAGCACCAGGCAGCTATGTCCTCCCGAAAGCGCTTCCACAACATCCGCTGCAACCTGCAGGTTCCGTGTCAAATCCACAGCTAGCTCGTTGTACAGCCCCGCGATGTCGACGGCATCGCTGTCAAACTCCGTGCGGTGAACAACAACATCCCGGCGCGCCGTCACCTCCGCAGGTAGCTGCGCGCGGACGGGACCGAACTGGAAGGTGATGAGCCGGTCCAACCTGTCGTAGCGGTAGTTGGTGGCCGTGAGCCCTACCCAGTAACGCGCCCTAACGTCCTCGAAGGCGGCCTCCGCGCGCGGACCGACGGCAGCATGGCATTCATCGACGATGATCTGGTCGAACCCGCGAAGAAGCTCCGCACCCTGGCGTGCGAGTTTCTGTTGTGAGAAGACCTCGATCTCCTCCGTCGTACTGAGGAACTTTTCAAGCCGCTTCTCCCACTGCGTCTTAAGCTCTCGCCGGTGCACGATAATCGCCGTACGCACTTTCCTGCGCCCGATGAGTGCGCACGCCATGACGGTCTTGCCCTGGCCGGGATCGGCAAGAAGGATACCGATCGGGTCTTTCTCCATCGCATTCACCGCTTTTCGCTGCCTGGGGCGAAGCGTACCGGTGAATCCCACGTCAATTTTCCGCGCCGGACGGGGACGAGAAACCGTGACCTCGTAGCCGGCGGTGGTGAGGACGCGACGTGCGACGTCGACAAGCCCCCGAGGAATGCTCAGCTCCCCATCCTCGGTGTAGCGGCGAATGATGCGCGGTGTTCCATACGTACTCAACCTCGAGTTTTGTTTGCGGTAGAACTCTGGATTGGGAATCGTCGCCCGCCACTTCAGCTCAGCAAGCACACGCTTGTCGACGTCCCCTGGTACCGCAATGCGCTCCCCCACCCGTAGAGTCACTTTCTCACCCTTCACGATGCGCGCATACGGCTCGCGCTTCGGTGGCTCCTCCCCACCACCAAGCACTATCTGCGACGGTGCTTCAGTGTCGGTGAGTTCCTCCAGTTTCTCCACCGGCACGCGCCTGACCTCCGCGAGCCGCCCGAACTGATCCGCGTATTCCTCGAACGTTTCCGGATCTACGAACACCGTTGTCCGCTTCGACTTCCACGAACCCAAATGCAGTGGCAGCGCGATGAGGTTGCCGAGCCGCGCCGCCTTCTTCTTCGCCTTCACCGGCAGCGTGTCTTGCGAGGGAAAGAAACGATCCAGCGAGTGGAGGCGCAGATCAGGACGTTTCTCCGCAGCCTCCTCCACCAGGCGGTACCCGAGCCTCCGCGCGAGTGCTGCCGACACCGGCTTCTCAAAGAACAACCACACATGCGCACCATCGCCACTTCGCGACAGCTCCAGCAGCGGATCCAGTCCCAACGCCCACGCCACCTCCACATACGCCCGGGCATCTGCTCGCCAATCCCCGTCATCGAAGTCACACACCAGAAGCGTGCACCTATCCCCCGGCAACATGACGTAGATCCCCTTGTGCGACGCATTTTCATCCCACATGTGCCGCCTAATGATGTCTCGCGTCAAAGGCAAGAAAGCCTTTTCCTCTTTTTCTTTCCCCGGCGCATACTCCCGTGCTGGCGCCCATCCTTTAGTCCCCTTCGCCACATTCTCCCACGCGTAGGCGTACACATCTTGTCTACCGACGAACAGCGACATGTACAGGTCGAGGTTCTGCTCACGATTTCGGCTGCGTGGGGGTTGGGCAGGTTGATGTGGCGGGAATTCCCGTGATTCGGATCTCACCGTTGCCGATTGCTGCGCCACAGACCTCTCGGCCTGAGCTTCCTCAACTACAGCGGATCGGATCTCGCGGATCTCACGCAGCAGTTGCTCACACGCTACTTCCAGGCGGGAAAGGCGGGAATCGAGTTCCATGGGTCAAGGGTACGTGAGATCAACTAAACCACGCGGTAACCGCATACATAGTTTTTTCTTCAGGTTGAAATGCCCAGTACCGTGATTCGCACCGCTATCGCTAATTGCCTGGAGTCGTGCCGTCCTCGAAAATGGGCAATCGCTCCGGAACGATAAGCGTCTCAAGCTCTTCTTTGGAAAAGTCAGACTTCTTGTATGAACGACCTTCGTAAATGATATCTTTGATTCCATCTTCCAACAAGCCGACGCTCAAGCTACCTGGGATCAAGCCCAGGAGGTCGTCGAGTTCTGCTATGAGCGTTTCCCCACAGTTGCCGGCTACCTCGAGGAATCGTTGGATGAGATCCTCGCATTCACGCAAACACCCAAAGCCGTGTGGAAGACAGTGTGGTCCAACAACCCCACAAAGCGGCTGAACCGGGAAATCCGCCGACGAACCGACGTTGTAGTAATCTTTCCCAACCGCGGGGCTGTTATCCGCCTCATCGGCGCTGTACTAGCCGAACAACACGACGAGTGGATCCAACAAAAACGATACATGTCACTGGCTAGTTTGGAACAAACACGAAACCTCATAGCCGCCAACACCATCGACACCAGTGACACGAAGACAAACAAGAAAGCAGCCTAATCAACCACCACCACAACCGAGCCGTCCCCCACAACCAACACTAAAACTACCCCAAATTCAAAAAAGGACAGATACGCCACCACCCCGGACTTGACCGTAATGAGGATACGCATGGGCCGCTGTATGAGCCACATTTGCGTATCCGGATCACTCCACCAGTTATTAAAAATGATCACCATCTTGTCCCACATGGTTGTTAGGGTACCGCAATCTCTTCCGGCAAATCGGCTACCAGCGGCAGCATGGCTACAGCGAAACAAATGCTGGGCAGGTCTCCGGCATTCCTGTCTGGACTCACGTAGATCTTTCGCCCATGGAACATCGACCGGAACCAGGGCCAAGCGAAAATGCAAAAAGAGGGGAATTCCGCGGACGAAATTCCCCTCATTCACCAACCTAGGAGGCTGCGAAACTCTACTGCCTACAAGAGACGGGAGCGCAGCGTGAAAGCCTGGAGGGCGGCGGCGTGACCCGCTAATCCTTAGTTGAGACGATGGATTCCTTAATTTCTCCAATGCTACCCGGAGCAATCGGCGGTACTCCAACCTGGCTGATTAGCTCGTGGCTGGTTGGCTCTCCAGACTCAAAGTTGCTGAAGAGAACCTCGCTGACCTTCTCGCCAGGACGCAGGCCAGTGAACACAATCTCATTGTTCGAGCCTGCTTCCTTTATCAGCCGTTTCGCGATGTTGAGGATTTTAACGGGCTGTCCCATGTCCAGAACCATCACATTGCCGGCTTTGCCAATCGAGCCTGCTTCAATCACGAGCTGGCAGGCCTCCGGAATCGTCATGAAATAACGAGAAACGTCGGGGTGGGTAATCGTAATCGGTCTACCGCTTTCAATTTGATTTTTGAAGGTGTACAAAACCGAACCACGGGAACCAAGTACATTGCCAAAGCGGACAGACACATACCTAAGGGAATAAGTATCCGCGAACCAGGCTGTCAGCTGCTCCGCCAAGCGCTTCGTCTTACCCAGAACACTGGATGCGTCGGCTGCCTTATCGGTGGAAATATTCACAAGGTGTGACACGCCGGCCTTGTGGGCCGCTTGGAGAACATTGAGCGATCCAAGGACGTTGGTTTTCCAGCCTTCTTCAGGGAACCGCTCGAGCATCGGCAGATGTTTTAGAGCCGCTGTATGGAAGACAACGTCTGGTTTTAGATCCATAAACAGCTTTTCCAAAACGTCAGGTTCGCGAATATCGGCGAGTACTGTCCCGTCCTTCTCCAACAATCCGTTCCCATAGATAGAAAGGACAGTGGAGTGCAGGTGCGTTTCATCATGGTCCAAGAGAACCAGCTTGCTGGGACCCAGATTAGCTAACTGCCTGGAGAGTTCGGAACCGATGGAGCCTCCCGCCCCAGTAACCAAGACTACTTTGCCATTGATGTAGCTGGAGACCTCTGACAGGTCGGTTTTAATCTCCCGGCGTCCGAGCAGATCGACCAGATTGAGAGACCGTAGTCCCTCCAGGGTAACCCGGCCGCCAATCATTTCTGTGACTGACGGAATCACGATCAAATTGACACCTAGTTTGTCACAACGTTCCTCTAGATCATTGACCAGCTCCCTGCTTGGTTCAGAAATTGCCAGGATGACAGTCGTTGCTCCGGTGCGGTTGACCTGGGCTTCCAGGTCCTTACCTGTGCCGAGGACCTTATATCCGGATACTCGAAGATACTTCTTCGAAGGTTCATCATCCAGGAGGCCGACGATCTGGTACGGCGCGGACTCCGAGTTGTCCACCAATTTAGCTACTTGGTGGCCTGCCTCGCCGGCACCGTAAACGAGGGTTGAGACTCCGCTTTCCATTAAGGTCTTGCGGCTCTTTTGTTCAAAAACACGGATGGTCCATCTGCCGGCCTCCATGAAGAACAGGGCCAGCAGCGGAATGAGGAAGGACTCAGCCAGGGAGTAGGTGTCAGAAAAGAGAGCTGCCAGCACACCGACAGGAAGTGGACCAACCCCAACGAGGATGGCGAGGGATCCGGCATCCCGGAAGCTACCCAGGCGATGGCGACCCAAATAGACTCTGGAGACATACCCAAATAGCAGCTGGACGATAATAGAAAGAGCAACGATTAAGGCTGCACCGGTGTACCGAGAAGAAGAACCATCGCTATTGCCAGTAAGGCTGAAAATAACGATTGCTGCGATAACCCAGCAAATAACATCCCATAGCAGAATGGTTACCCTGCTAATTTTCAAGGCCCCTCTACTACCTGTGTTCTCATTTTGACTCATATTTAGCAATGTTTTCTGTCTTAAAGTTAAAACTGGATTCTTCTAGCTACTAAAATCCAGATATTTTCCGTACTTCTTGATGGCCTTCTGGAAGTTACGGTAGTGGCCTGGCCGATGGGCATCGCTAACGAGGGCATCGCAGAGACCCTCTTTGATGATGCGCTTTGCGCAGCGTGCTACCTGTCTATTCCCAAATAAGTCACCGGCACTTACCTGCACCCTGCAACCGCTATCTACGATGCGATAAAGGAGATCGAAGTCTTCCAACACGGAGGAGTAGCGCTCCGGATGAGCCAACGTGATCGATAACCCGTGTTTTGTTTGCAACTCGTAGAAAGTATGCTGCCACCCGTCGAGAACGCGGCCGCCGGTGTTGAATTCGATGAGAATCGAATTTGTCCCGCTGGTAACAAATTGAGTTGATTTGTCGAGTCCGATTTTCAGGAGGGTCTCATAAAAAACTTCATACCCGAGTGTGAGCTCCAAGCCATACTCTTCGCCCCGCAAGTGGACCTCCTGGAAGTGCTGCTCGACTTTGTTCTTATCGAAATCGGACCACCGCATATGTGGCGTACAAATTATTCTGTCAATCCCGGAGTCTTTTGCGCTTTGCAACATCGCTGACGACTCATCCGCCGTCCGTGACCCATCATCGACTCCGAAGACTATGTGGCAGTGTTCGTCCAACATTGTTAGCCTCCAATCTACCGAGTGAAACTGCAACAACCATAATACTATCTAATCATTCTCGTAGTAGTGACTGTAGCCATACCTACCCTGACTCGAACGTTTGCTGTTGATAACAACTCCAATGACGTTCGCGTTACCGGCGTCGAATTGATTCTTGACTGAAAGGAGATCCGGCTTGCGAACGAGCCCTTCCTTGACCACTAAAATTGCCGCGTCGACTTTACTGGCCACGATGGCCGCATCGGCGAATGCAGTTGCAGGTGGTGTATCAATCAGGACGTAATCGTATTTGCTAGAAAGCGCTTCCAGCAGGTCCGTAAAGGTTTGGGCATTGAGGATACTGTCCGGCTTGGGAATACCAGCTTCCGCATCTAACAGGTACACATTTTCATAGTCGGTCTCAATGACCGCGGATTCCAGATCACATTCGCCAACCATGACGGCGTGAATGCCGTGTTTCGGGCGGGCACTGAGCGCCTTGGTCAGACTCCTTCTCCGCATATCGCACTCTAAAATCACGCACGACTTACCACTTGCCCCCATCGCGATAGCGAGGGCAATCACGATAGTCGTCTTGCCTTCATTGGGTACGGAGGAGGAAACAGAGATGGTTTTAATCTCTTTGTCTACGCTGGAAAACCGGATGTTCGCGAGCAAATTCGAGGCGGCGTTTTGCACCCTCGTGTTATTAAAAATTCGCCTATCAGGTCGCTTGTTTTTGTAACTTTTTTTCTGTCCAAACATGTTTATTCGCCCGTCTTAACTCGCGGAATTCTACCAATTACCGGCACGCCAAGGAGCTCAGTAACCATTTCGTCCGATCGGATTGTATTGTCCAGGCCCTCACGCAGCAGAACAAGTGCTAGGGCGATCAAGAGGCCAATCACAAACGCCACCAGAGTATTAAGTACGCGGTTAGGTCCGCTCGGGGATTGAGGTGCATATGCCGGGCTGATGACGTTCACAGCCTCGATATCCATCACTCTTTTGGCAACAGTTTGTAACTGCCCGACCAGTTCGTTTGCAACACCTGCGGCCTTTTCCGGATCTCCCCCCGTCACAGTGATCCGCATAACACGCGTGGTAGCCGACGAGCTGACCGCCACATCATAATCCGCCAAGCTGGACATGCCTACTGCCTCAGCGGTCTTATTGCGAATCTGCTCGTTGTTCACCAACTGCGTGAAGTCATTAGCAATCATCTGCGATGCGCTCAGGTCACTGGAGGAAACAGAGCTCTGATTCTGGTTGGCGCTTTTAGCCAAAGCGTAAACTGAGGTAGACGCACTATATTGGTCCGGCAGAAAGCCCCAGCTGAAAACACCTCCAGCGATACCGCAAATCAGAGGAATGACAATGAAAAACAGAGCATTCCTACCTATCAGCGCAAATAAATCGCGAAGAGTCACCTTGAACCCCTTAATATGATGTCATCAACTACAAATAAACATAGCCGACTACGGCCATAACTATTAATCTAACTAAAACATTTAGGTCTCAAATGGGCAATAAGCAGCTTCTCGAGACTTGCCACATGGATTATCGCCACCGAAATCAGAACAACCTGTTGGTGCACGGAACCATCAGTTACTCAAAGGCCTACCTTCTCCTGAATTTCAGCAGTTTTTCAACACCAGGAAATCTCCGTAAAACTCCAAGTTGGTTCAGGAGAATCCCAACGAGCAAAAAGAATAGCACAGCGCCTAGACAGATATTCCATACGGGTGCCCCATGGAAGTAGACGAAACAGGAGGCGATCGGTGCAACCGCAGCCACACTACACATGGCAACATGAGGATATATCTGAAACTTTGCACCTAAGTAGAGGTGCATAAACGCGATCGCAGCCACCCACCCGCAGATCGCTGAGATATTCGCCCCCTGCAGCCCAAAGGTGCGAAGCGCCGGGAGCACCAAGCTCAAGTTAGTTCCGCAGGCAATGCCAATTGCCCAGAAGGTTTGCTTTGACTTATCTAGGGCGTAGAAGATGTTCACCAGGAAATTCGAGTAACCGCTCAGCCCGGCAGCGATGAGCGCGAATGGAGCGATCTCCTTCGCCGCACTGTATTGTTCTCCGACAAACAGCGGAAACAGCAGATTCACCACGGGGAGCAGAACCGCCATGCCCAGCATGACAACAACGAAGTAACCTGTGGAATACCTCCTGAAGGTTGACTTATCCTCCGAGGTTTGACGGAATGCGACATCCTGCCATGCAAAGTTGGCCGCAGATGTCACAAATACAACGAGCGAGGCGAATTTCACACCGATTGCGAAGATTCCGTTCTCAGACAGCGACAGTTCCCGTTCAATCGCGACCCGGTTGAAGGAATTGATAAACCAGTACGTTACGGCGTTAAGTCCAATGGGGATGCCGAACTTCAGCATGCTGTACAGGAATTTCTTTTGGACCGCTTTGAAGGAAGCGACGGAGAGCTCCCGCAGTATGCCTACTCTCCATTCCAGGAAAAGACACTGAACAGTAAATCCGAGAGCAGCCGAGATATATAGCGCCGAGAAATCGAAACCGAAACCAAGCAGCAAGATTAGGTTACTGATGGCCAAAACTGCTGAGCATACTAAGCCAGACAGGGCGAAATCGACATTGTGGCCCTTCCCCCTAGCAATGTAGGCGAAAAGATTCGCCAGATTCTGGGTCCACCCATAAGCAATGACCAGCCAGAAATACTTAGGGCCGACCGCAACATAAAAAATCAGGCTTACTGCTAAGAGCAGGATCGTTGAAAACCCAAACAGGGTAATTCCTGCTGACAGGGCTTTTTCATGCGTTACGTCCTCGCGGTACATAAAACGCATCACCACAACCCAAATGTCCAGGAAGAGAACCTCACAGGCGATGGCGACGTAGGTGATACTCAGATCAAAGTAGCCCATATCCTCCGGCGGTAACACCGCAGTGTACAGCGGCAGGAGGAGAAAAGAAATCATCTTCGAAAAACCACTGCCCAGGAGGAAGATGAGGGTGTTGCGGAAGAAATTCGAACTTCTCATAAGGCTTAATGTGCTTTGCCGCTGAATAGCTCAGCCAAGAAATCTTTGGCTAAAGCGCTGTCAAAGTTACTTCCCCTGAGCGGATTGTCGCCTTCCTCGCGCTTCCTACTAGCTGCGAATTTGATCAGCGTCTCAGCCCAGGTTGCAGCTTCTGCATCGAGGGAGAGCATCTGGGCATAGGGCGTTTGAACTGCCCTTTCGGCTACATTCGTGGAAAGGACAATGGGCAGCTGTGCTGCTTGGGATTCAAGGGCCACATAGGGGAGCCCTTCAAAGGTCGACGGCAGTATGCAGACATCGGCGGCGCTATAGAGCGGGTTCGTATCTTTAACCAGACCGAGGAATTTGGCGTTTTGGATTAGACCTCTGTTTTCCAGCTCACCCTTGATTTTCTCCATCTTCGGGCCGTCGCCTGCATAAACTAGCAGGACATTCGGGATGATCTTGCGAAGTTCATCCAGGATGTCGATGGTAAACTCATGGTTTTTTGCAACACCAAATCGCGCTATATGTGTGACCACGAAGGCTTGCTCATCTATACCTTGAGCGGCCCTAAAATCTTGTCGTTTCTGCTTGAAATACGAAAACTTTTCAATGTCAAAAAAGTTCGGAACAAACGTAAATTTACCCGATTTGTAGAACCACTCCCCAGCTGCGTCAGAGCAGGCAAGAGGATAGTTTACGATCCAGGGAACGAATGGGCGGTTGAGATGATGAAGAATTTCGGTCAGCCTGGATCCCATATTGGTGATCGAGTGACTATGGAGAGCCCGTTTTGGGACGTTGAAAAGCAGCGCCAGGGCGAGCGGCTCAATGGCGTTCACGCTCGTTTGATGCATCCAAACGAGTTCGAAGCGGTTGTTTTTAAACAGCCTAAATAGATCCCACAGATACCCAAGAGGGTGTGCGCCTCGGGCACGGATCTGGTGAAATACACCGCCACCTGCGATAAATGCCTTTTCAAAAGCGACGTTTGGCCTGTCCACCAAGAAGTGACACTCGTAGGTATCCCGTAAAGCTTGGAACGCCTGCCAAATAAACGCCTCTTTCCCCCCCGGGTTCTGCGTCAGACCTCCTAAAAGGACCTTTTTCCGCTGGACCACTGGCTTTTCCTATTTCTTAGTTGATTCGAGTTCAGAGACAAAGTGATTTAGAGTTTCCGCGATATAAATCGCATCGTCATCAGACAGCAGAGTATGCAGCGGCAGTGTCAGCTCCCGTGAGTATTTCTCCATTGCGTGTGGATAGTTTTCTGGGGAGAAGCCTAGCTTCCTATACGCAGTTAGCAGAGGTAATGGCTTGTAATGCACATTGGCGGCCACCCCTCGCTTCCCCAACCTGCTAATAATCTCATTGCGCAGCGGGGCATAGCTTTCATCCAACTCAACTATCGCGAGGTGAGCGCTAGATCGCCAGTCTGAGCCCTGGTGTTTCAAGAGGTGGAATGCCTCAGACAGATGTTGCTCATACAAGCTGAGCAGGTCATGCCTGCGAGCTGTAACTTCATCTACCCGTTTAAGTTGCGAATATCCGATGGCTGCAAGCACATCAGGCATATTCATCTTGTATGCGGTATCGACGATGTCGTATTCCCACGATCCGGCTTTGTTCTTCGTCAACGCATCCTTTGTTTGACCGTGCAAGGTCATCCGCTTCAGCACAGTAGCGCACTCTTCGGAGTCGAACTGATTTCTGCTATTCCACGTCAATGCACCACCCTCTGCCGTCGTAATATTTTTGACGGCATGGAATGAGAAGGCTGTGAAATCACCGAGGCTGCCGGTTTGTGCGCCGTGGCGTGAGGCTCCGATGGAGTGTGCCCCATCAACGATGATGGCCGGCCTATCCTGTGGTGCAAACGCGGAATCACTGACTCGGCCTTTGCCGATGACCAGATCTCGCAATTCCTCCACCGGATACGGTATTCCGGCAAAGTCCACAACAATGATTGCCTTCGTCCGCGGGCTCACGGCTTCCGCAATCGTGGCTGGGCTTGGGAAATAATCTCCGGGCGCAGTATCCACCAAGGCCAGTTGTGCGCCGACGTGGCACACCACAGATGCGGAGGCTGTGTATGTGTAGGCGGGGACAATAACCTCGTCTCCCGGACCGACATTTAGAATTCGCAGAGCAAGTTCCAGCGCTGCTGTGCACGAGTTGGTGAGTACCGTCTTTTCTGTACCACAGTATTCAGAAATAGCGTGGGAAAAACG
>ERZ1031016.173-NODE-173-length-11107-cov-6.210460_pt1 | contig 11107 bp, 9 predicted proteins | sample MGYA00518593_ERZ1031016 | MGnify/ENA primary metagenome ERZ1031016 (study PRJEB33718, sample SAMN03159727) | human skin metagenome | collected 2014-05-20 | study: EMG produced TPA metagenomics assembly of the PRJNA266117 data set (Human skin bacterial metagenome... | reverse complement strand
CTCAGGAGTCTCGTGGGCTCGGAGATGTGTATAAGAGACAGACCTCGAGGTGCGCGGTCGCGACCTCGGCACCCCTCCCGAGGAGGGTGATGCCCGCTTGCTCGTCGCCGCGACAATCGGCGGCGTCCGGCTCATCGATAATGTGGGCCTGCCGCTGGGAATCGGCTTTAATAATATTGAAGAGCACGAAGCCAAGGCCGAGCTCGAGCGCGAGCAACAACGCGCGCAGGATACCGCTTCCCAGCAGCCATCGGAGGACTAATGACCGATATCCAGATCCGCGACCTTGACCCGCGCGATGAGCCCAAAGCCATTTCTTTTGCCATCGAGGGCATGCACCTGCACTGGTTTGTGAAGAACCCGCGCTTTGAGCGTGCCTATGGCCGCTACTTTTGGGATTTAGAGCGCGCCAAGGCCACCGATATCTTGGCCGCTTATGATGGCGACCGCTTCCTCGGCGTGCTGTTGGCCTCCATGAAGGGCAAGCCCGCGCTGCCATATCCCTGGTGGCGCAAGGCCTATGTCCGCGCGGTGGAAATCTTCAACAACCTGCGCCCAGGCGGACACCGCGATGATTACGATGCCGCCAATCAGGACATGCTGCTCAAGTACTTGGGTAAGCACCCCATTGATGGCGAAATCGGCTTCCTCGTCGCGGCTCCCAATTCCGGCGTGAGCGGCGTGGGCACGGCTCTGCTAGAGGCCTTCGAAGCCCGTCATGAGGGAAAGAATGCCTATTTGTTTACCGATGACGGCTGCACTTATCAGTTCTATGACAGCCGCGGTTTCACTCAGGTAGGCGAGCGCACCATCGCGGTCAACGAGGACCGCGACTTAGTGTGCATGCTCTATGTGCGCCGCCTTGGCACGCCGCAGTCTTAGCGTGCCGCAGTCTTAACGGGCCAACGCTCCCATCGGATCCCAGGCCGGCAGGGTGGTCACGGACTCGGACTGCAACGCCGCTTGATATTGCTCCGGCAGGCGGGAGGGGTGCACGGCGATTTCGAAGACGAACTCGTCGAACCAGTCATCGGCCATGGTCCAAAAGCCCTTATCGGCCTTCTTTGGGCCCCAGGAATTCTCCACGCGCCAGCGATTGACGGTGCCGTCTTCTTCGATATCGGCGCCGGTAAAGACCATCGCGTGGGTCATCATGGACTCGTGCAGGCGCAAACGCTGTGCCTTGTCCAGATCCATCTCTACGCCGTAGAAGGCCTCATAATCGTGCAGGTGCTTGGCCCACACGCCGTGCTCATCATCGGATTGCTGGTCGGTATCGCAGCCGAACCAGACCGGCTGGCCGTCTTCGATGGAGGCACGCGCGGCATCGCGCAGCACCTCCACAGGCGCGTTCAAATAGGTCACGCGCTTACCTGCCACGTTGCCCAGGTACTCCACGGTGTAGAGCTCGCCATAGGCATTGCGCGGATCGTTGACCACGCACACGTACTCGCCTAGGTCCGCAGGCAGGTATTCCTGGGCAAACTCCTGTGGGGTATAGGTGCCCGCGCGGTGGAACTCATCATCCTTATCGCGATACTGCCATACAAAGTCCTCGGGTGGCAGGCCCAGGTTGGCGGTAAGGATCCGGTAGACGTCGGCAAGCGCCTGCTCATGCGCACCCTCTTCGCCGCTGCGGATCTGGTGGGCGGCGCGGCGCAGCACGGTCTGTAGGTTGCGGTTAAGCATCGCCGTGGCCTCGGAAGACGCGGTTTCTGGCATGGCGTACTGCGGCACGACGCCGTATTTTTCCACCAGGGCGACGAACATGGACCATTGGCCGCCGTCATCGATGGGATCATCCATGAGCTTGGTTACGGTGCGGTCCTTAATATCGCGGTCCTTGAGCTCAGCCATGGCGGTAAGGAACCAATTGGCCTTTTCCAGCTTGTCAAAGAAGTAAATATAGGTCTGGGAAAGCTCAAAATCCTTGAGCTTGGCCTTGTCCATCAGGCCGCCGCGCAGGGAATTGAGGCCGGCAAAAATCCAGCAGCGGCCCGAAGCCTTCTGGTCGGCCACGCCCCAGAAATCTAGCTTGTGGCTGGTCACGGGGATGAGGCTGCGTAGTTGCTCACGGGCGAGGCTGAGCTTGTCGACGCCCTCCTGAGCCACCCCATTGCGCACCAGGCGCAGAGCGGCATCGCTGGTGAGCTCGGCAGTAGCGGCATGAACCTCGTTCGGGTTAATCTCTGTCATTTCTCGATTCTCCTTAGTTCATCCGGTCCCAGAGGGGAAGCTCAATCGGTTCGGTGGTAAGGGCCTGGGTCAGCTCGTCGCTCAGGTGCTCCTTGCGCACGGCGATGTGGAAGACGTTCTGGTCAAACCAGGCATCGGCCATCGTGGCAAAGCCCTTGCCGGGCACATCCTCGCCGTCTTCCTTGCGCGGTGGCTTGGAGCCCCAGGAGTTTTCCACGCGCCAGGCGCGGTCACCATCGATGCCGGTGAGGACCATCGCGTGGGTAGGTGCGGTCTCGCCGGAGGTAAAACGCTCCTCCTTGCTCATGGAGGAATCGATGCCGTAGAGGCCATCAGTATCCACTAGGCCTTCATCCCAAACGCCGTTGAGGAAGGAGAACTGGCGGTTGACATCGCAGCTAAACCACACCGGCTCGCCGGCCGCCAGGCTGCGCTTGGCGGTCTCCTTGAGCTCTTCCACGGTTGCGTTCACGTACTCCTGCGGTGCGCCACCCAGCACATTGCTTTCATCGGCGCTGCTGAATACTCGATGCTTGGGGTTAGTGGAGCGGGGGTCATCGGCCAGCACCACGTACTCGTCCAAGTTCGGCAGATACTTATCCGCAAACTCGCGCGGGGTGGAGTGCAGACGCACGAATTGCTCGTCCTTGGTGCGATACGCCCAGGTAAATTCCTCCGGCGGGGTGCCCAGGTGGATGGCCAGGATACGGTGGATATCCTTGCAGGCTTGGGTAAGGATTTCTTCGCGCGTGCCGTTCTGTGCGGCGGCGCGGCGTACCACGGTGGCAAGATCGCGGTTCATCTCCGCGGTATTTCCAGACGAGCGTACCTCCGGCATGACCTCGGCAGGCACGGCACCGTACTTGGCTACGAGGTTGCTAAAGAAGCACCACCAGCCGCCATCGGCGCCGGCGTGATCGAGTACCGCGGCCACGGTGCGATCATCCCAGCCAGCGCCCTTTTTATCCAGCAGCTGGTTGAGCACCAGGTTGGCGCGCTCTAGCTTGTCAAAATACTGCAGGTAGGTGAAGGAAAACTCGAAGTTATCTACATTGAGTTCCTTGGCCGCGCGGTGACGGAAGACGTTCAGCGCCGCAAACATCCAGCAGCGGCCCGAGCGCTTTTGGTCCGATACGCCCAAGCTATCCAGCTTGACCTCGGTGGTGGGGTAGAGGGCCGTAATACGGTCGCGGTCTAGGGCCGCCTTAGCCGCCCCGACATTGGTGATGGCGTTGCGGGCGATGCGCAGCCGGGAATCGGCCGCGGCCTCCTCGCGCAAGTGGGATAGGTATTCGTTGGTGAGCAAAGTCATAGTTTCGGTTTTAGCAGACCCGGGCCCACAGCGGCGCGGGCGGGTGGAGCTAGAGATAGGCCGCCAGCTTGCCGACGGCCCCCGGAGTCCCCACTTCCTCCGGCAACCACGGAACCTCGCGCACTGGTGTATCAGGCAGCTGGGTGCGCAGGAGCGCGAGCGCCTCATCCTCGGCGGCGCGCCGGGCGGCTAAGAACTCGCCTTGGTCGGCCGGGGTGCGCCGGTTAACCAGCATGGATCCCACCCGCACACCGTTGCTCTTAAGATCCGTATGGAACTCGGCAGATTCCAGCACGGGCAGGCGCTCGGCGGTGAGCACAATGTGGAATACGGTGCGTGGGGAGGTAAGCGCGGTGCGCAGCTGGGCAAAGCGCTCGCGGCGCTGGAAAAGCGTGGCGCGAATTTCCTGATTGCGCCGGTCCACCGGGTCATTATCTGCGCCGCTGCCGCTAGACATCCCGCGCACCAGCGAGCCGAATTTATCGGATTTCTCGCGCCGGGAGAGCAGCCCATCGGTATAGGCGGCCATGATCTCCGGCAAGGCCATCAGCCGCGAAGTGTGCCCAGAGGGAGCGGTATCGAAGACGAGGTAGTCGAAGTTCGATTCCCCCACTACGAGCGCCGCTATGCGCTCCAATAGCGCCGCCTCTTGTGTGCCGGGCGATTGCCGGGCTAGGTCGAGGTGCTTTTTCACCTCACCGTGCAGGTGTTCGGGCATAAAGCGGCGCATCGAGTTCCCTACCTGCGCTAGGTGTTGCTCGGTCGCGCGCGCAGGGTTGATCTCGATGGCGGACAGGGTAGGGGTGAGGTCTGAGGGGGCGTCGCCAAGCGAGGCACCAAAAATATGCCCCAGGTTATGCGCCGGGTCCGTGGACACCAGGCAGACGCGGTGATTGCGGGACAGGCGTAGCGCGGTAGCGGTGGCCAGGGTAGTTTTACCCACCCCGCCCTTGCCGCCAAAGAATATGATGGGTGCGGTCTCTAACAACATTGAATATTCTCCAGCGGGGATTTATCCATTCCCATGCGCGTATGCCAGGCGTGGAAATCCTCATAGACCAACGGCAAAAGCTCCAGGGTGTAGTAGCTGGCCGGGTTGGGGATGCCGAGCGCCTCCGAGGCAACCAGCATCATGAAGAGATCGTCTTCTTGCTGTTGGGCCTTGGCAAAGCTGGCGCGATACGGGGCCTGGTAGTACTCGGTGAGCCCGGCCGCAAGTGACTTAAGCTTGTCGAGCATGCTCGGGCAGCGGGGCGTCAAGGTCATCATCGGTCCACTCCAGCGGGGTCTCCTTGCGGGCGCGGGAAATGGCGCCGACGGCCTCCACAATGACCCAGATGGCGGCCACCACGATGATGACGTCCATGCAGAATAGCAGCCAGTTCTGGCTGGTAAAGAGGGACTTCAGCTGGAGGAGTGCGGCCCACAGTGACATGGCGGTAACGAAGATGAGCGGGAAGACCACCGGCCAGGTCGGCCGGCGCAGGTGGGTCAGGATGACCACCACAATGGCCAAGGAAAGGCCCGCCATGAGCTGGTTGGTGGTGCCGAAAAGCGGCCAGATGGTCATGCCGCCGGATCCATCCGCGCCGGCGGAGAAGGTCAGGCCGAAGGCCAAGCCCACCGCGATGACGGTGGCGGCCAAGGCCTTGATGCGCACGCCCATGATCTCGCCAATTTCTTGCACCACGAGGCGCTGCAGGCGCATGCCCGAGTCCATGGTGGTGGCGGCGAAGAGGACGGCCATGGTGGCCAAGATGGTGCCGGAGAGGGAGGTGGGAATCCCCATGCCTTCATTCATGAGTGCGCCGCCGCCTTGCACGAAGGCCTCCACACCGCCGGCATTCCATTCGGAGTAAATCTCCTCCCACTGCTGCAGGGACTTAAAGCCCGCGGTGGTGGCGATGATGGTGCCTAGCGCGAGCAGACCCTCGCCCACGGCGCCGAAATAACCCACAAAGCGCACATCGGTTTCCTTATCCACCTGCTTGGACGAGGTGCCGGAGGCCACCACGCCGTGGAAGCCGGAGATAGCGCCGCAGGCGATGGTGACAAAAAGTAGCGGGAAGATGCCCGGGGTGCCGTCCGGCACGTTATCGCGCAGCGCCGGTGCGGCCAGCGAAGGGCGGGTAATGAGGAAGGATCCGTACAAGATGGCCAGGCCCACAAAGAGCTGGAGGCCGTTGATGTAGTCGCGCGGCTGCAGCAACACCCACACCGGCAGCAGCGAAGCGATGAAGGCGTAGATGAATAACAAGATGATCCACACGCCGTTGGCGGGGATGCCCAGGACAGTATCTGGTAGGACCACAGGCACGCGGTCACCGATGATCATCAACGCGTAGAGCGCGACAACGCCCACGATGGAGACCAGCGGCAGGTTCCAGTTCAGGCGGTAGATGGCCTGGCCGATAAGCAGTGCGACGACGATGGCGCCCCACGTGGGGATTACGGCCGTAGGGGTGGAGACCAGCAGGTTCGAAATGACCACGGCGAAGGCCGCATTCACCATCAATAGCAGCAGGAAGATCACGATGAGGAAGAGGTTGCGGCCGCGCTTGCCAATGTAGCGCCCAGACAAAGTGCCGATGGACTGGCCCTTGTGGCGCTGCGACGCCCACAGCGCACCCAAATCGTGTATGCCGGCAAGGAAGACGGTGCCGAGGGTGACCCAGAGAAACGCCGGAACCCAGCCCCAGATGACGGCTACGGCCGGACCAATGATGGGTGCGGCGCCTGCCACGGACGTGAAGTGGTGACCCCACAGGACGTATTTATTGGTGGGCACAAAGTCCACGCCGTCTTCCATGGTGTGGGCCGGGGTGGAGTAGTTCGGGGATAGCCGGAAAATGCCCTTTCCTAGGAACTTGGAATAGAGCAGATAGCCGGCGCCCATCATCGCAATGCCGATGATGGCGAGGACTAGAGAGTTCATGGTGTGCGTCTCCTCATGGGCAGTTGGGTGGCGTGTCTCACACGTGCGGATAGTATGCCATAACTCACATAGGTATTAGCTCGTGGGGGAGACCGGCGGGTGGATTTATATTTGGAAGGCGCAGGCGGCGCAGTACCTCATGCTGCCGACAGGAAAAACAACAGCGCGGCCCCAGTTCCAGTGGAGGAACGAGGGCCGCGCGGTGGGTGCTTAAACCAGGTGGTGCTTACTTCTTATCGACGCCGATGTTGCCGTCCTTCTTCCACACCACAACCACTGCTGGGCGAGGGGTGGACTTGCCCCCGTCTGGCCAGTGGGAGGTCTGCTTTTCAAAGGTAGCGTCATCGGTTTCACCTGGGTGCTGAACGTTAACCATCACGCGCTCATCGGTGACGATGGGGCCGCAGGTCTCGGCGCCTGCCGGGACCGTCAGGAAGCACTTGAGCTCGCCGCGGGTATCGCCTTCGGTGGTCACCGCGTAGAGACCATCGTTGGACTCAAGGGCGTTGCCGTCGGTGGAGATCCATAGGTTGCCGTGGCTATCGAAGGCCAGGTTATCCGGGCAGGAAATTGGGGAGACCTTCTCCTTGTCAAAGCCACCGAAGTAGGTATTGGCTTCCTTCGGGTCACCACAGACCAAGAAGAGGTTCCAGGTGAATTTCTCGCCAGCGTGGTCATCTTCAATCTCCATGACCAAGCCGTTCTTGTTCTCCTTGATAGGAGCCCACTCCATCGGCTCTTCCTTGTTCTTCTTGGCATTCTCGCCGGTAGCGCCGCGGTACTTATTGTTGGTCAGGGCGACGTAGACCTTCTCGGAGTCTGGGTGAACCTGCATATCCTCAGGACGGTCCATCTTGGTGGCGCCCACCTTATCGGCGGCCTCACGGGTGTAGACAGCAACCTCTTCGGCAGACATGCCATCAACGTGGGACTCGAACTTGTTGTTCTCCGTATCGGAGGTCAGCAGCTTGATCCATTCGCCCTTGCCGTCAAAGGCACCATCCTCTGGCAGCACGCCGGAGCCGTCAATCTCGTCCTCTGGGGAGTTGCCCTCTACCTTGGCCACGTACAGGGTGCCGTGGTCCAAGATGGTGAGGTTGTGCTCGATGTCGCCTTCTTTGTACTTCTTGGTGGAGATGAACTTGTAGATGTACTCGAAGCGGGAGTCATCGCCGGAGTAGCACACGACGGTGCCATCGGATGCGATGTGGATGTTGCCGGCCTCGTGCTTGAAGCGACCCAGCGCGGTGTGCTTGACCGGGGTGGACTTCGGGTCCAGCGGGTTGATTTCTACGAGCCAGCCAAAGCGGTTCGGCTCGTTCGGCTCCTTGGAGACGTCGAAGCGCTTATCAAAGCGCTCCCACTTGCGCTGGGACTCGCCGTCTTCCATGCCGAAGCGCTCCAGGGACTCCTGCGCCTTCTTGTCATCCAGCTTGGCGTGGGCGAAGTACTGGTCAAAGTTCTCTTCGCCAGAGAGCATGGTATTCCACGGAGTGATGCCGCCGGAGCAGTTATTCAGGGTGCCCTTAACCTTCTTGCCGGTCTTATCGGCGGAGGTTTTGACGTAATCGGAGCCGGCAGCTGGGCCCACCAGGGTGAATTCGGTGGTGGCGGTGATGCGGCGGTTGAGCGGTCCGAACTCGCGCTTGAGCTCGCCGGTCTTGCCAACCTTAGATACTTCCACGATGGAGTGGCCATGGCCAGCCCAGCCGATCTTGGCCTGCTCCTCGGTCGGGTTATCCGCATCGTAGTTGGGGAACATCTGCGGCTCGGTGGTGTACTCGTGGGAGCAGACGTAGATAAGGCGGTTGTCATCGTCTGGGTGCTCGATAAGGCCCGCAAAGTCATTGTTGAAGCCGAACTGCTTCTCAGCTGCCTCGGCGGTCTGGTTCTTGTCATCGAATTCCGGCGCGTCCTCAAACAGCGGGTCGCCCCAGGCAATGAGGACGGACTGCTCGTAGCCATCGGGGATGACCACCTCGTCCTTCTCGTTTGGCTGTACTGGGTCGAACTTCATGCCTTCTGCGGAGGTGAGCTCAACGTTCGCCTCAGAGGTTTTGCCGCCCTTGCCCTCGGAGGAAGAAGCCTCATTAGACGCATCATCCGGGTTGGAGCAGGCCGCCAAAGCAGCGCCGCCGCCAACGGTTACGACGGACAGGCTGCCCGCACGCAGCGCGGTACGGCGGGAGAACTGGTCAGCAAAGTACGGGTTATTGGACTTGTTCTCGCACTCGCCAAAGCAAGCATTACCGCACTTGTAGGTGCAGGTCAGGCTGGAACGAGAGGAGGCAAAGAGACTAGAGAGAAGATTGCGGCCTTTAAGCGCCATTATTACTGCTCCAAAAGGGTCGAAAATATTGTTTAGACACGGGGACAGCCATATATATAAGAAGATCTCAGTAACTGTGCGTTGGCGTGGAGGTGACGGTGAAGTGAATTATGCGTAAATCTTTTCCGGGGTGAGGGTGGCGTGGGCTAAATCGCGTGCTGCGGTGGGGATCGACTACCCTAGGCTAACGTGAGCGAGCAGAAGAATAATGAAGTAAACGATGTCCCTGAGCAGCTGCGCATCCGCCGCGAGAAGCGCGATCGCCTGCTGGAATCCGGCGTTGAGGCCTACCCGGTCACCGTTGAGCGCACCATCTCTTTGAAGGATTTGCGCCACGATTTCCGCGTAGTGGCCGAGGGCGAAGAGCCGGGCACGGAAGAAGGCGTGACCTACCTGGCCCCAGGCGAGGAAACCGAGGTAACCCACGCCATTGCCGGCCGCCTTATCTTTATGCGCAATACCGGCAAGCTGTGCTTTGCCACCCTGCAGGATGGCGATGGCACCCAGGTGCAGGCCATGCTTTCTTTGGCCGAGGTAGGCAAAGAGCGCCTTGACGCTTGGAAGTCCGATGTTGACTTGGGCGATTTCATCTCCGTGCGCGGCCGCGTAATTTCTTCCCGCCGCGGCGAGCTGTCCATCATGGTCTCCGAGTGGACCATGGCCGCTAAGTCCCTGCGCCCGCTGCCGGTGTCCTTTGCCGATATGGCAGAAGATACCCGTGTGCGCCAGCGCTATAACGACCTCATTATCCGCGAAGAGGCCCGCAAGAACGCCATGATCCGCGTGAAGGTCATGCGCGCGCTGCGTAACTACCTGGAAAGCCAGGACTTCGTTGAAATCGAGACCCCGATGCTGCAGACCCTGCACGGTGGCGCGGCCGCTCGCCCGTTTATCACCCACTCCAATGCGCTGGATATTGACCTCTACCTGCGCATCGCGCCGGAGCTGTACTTGAAGCGTGCCGTCGTCGGCGGCATTGACCGCGTCTTCGAAATCAACCGTAACTTCCGCAATGAGGGCGTGGACCGCTCCCACTCGCCGGAATTCGCCATGCTCGAGACCTACGCTGCATGGGGCGACTACGACGATTGCGCCCGCATGACGCGCGAGTCCATCCAGGCCGTAGCGCGCGACGTCTTTGGCTCCACCACCGTCACCTTGGCGGATGGCACCGAGTTCGATTTCGGCGGCGAAGAGTGGCCCGAAATCGAGATGTACCCCTCCCTCAATGAGGCCCTACAGCGCAAGTTCCCGGGACAGCCGGAGGTCACCATCGATACCGACGTTGAAACGCTCAAGGGCATTGCCGACGTCATCGGCCTTGACGTTCCCAAGGACGGCGGCTGGGGCCATGGCAAGCTGGTGGAGGAAATCTGGGAGGTCCTGTGCGAGGACCAGCTGGAAGGCCCCATCTTTGTCAAGAACTTCCCGGTTGAGACCTCCCCGCTGACCCGTCAGCACCGTTCCAAGCCGGGCGTGACCGAGAAGTGGGATCTCTACGTCCGCGGCTTCGAGCTGGCAACCGGCTACTCCGAGCTGGTGGACCCGGTTATCCAGCGCGAGCGTTTTGAGGATCAGGCCCGCCTGGCCGCCGGTGGCGATGACGAGGCCATGGTGCTGGATGAGGACTTCCTTGCCGCTATGGAGCAGGGCATGCCTCCTACAGCTGGCACCGGCATGGGCATGGACCGCCTGCTGATGGCCCTGACCGGCTTGGGCATCCGCGAAACCGTGCTCTTCCCTCTGGTTAAGCCAGAGCAGAAGTAGCCGCCCAGCGGCCAATCGCTAGCCGTCAGCCCACGTGGCTGGCGGCTTTTGTCGTGTCTGGGCTAGTGCGGAAGCGGCCCGGCGGAGGTATCGCCACGCAGGCGCTTAATAATGTTCTCGGCCGAAATCAGACACATCGGCACGCCCACGCCCGGCACGGTGGTGGCTCCTGCGTAGTAGAGCCCGCTGACCTTGCGCGAGGCATTACGCCCGCGCAAAAACGCCGATTGCCGCAGCGTGTGCGCGGGCCCAATAGAACTGGCCGACCAGGCATGGTAGCGCTCGGCAAAATCGGCAGGGCCGAGCGTGCGCTTGACGACGACCCTGTCTACCAAATCCGGCACCCCAGCCGTGGCTGCGATGTGGTTAAGGGCGGCGTCGGCAATCGCGGCAACGCGCTCGGATTCCTCTGCGTGGTAGGCATTGCCGAACCCGGGCGCCTCCGCGGCCGGCACCGGCACCAGAATGAAGAGGTTTTCGTGGCCTGCGGGCGCTACGTTCGGGTCGGTGGCTGAGGTCTTGGACACGTAGATGGACTCCGAGGCACCCAACGGCCGGGAAGGCTCCG
>ERZ1031016.149-NODE-149-length-12498-cov-9.016395_pt1 | contig 12498 bp, 11 predicted proteins | sample MGYA00518593_ERZ1031016 | MGnify/ENA primary metagenome ERZ1031016 (study PRJEB33718, sample SAMN03159727) | human skin metagenome | collected 2014-05-20 | study: EMG produced TPA metagenomics assembly of the PRJNA266117 data set (Human skin bacterial metagenome... | reverse complement strand
ATACGATATGCTCAGGAGTCTCGTGGGCTCGGAGATGTGTATAAGAGACAGAGGGTGCGTTAAGCAGCGTTTTGATAGCTGTCTTTGGAGGGGCCGGTGGGGAACTTCCGAGGGTATATAGCATTGTTGTTGAACGAAGCTTTATAATCGAAGTATAAATAAGGCATAAAGTTCAGACAAGCTTTTTCTGATGCGTTAATCGGCGTAAACGAGATTTTAGGGCGCATAAGCTGCTTGAACTTGAAGGAGAAAAAGTTATTATGCGCGACCTCACACATACCCCCGAATTCACCCCTGAAAGTGGGGATGAGTACCTTCTTCACCGGCCCGAGTTTGCCACATCGTCGCCGGATCCCGAGCGGTGTCGTGTTGCCCCCGATGGGTCGGCGGTCCGCATGACAGCGGAGATTGCTGCAGACTCGCTGACTCTCAAGATTTTCAATGGCCATTTCGAACCAGGCGCGCGCCTCGCAGAGGTCGCACTCGCAGAGGAACTCGGCATTTCTCGCAACACACTCCGGGAAGCTTTCCGCTTGCTGGCTCACGCGGGCCTTGTCGAACATCTCCCGAACCGGGGTGTCTTTGTTCTCAAGACAACCGCATCTCTCCTGCGTGATATCTATTCTTTCCGTCGCACCGTCGAAATCGGAGCCCTGCCAGCACTCATCAGAAACGAAGATTCGCTGCAAAAACTTCGGTCCGTGTACGCAGATCAGCAGAAAGCTATCCGGGAAGCTAATTGGATGGTTGTCGGTTCGGCCAACGGCAGATTCCACCAAACAATCGTTGATGCCGCCGGCTCCCCTACGCTGAGCGAAGCAATGCAGGCAATCAATGCACGGTCTCGTATCGCCTTTCTGGAATACTCCGATACGCCTGGACTGCACAGTCGTTTCTCCAAAGTGAATGGCCAGATTCTCACAGTAGTAGAGCGCAGGGACCTCAAGGAAGCCGTGACGTTGCTTGACAGTTACCTCGTGGAGGCACATAACGAGCTGTTCATCGGTTTGGGGTTTGATAAGGATGCCAACCGACGTGACTGATGCGCATGGGGGCGCTAAAAACCCCGTGAGTTCAACGGAAGCTGAAATCACGGGGTTTTATTTTTGCGCGAGGAACTATGCGTCGCGTTCCGTGTTGCACATGCTCAGGACATCGAGACGCTTGTCCAGCTCTTCTTCGGTGAGCTGTTCGCCGTCAACGAAGCCCAGGTCAATAACGGTCTGGCGGATGGTCTTGCCTTCCTTGAGAGCCGTCTTTGCTACCTTTGCTGCGTTCTCGTAGCCGATAGCAGAGTTCAGCGGAGTCACAATGGACGGGGAGGACTCTGCGGAGTGACGCAGCTTGTCGGTGTTCGGCTCAGTTCCCTTGACCAGGCGTTCTGCGAATACGCGGGCGGTGTTTGCCAGCAGGTGAGCAGACTCCAGAACGTTACGAGCCATCATCGGGATGAAGACGTTGAGCTCGAACTGGCCTTGGGCGCCACCGAAAGCAACAGCAGCGTCGTTACCGATGACCTGCGCCGCCACCTGCGTGGCGGTCTCACACAGAACCGGATTAACCTTGCCCGGCATGATGGAGGAACCCGGCTGCAGCTCGGGGAGACGGAGCTCAGCGAGACCGGTGAGCGGACCGGAGCCCATAAGACGAATATCGTTAGCGATCTTGTTCAGGCTAACGGCAACGCTGCGCATGGCGCCCGAAAATTCAACGAGGCCATCACGGGCAGCCTGCGCCTCGAAGTGGTTCTTGCAGGGACGAAGCGCATCGACACCGGTGAGGTTGACGAGCTCGGCCGTCACCTTTTCGCCGAATTCGGCGGGGGTGTTGAGGCCGGTTCCTACGGCAGTACCACCGATCGGAAGTTCGCCGAGGCGGGGGAGAACGTTTTGAACACGTTCGATACCGGCCTCAATCTGACGAGCGTAGCCGGAGAATTCCTGTCCGAGGGTGATCGGCGTGGCATCCATGAGGTGAGTGCGGCCAGACTTTACCACTTCTTCCCACTCCTCAGCCTTCTCCGCCAGCGCATCGTGGAGAACCTGGAGACCGGGGATGAGGTCGTTAACCGTCTCCACCGTGGCAGCAATGTGCGTTGCGGTGGGGAACGTGTCGTTGGAGGACTGTCCCATATTGACATGGTCATTCGGGTGTACCTCTACGCCGTTGTTGTGGCAGATGGAGGCGATAACCTCGTTGGTGTTCATGTTGGATGACGTGCCAGAGCCAGTTTGGAACACGTCGATGGGGAACTGATCGTCATGCTCGTTGTTAGCGATTTCCTTCGCTGCAGCGATGATTGCATCGGCCTTCTCTGCATCGAGAAGCCCCAAGGCCTTATTCACCTTGGCGCACGCAGCCTTGAGCTGGCCAAGAGCAGAAATTTGGGGGGACTCCAGCCCACGGCCGGAAATGGGGAAGTTCTCCACTGCACGTTGCGTCTGAGCGCGCCAGAGCGCGTTGACGGGCACCTTCACTTCGCCCATGGTGTCATGTTCGATCCTGTATTCCTGGTCTGACATTTCACTTCCTTGTCTCGGAGTATGTAAACACCTTCTACCTTAGCCGGTTCGCTCGAGCAGTGGTGTGATGATTGGAGTAAAAACGTGAAAGATTTGGTATTTGTCATACCTCAACGTCTGGAGTGAGCCAAGGAACGCATAGAAAACGCCCCCGGTCCCTTTCGTCAGGCCAAAGCGCCACGTGCGAAGGGGAAACCGGAGGCGGAAAAGGAGGACTACTTATCCTTCGGGCCGTAATCGACTACGGAGTATTCCTGCAGCTTCTTGAGCTGGTGGATGGAGTCAATGTAGCGCACCGTACCGGACTTCGAGCGCATGACCACGGAACGAGTGATGGCCCCGTCAGGGCTGTACGTCACGCCACGAAGCATATCGCCGTTCGTCACACCGGTTGCGACGAAGAAGCAGTTATCGGACTTGACCAAATCCGAGGTGGTGAGAACTGTGTCCAAGTCAAGGCCGGCGTTGCGTGCCTTCTCGCGCTCTGCCTCATCACGAGGTGCCAGGATGCCCTGGATTTCGCCGCCCATACACTTCATTGCGCATGCCGTGATGATGCCTTCCGGGGTTCCGCCAGTACCCATGCAGATATCGACGGAGTTCATCGTCTGAGACTGGGCAGCGGCAACGGAACCTGCGACATCGCCATCATGAATGAGACGGATCTTGGCACCCGCAGCGCGAATTTCCTTGATGAGGTCAACGTGGCGCGGGCGGTCCAGCACAGAGACAACAATCTGGGAAACCGGCTTTTCCTTCGCCTTGGCAACCACTTCAATATTGTGTTTGACAGGAGCCTCGATATCGATGAGCCCTGCAGCAGCCGGGCCCACCGCGATCTTCTTCATGTAGAAAACGGCAGAGGGGTCATACATGGAACCGCGCTCAGCAGCAGCCAGAACGGAAATCGCATTCGGACGCCCCTCGGCCATCAGGGTGGTGCCGTCGATTGGATCTACGGCGATGTCGACATCAGCGCCTTTGCCAGTACCAACTTCCTCGCCGTTGAACAGCATCGGGGCCTCGTCCTTTTCGCCCTCACCGATCACGACGATACCTCGCATTTCAACGGAATTGATGAGCTTGCGCATGGCGTCGACGGCGGCACCATCGCCGGAGTTTTTCTCGCCGCGGCCGACCCATCGGCCACTTGCGAGTGCAGCCGCCTCCGTCACGCGTACGAGTTCGAGAGCAAGGTTACGATCCGGTGCTTCGGGGTGGTTAGCAGTCATATGGTTGGGCCTCCTACAGGCGTATGAACACACTGCACTCCGCACCTGCCTAAGCCAAAAGGCCAGGATATGGAGTTGCAGTCAATAATTTCTTATTTCCCAGAGTACTACTGTCGCTTCCCTAAAAGGGCATATGGTTATGACCACACAGCCGAAAACGGATGTGTGGAGTGAAACGCCAGGTAAAGCGGTCGTGGCGGAAAGATGAAGCAACTAAATCGGGGGTGTCCGTTTTTCTTATTCGGTCCGGCCGCACGGTTGCTGGTCTTTGGATGCTGCACAGCCTCATGTGTCTCCTAAAGAAGTAATCTGGCACAATCGATGCCGTGGCTGAAAAGAAACCTCGTGTATTTCAAGGAATGTCCGATATGGCGCTGTCCATGGCGGTGATCGTGGTCATCATGGTCATCTCAGTGGGTTTCACCGGCCTGTGCTCGTTTAACCCTGGCGCGCCTGAAAACGGTCCCGTGCAGGAGGTAGATGCCACCAATTTCATCCAGCAGGAACAGGCTAATTCGCCGTTTCCGGTGGTGCTACCTGAGATGCCGGAGGGGTGGGTGACTAACTCGGCCAGGCGGTCAGCTTTCGGTGAAAGCATCGCGCCGACGGTGGGGTGGGTGACTCCAGCCGGTGGCTACGCACAATTGATGCAAACCAGTGCATCGGTCGATGACATTCTCGCTTCCTACGCGGCAGCCTACGAAGAGACCGGTTCACCCACGGTGGGTGGCGTGGTGGCTCATCACTATGCGGCTGACGGTGAGCGTGATGTGTATATCGCAGACACCGGCGAAAATCGCCTGGTAGTCACTGGCTCTGCTGACGAACCTGAGTTGGAGGAACTTCTGGCAGCCGCGATTGAGGCACGCAAGTAAAAGTTTCTCTTAGGCCTGGAGAGAGGAATCGTCCTCTGATGTTCCTAATACCGCCTCAATTTTGTTTCGCGCTCCGTTGAGATGTTCCTCGCACCGCTTTGCTAATGCCTCTCCTCGCTCCCAGTAGGCGAGCGATTCATCTAGACCCATTTGTCCCAGTTCGAGTACACGGACGACGTTGACGAGTTCGCTGCGGGCCTCCTCGTAGCTGAGGTTTTCAACGGGTTCAAACTCCGGCCGGTTTCCCGCGCCGATGGTCTCTCCTGCCATGATGAAAGGTCCTTTCGTAGTTGTAAAAATGTCTTGCTTTTAGTCCGCGGGGGTAGTGCTCATCGTTGCGGCAGTGATGGATCCGTCGGTGACTCGGATCCGCAGCTGGCTCCCGGGTGGGGTCTCGGCGATCGTCGTGACTACGTGAGTGTCGGATCCATCCCGGGGGACGACCTGCACCACAGAATATCCTCGCTGCAGCGTGGCTGCAGGTCCAAGCGCAGTCACGCGTGCGCGCAGACTGACTATGTCGCGGTCCTCCTGGGCGAAAACCGCCGCCACGCAACGACGCGCTCGCTGCGTGCAGTCGGAGAAGATGGCTTCCTGCTCCTCGACGATGGTATAGGGATTTTTAAGAACGGGGCGGGAGCGAATGTTCGCCAGTCCTTCTTCCTCGCGCACGACCCAAGACCGAAGAGCGTTCGCCGCGCGGCTCCGCATTTCTTGGATCATGAGTGCCTCCTGCATGGCATCTGGAACGACGTTCTTGCCCGCATCCGTTGGAGTTTTCGCCGCGAAGTCCGCGACGTTATCCAAAATTGGCTGATCCGGTTCGTGGCCGATGGCAGAGATCACGGGTGTCTGCGCAGCGGCGACCGCGCGGACGAGACCTTCGCGAGAGAAGGGGAAAAGATCTTCCACGGAACCGCCGCCGCGGGCGATGATGATGACATCGACATCGGGGTCGGTGTCCAGCTGAGCCAGAGCCGCGATGATCTCTGGTTCCGCGCGTTGTCCTTGGACTGCGGTGTTGATTATTTTGAACTGGACAGCGGGCCAGCGATCGTGGGTCACCTTGAGTACATCTCTCTCCGCAGCCGAGCCCTGACCCGTAATAAGACCGACGCACCGGGGCAGGACAGGGAGAGGCTTCTTCAGCTCCGGTCGGAAAAGTCCTTCTGCAGCGAGATCGCGACGAAGTTGTTCGATGCGGGCTAGCTCTTCACCGATACCAACATGCCGGATCTCCGATACCATGAGCGAGTACTGGCCGTTGCGCTGGTAAACGCGGGGCTTACCGTGGACGATGACGCGGTCACCGCTGGTGATGTTCGCGGCGGTGGCGATGTTCGTGGGGCAAGTCAGCTGCATGGAGATATCATCGTTGAGATCTTTAAGGCTGAGGTAAGAAAAGGACCACGTGGGTTTGATATTGACCTGAATGAGCTCACCTTCGACCCATGCATCGCCGAGACGCCCAACCCAATTCCCCACCAAAGTGTTGATGGTGGATACGGAAAACGGGTGGTCAGGGCTTGTCGTCTGCTTCGCCATCGGGGCTCCTACGTCCTTTCCATTGCAATTGCTCGTCCTTTGAAGCCTACCGCGCCCCGCGTGTGACGGCGAAGACGAAAGACGGTAGCCTTGGATTCATGCCAGTAGATAACGAGGCCCAGTCAGGTAAGAAAGTTCTTCTCGCAGCTCCGCGTGGGTACTGCGCGGGTGTAGACCGTGCGGTGGAAACGGTGGAACGAGCGTTGGAGAAATACGGTGCCCCCGTCTATGTGCGCAAGGAGATTGTGCACAACCGCTACGTGGTGGATACGCTCGCTGAGCGCGGTGCAATCTTCGTTGATGAAACAACCGATGTGCCAGAAGACGCCCACGTGGTGTTTTCGGCCCACGGTGTGAGCCCGGCTGTTCGTGGCGAGGCGAAATCGTTGAACCTGAACACGCTGGATGCAACGTGCCCGCTGGTGACCAAGGTCCACAACGAGGTGAAGCGCTTCGACCGGGATGGTTACACCATCTTGTTCATCGGGCATAAGGGCCACGAAGAGGTGGAGGGCACGATGGGTGAGGCTCCCCACACAACGCACCTCGTCGATGGTCCTGCCGGTGTAGATGAGCTGCCGGAGTTCGGCCCGGAGGAAAAACTCATCTGGCTGTCCCAAACGACACTGAGTGTGGACGAGACGATGGAAATCGTGAATAAGCTCCATGCGCGTTACCCGCAGCTGGAGAATCCGCCGAGCGACGATATCTGTTACGCCACGCAGAATCGTCAGAGTGCGGTGAAGGCGATTGCGCCGAAGTGTGATTTGCTCATCGTTGTCGGTTCGCAGAACTCGTCCAACTCGAAGCGTTTGCGGGAAGTGGGAGTGGAGTCCGGTGCGAAGGCTGGCTACCTCATCGATTACGCGAGCCAAATTGAGGATTCCTGGCTCGAAGGTGTGAACACAGTCGGGGTGACCTCCGGCGCATCTGTTCCGGAAATTCTGGTGAAAGACGTGTTGGCGACGCTCGATGAGCACGGCTTTTCGGAGGTGGAAACGGTTCAGACCGCCACAGAGAAGCTCGTTTTCGGGCTTCCCCGTGAGATTCGCCCTGCGAACCGGGCTAAGCGCTAGGAATTTTTTACTTGTCGACGCCTACTGGTACAGGTCGTCGTCGACGGAGCGGTTGGCCGAGGAGTGGTGCGTCGAACCCCCCTTGGCCTGGCGCCGCAAGAGATCCTGGACCGTTACGGTCGAGCCGCTGTGTCCCGTTGTCCGGGCGCGTCCTTTGCTTCTTGGTGCTGACGTGGATGTGGAAATCCGGCGTGCTCGCTGTGCTACCTGACGATTTTTTTCATCTGAGGAACGCTGCCGCCGGGAGGTTTCTTCGCGTTGCCGGACTTCGCCACGTTCGGCGCGACGGAGTTGTGCCAGCCGCAGATAGCCAATGGCTGCAGCTCCCGCAGTGATGATGAGGAGGAAGGGGAATTGTTGGAACAGCGGATAGGCCGCCCCGATGAGCACGGTGGCTGAAAAATTATTGTCGCTGTGTGTCTGCGCAACGAGCCAGCCAGCGAAGGGCGTGACGATAGAAAAAACGAGGGGGATCTGTGCCACAGCCAAAAAAATGCCTCGTGGCTCTACAAACAGAGCTATGCACAGGCTGATAAGGCCAAAGGAAAAGAGGTAGATCCATCCCAGGGTTCCTCCTGCCATGGAGATGACTGCACCGGTAAGAAGAGCAGCGATGAGCAGGAGCGGAACAGCCCATAGTGGGATCCCATGAATGCTCTCATGGCCACCCACCTCTGCTCGCCGAGGTGGGCGCGGGCGCGCCGACCGACTGACCTTCGTGGCGGTCGTAGCAGCGTCGGTAGACGGCATCGCGTGTGTGTGCCGGCGCCTGCGATTTTGCGTGGAGCGATCACGGTCTGGGGTGCCCGACCCGGGCTGAGGCAGCGGAGAGCGTTTCGTTGTTGTCGTCGGATAGTCCCATTTATTGGACACGCGGGCCGACGCCGTGGGGGTGAACGAGTATTTCTGCCGGCCACGAGGTTCATTGTCGTCTGCTTGCCCTGCGGATACCGAAGAGGCGTCTACGCGGTGCGAGGCGCTCGGCTGGTGGCGTCGCTCGCCAGGATTAGAGGCGGGACGTCGATTGTTCTGCAGCGGTTGATCGGACACGAAACCTAATGTTACCTAGCCAAAGTGCAGAACGGGAACTGAGATTGCATTAATCAGATCTGCTATATGTCCCACGTGTTCTCTGCGCTGTGGCCAGACGCGTGCCGTGGATGGCGTTCCAGATGCTCGATCACTGGGAGCTCGCCCTGCGTTCCGCCATCGAGCTCGAGTTCTGCCAGACGCCGAGCGGTGACGGCAACACGTGATTCCATGGAGCCGATCATTACATTGTACTGTTCGACGGTCTTGTCTAGCAGGCTCCCTAGCTTTGCGTAGTGCTCGTTGAGCGTAGCGAGACGGCGGTAGAGCTGTGTGCCCAATGCGTGGATTTCACCGGCTTTGGCCTCTACGTCGGCGGATTGCCAACCCAGCGCAACGGTGCGCAAGAGCGCCATGAGAGTTGACGGTGTCGCGATGATTATGTTCCGGCTAAAGGCGAACTCAAGGAGTTCTGAATCGCATTTCAGTGCTGCATCGAGGAACGAATCTGCGGGGATAAACATCACAACGAATTCGGGTGTATGTGCAAACCCGCGCGCGTAATCCTTGGCGGAGAGTTGCGTGACGTGCTGACGCATGAGATATGCGTGGCGGCGGAGATAGCCTGCCTGTTCCTCTGAGTCGTTGACCTCCAGCGCATCAGTGTAGGCGGATAGGGGCACCTTTGAATCGACGACGATATCCCGTCCTCCTGCCAGGTGAACAACAAGGTCAGGGCGAACGCGGGATGAATGGGAGGTGGTGGAAACCTGGGTGTCGAAGTCGCAGTGCTTGATCATTCCGGACAACTCAACCACGCGTTGGAGCTGCATTTCTCCCCACTGACCACGAAGACCCGGGCCTCCGAGCGTGGTGAGGAGCTTATCTGTTTTTCCGGCAAGAGCCAGGCTTGTCTGTGTAAGGTGCTGCATTTCCTGATTTAGGCGTGCAGATGTTTCTGCGCGCGAGACATCGAGTGCGTGCAGCCGGGAGGAGATTCCATCCATCGCATCGGCAAGCTGATTGGCAGTAGGGAGCTGTGCGACGGGGGAAGATGACGCTTGGCGGTCGCGGAGGAAGAACCCTACGAGGATGCCGATGACTATTCCGATCAGCAGGAAAATGAAGCCGGTTGCACTCATATCGTCCAACCGTAGTCGATTGAGGAGTCTTAATCGTCGGTTTTATGGAACAAGTGTGCGAGAGATGCGGTGGCTTCCTGCGCTCGAGAAAGGAGTGAATCGGTATCGCTCAGTCCTCTACTTTCGGCTTTTTTACGCTGCGCTTCCCGGGCTTCCCGTGCCGCTTCTTCTCCCCGTAACCCTGTGATGGATCCGGCTACGGTGGCGAACTCGATTTCGGAGGCAGTCTTTTCGCCGGAGCGCAGTGCCACAATGTCAGAAAGGTAACGCAGGAGCACAGCGACGGTCGCTGTGATCGGTACCGCGAGCAGTGCTCCGGCGATGCCGAACAACCCGCCGCCGACGGTGACGACCAGAATAACGACGGCCGGATGCAAATTCATTGCCTTGGACTGCAGCATCGGAGATAGGACGTTGCCTTCGAGCTGTTGCACAATGAGGATGAGGATGAGCACCATGAGCGCTTTGGTAAGCCCCATCGTTACGAGGGCGATGGCGACAGCCACTGTGCCCGCAACAAATGCGCCCACGATGGGCACAAACCCGGCAACGAAGGTGAGCGTGGCCAGTGCCAGGGCCATGGGGATCTTCATGACAACGAGTCCGAGCCCAATGAGAACGGCGTCGATGAGTGCGACGAGGGCCTGGACGCGGATGTAGTTGCTGAGGGTGTTCCAGCAGCGGGTGAGGAGTTCGGTCAGGTGCCAGCCGACCTGGCGGCCGGTGAAGGCGCGGGCCCATGGCATGAAGCGCTCCCCGTCCTTGAGGACGAAAAAGGTAATGATGAGTGTGATGGTGGCCAGGACGAGTAGCGACGAGGCTGCCCCAAGGCCGGCGAAAACCCCGCCCGCGATGTTCCCGGCCTGCTGTTGGATCCATGCCACCGCCTCGCCGAAGATGCGGTTGAAATCCTCTCCCTTGAGCGACAGCGGGGGTTCCTGGGCCCATAGCTGGAGGCGCTGGATCGCGTCGACTGATTGAAAGTACAAAGTTTGAGATTGCCGTGCGACACCGGGCGCGATGAGTGCGATAATCGCCGAGAACGCGCCGAGTACGGTGATCATTGTGACGAGCGCGGCGAGCCACGCTGGAAGTCGATGACGCTTGAGCCAGGCTGCCGGTGGCCACAAAACAGAGGAGATAAGCAGCGCGAGAGCGACCGGGAGAACTCCTTGCCAAAGGGCGCCGAGGATGCGCCATCCTGCGTACACGGTGACGCCGATGACGAGCAGTCGGAGGCACCAGTGGGAGAACGTAATGACACCTGCGGCGAGGATCGTCGAGCGATCGATGTTGTCCCGTTCCTGCAGTTCCTTGAAGGTTGCGATGGCCTCCTGCGTCTCCGCTGACTGCGGTGAACCGACGGCGACGGCTTCGCCGACCGGAGAATTAGCCTCGGTCGCGTCGTCGACAGGCTCGGATGAAGGAGTTTTTGTCACACCCTTATTGTGCCCTAAAAGATGGCCACGATGACACTCCGGTGTTTCCCCAGCTATAGAAAAATTGGGTTAGTCTTGGCTAAGCTAAAGGGTATGACTGAAACAATGGCATCTATTGCCCACGTTGCGTCCGCTCGTGCGGAACAGTACGGGAAGCAACTTGCCAGCCACTTCAGCCACAAGATCGAGGCTAAATGGGACGAAGAAAACAAGATGGGGTATGCCATCTTCCCCCTTGCGGAGCCAGAGAATCAAGAGGACGTGGTCCGGTGCGAAATGGACGCGCGAGAAGATAAGCTCACACTCACGCTCACTGGCCCAGCTCCCGGCATTGGCAGGATCGAGGGAGTCGTGGCGCGCCACCTTGTCCGGTTTGGCAAGCAAGGGGAACTGGAGGTCACCTTCATCCGAGATACCGGTGAGACATCGACCTTCGTCTACGAAGACGGGATGACTGGGCCCGGCAAGTAAACCGCTGTGTCAGAGCACTCGAGACTGTGCGACACAACCCTGCGGCACGATTGCCCAATGGCCCACACATTCCGCAAAAGGGACATTGCTAGGATAATGAGCTGTGAGCCTTACACTTGGAATTGTCGGATTGCCCAACGTGGGCAAATCAACCCTTTTTAACGCACTGACCCGAAACGATGTCCTCGCCGCGAACTACCCGTTCGCCACGATCAACCCGAACGAAGGCATGGTCGAACTCCCGGACGAGCGACTCAAGGTCCTCGCCGAGATGTTCCACTCTGAGCGGATCCTCCCCGCCACCGTGTCCTTCGTCGACATCGCCGGCATCGTCAAGGGCGCGTCCGAGGGGGAGGGGATGGGCAACGCCTTCCTCTCCAACATCCGCGAAGCCGACGCAATCTGCCAGGTGGTGCGCGCTTTCTCCGATGAGAACGTGATCCACGTCGACGGTCGCGTCGATCCCGCAACGGATATCGCGACGATCGCCACGGAGCTCATCTTGGCGGACCTGCAGACCATCGAAAAGGCCCTGCCACGCCTGGAAAAAGAAGGCCGCAAGAGCAAGGAAATCAAGGAGCAGGCCGAGGAGACGAAGAAGGCGCAGGCTATCCTCGAGGATGATCGCACCCTCTTCAGTGCACAGGACGAGATCGATCTGTCACTTCTCTACGATCTACACCTCATGACGGCGAAGCCCTTCCTCTACGTGTTTAACTCCGATGAGGCCGTGCTCACCGACGAGGCGAAGAAGAAAGAACTGCGCGAGCTGGTCGCCCCGGCGGACGCGGTGTTCCTCGATGCCAAGACGGAAACCGAGCTCCTCGAGCTGGAGCCCGATGAAGCAGCCGAGCTGCTCGCCTCAGTGGGGCAAAACGAGCCGGGGCTCAGCACCCTGGCCAAGGCGGGCTTTACCACCCTCGGCCTGCAGACCTTCCTTACCGCAGGCGAGAAGGAAGCCCGCGCGTGGACCATCAAGCAGGGTTCGACAGCCCCGCAGGCCGCCGGTGTCATCCACTCCGATTTTGAGCGTGGCTTCATTAAGGCCGAGATCGTGTCCTACGACGAGCTCATCGGGGCTGGCTCCATGGCTGAGGCCCGCGCCCACGGCAAGGTGCGCCAGGAGGGCAAGGACTACATCATGCGCGATGGCGACATCGTGGAGTT
>ERZ1031016.137-NODE-137-length-13298-cov-7.812127_pt1 | contig 13298 bp, 10 predicted proteins | sample MGYA00518593_ERZ1031016 | MGnify/ENA primary metagenome ERZ1031016 (study PRJEB33718, sample SAMN03159727) | human skin metagenome | collected 2014-05-20 | study: EMG produced TPA metagenomics assembly of the PRJNA266117 data set (Human skin bacterial metagenome... | reverse complement strand
ACACGTAAGGAGTCGTCGGCAGCGTCAGATGTGTATAAGAGACAGCAACACAAGTCAAGCAGGAAGACAACAAGGTCGATCCGCGAAATCGACGCCACCAAACCAACGATAACCCAGCCGCAGACCTCGTCCGCGTCTATTTAAACGGAATCGGCAAGACCCCGCTTCTTTCCGCTGAGGAAGAAGTGGAATTAGCAAAGACAGTAGAGGTCGGATTATACGCCCGCCATCTCCTTAACGATCCGGAATATAAGCCCACCCGCGCTATGAAGCGGGATTTAAAGGAACTCGCGCGCGAGGGAGACAAGGCGCGAAACCATATGCTCGAGGCAAACCTGCGCCTCGTTGTCAGCTTGGCCAAGCGCTACTCAGGCCGCGGGATGCCACTTTTGGACCTCATACAGGAGGGAAACCTGGGGCTTATCCGCGCAATGGAGAAATTTGACTACGCCAAGGGGTTTAAGTTCTCCACGTATGCCACGTGGTGGATCCGCCAGGCGATCACCCGCGGAATGGCTGATCAGTCCCGTACTATTAGGCTTCCCGTTCACCTTGTCGAGCAGGTTAACAAGCTTTCCCGTATCAAACGCGAGATGTACCAGCAGTTCGGACGCGAGGTGACCAACGAAGAGCTAGCCGAAGAATCAGGCATCGACGAGAACAAGATCGAGATGTTGTTCCGCCAGTCTCGTGACCCCGTCAGCCTCGACATGCCCGTTGGCGCAGACGAGGAGGCCCCTCTGGGTGATTTCATTGAGGACTCCGAGGCAACCGATGCCGAGGAAGCTGTTGTCGTCTCGCTGCGCCACTCCGACATCCGCGCGGTAATTGATACCCTCGAGGGCCGTGAACAGGATGTTATCCGCATGCGCTATGGACTCGACGATGGTGTCCCTCGCACACTCGACCAGATCGGACGCCGCTACGGCCTATCCCGCGAGCGAGTCCGCCAAATCGAGCGCGAAGTCATGGCTAAACTCCGCGAAGGATCGCGGGCGGAAAAGCTCCGCGCCTACGCCGTCTAAAAACACTCCCAACATGGGGATCATCGCCCGCCTGCTGGCGGGCTTCTTTAACTAAAAAAGAAGTCAAAAAGGAAAGTCAACAGTAGAGGCACGGGGCATCCACGACGGCGAGGGCCGCTGCCTCCCAGTCGCGAACACGATTCTAATTATCTGGCACTAATCTGAGCCCGCGGTCCTTTTTCTTGCAAAATAGTGTCTTACCCCCAAATTCGTGAAATTTTGTAAAACTGCTACCGCGAAACTCGGCAGACGTTTAAGTTTTCTCCCATGGATATTCGTACGTCGACTCCAACCCGAGCCCAGCGGTTGGATCGACTCCCTTTTACAGGCAAGCATAAGAAACTACTCTTCGGCTCCGGCCTCGGTTGGGCCCTCGATGCCATGGACGTGGGACTGGTCTCCTTCGTCATCGCCTCTCTCGCGGTGGACTGGCATCTGGATAAGACGGTGACATCGTGGATCGCCTCCGTCGGGTTTATCGGCATGGCGATTGGAGCTACCTTCGGTGGCCTGCTCGCTGATCGATACGGCCGACGAAGCATCTTCTCTGTCACCCTTCTCGTCTATGGCCTGGCAACAGGCGCCTCCGCGCTTGCCACGTCGGTGACGATGCTGCTTATCTTCCGTTTCCTCACGGGAATGGGCCTGGGCGCCGAGCTTCCGGTCACATCTACCCTGGTAAGCGAATTCTCCCCGCGGCATGTGCGTGGCAGGATTGTGGTTCTCCTCGAGGCATTTTGGGCCGTCGGATGGATCGCAGCAGCCGTCATCGGCACATTTGTTGTCGCTCATCACGACAGCGGCTGGCGCTGGGGCCTCGCTGTGGGCGCGATGCCCGCGCTTTATGCTCTCTACGTTCGCGCCAAAATCCCGGAATCGGTGCGTTACCTCGAGCTGAAGGGGAAAGATGCAGAAGCAGAGGCAGTAGTTACTAGCTTCGAAGATGCAGCACGCTCCGAGGGCTATGAACCCGCCGCACTGTCAGAGCCCCCGCAGGAGGATCTCCCCGCCACCTCCGCCACCCACAGCATCTGGTCTTTCGCTTTGCGACGCCGCACCGCTGCACTGTGGTGCGTTTGGTTCTGCGTCTCACTCTCCTACTATGGAGCATTCACGTGGATCCCCTCGCTGCTTATGGATCAAGGTTTCACCCTTGTCCGCTCGTTTAGTTTCACTCTGATCATCACTCTTGCCCAGCTCCCCGGTTACGCAGCCGCAGCCTGGCTCATTGAGGTCTGGGGCCGTCGAAGCACCCTGTCGGTATTCCTCGCCGGCTCAGCTGTCGCCGCCGTATTCTTCGGCCTAGCGACCACCAGCTGGACCATTATTCTCGCCGGATGCCTGCTTTCCTTCTTCAACCTCGGCGCGTGGGGCGCGCTCTACGCCATCGGACCGGAGCTCTACCCCACATCTGTGCGCGGGCGTGGAACGGGTTCCGCCGCAGGTTTCGGGCGCATCGGCTCAATTTTGGCTCCGCTGACCGTGCCGCCCCTTCTCGCGCTAGGTGGGCATATCACTGTTTTCGGTGTCTTCGGCGTCGCCTTTGCTCTAGCCGCTGCAGCAGCGTTCACCCTTCCCGAGCAAAAGGGCATCGCTCTTTCGTAAAAAACTCATTACCCGTCCAGACATGGAGCCCCCGGTTTTGACCGCAGGGGCCCCACCATGAGTAAACATGACCGCAGACTTATGCCGCAGATTCGAAAGAATCCGCGGCATAATCATTCGGCGATGCGCCCACATCCACAGGGGCTCTCCCCAATCATTGGGCGGTGACGGACAAAACTGAGAGACAGGCGCACTGGCAGAAAGAGTGCCCTGTAGCTACTCACTACCCTTGCCCGTGTGACCCCTGAGAATGAAGAAGAGCCTCCGCACTGATGTCGCGTATGCGCGAACGTCCCGCCCCGCGCGGACAACTCGTGCAAACCTCCCCACTTTTCACTTCGGGATTTATCAGTCCCTCCTCCCCCAGTTCGCGGTAGACTGTGGGTCACCAAGCCATGTGCTGGGCAGCGTACACAAACCCCGTTATTTATTGGTAAAAAATTAACAAAACGACCGGACTGAAAGGCGCATTCCGTGAAGGAACTTGTCGATACAACGGAAATGTATCTGCGGACTATCTTCGAGCTCGAAGAGGAGGGTGTTCCCCCGCTTCGTGCTCGTATCGTGGAACGTCTCGAACAGTCTGGCCCCACTGTTAGCCAGACGGTTGCCCGCATGGAGCGCGATGGCCTCCTCGTCGTGGAGGCGAATCGACGCCTCACATTGACTGAGGAGGGCCGCGAGCGAGCTACAGCTGTCATGCGCAAACACCGCCTTGCGGAGCGCCTTTTGTCCGAAGTTATTGGGCTGGACATTAACAAGGTTCATGACGAAGCGTGTCGTTGGGAACATGTAATGAGCGATGATGTCGAAAACCTCCTGACTACTGTGCTCTCCACAACAAAGGTGTCCCCCTTTGGTAACCCCATCCCTGGTCTAGACGAACTCGATGCCCACGCGGACACTGAAAAACCCGCCAAACTGGGAACCCGTATCGTGGATCTCCCTCCAGAGGAAGAGGTCAACGGTACGCTTGCTCAGTTACACGAGATTGTCCAGATAAATGAGGGTGTTTTCCGCAATTTCTGCGAGGCTGGCCTTCGGCCAGGAAGCCCGCTTACCGCAATCAATCATGGAGCATGGGGCGAAATCATCGCTAACGGGTCCAGCTTTTCCCTCCCCGAGGACATAGTTCACGCGGTGAGGATATACCCAGCAGAAGACTAAACCCCAGTGTCTCACTTCTGAGGTGCCGCCAACAAACCCCCGGCACCTCTTTTCGTATCCCCTACGCTTGATCACGCCTGCTGTCAGGGCCGTAATCGCTGGGCATCTTCTCCGCTTTTACCACCGGAGAACCCGATAACTCTCAGGACTACGGGCAACGCCCGTGGACACAGATGCTCGCGTGGTCTGGGGATATCTTCTTTCTTGTTTCTATACGCGAATCAGAAATGTGGGCGAACGCGCGATCCACGATAGACGATCACGTCTATCTGCGGGGAAACCCTGTACGAGTACTGCCCGTTGTAGACTAGTATGCGTTGTTCCGGTGCACCAGTACCTGCCGGTTCCTACTCCGCTGTCGCAGTCGACAGTCACGGAGCCCTCAGTTAGACGCAGAGTACAACGGTGTCCTTCACCACCACGAAAAAGGTAGGTTTTTACAGATGAAACTCGTTGTCACGGGAGGCGCAGGCTACGTCGGTAGTGTGTGCACGGCAGTCCTTATTGAAGCAGGCCACGATGTCACCATCGTAGACAACTTCTCTACTGGTAACCGCGATGCCGTCCATCCCGATGCTCATCTTGTTGAAGGCGACGTACGAGATGTCATCGATGATGTCCTCTCCGCCGATTCCTACGACGGCGTGCTCCATTTCGCCGCCCGGTCCCTCGTTGGTGAATCTGTGGAAAAGCCGGCCGAATACTGGAACCACAACATGGTCACGACGCTCACACTGCTTGACGCGATGGTCGCACACGATGTTTCCAGCCTCGTCTTTTCTTCAACCGCCGCCACGTACGGCGAGCCGGAAACAGTCCCGATCACAGAGGATTTCCCCACACAGCCAACGAACCCATACGGGGCCACGAAGCTGGCCATCGACTACGCAATTTCCTCCTACTGCACTGCCTATGGGCTGGCCGCAACGAGTCTCCGCTACTTCAACGTTGCAGGTGCCTACGGTTCCATCGGCGAGAATCGTGAGATTGAAACCCACCTGATCCCGCTGATCCTGCAGGTTCCCCTCGGAGCCCGCAAGGATATCAAGATTTTCGGTGATAACTGGCCGACAAAGGACGGTACCTGCGTCCGCGATTACATTCACATCCGCGATCTCGCTGATGCCCATGTCCTTGCTCTAACGTCAAACCAGCCGTCCACACACCGGATTTATAACCTCGGCTCTGGCGACGGGTACTCAGTCAAGGAGGTTATTGAGGCGTGCCGGAAAGTCACCGGGCACCCTATTCCCGCCGAAGTCGCTCCCCGGCGCGCAGGTGACCCCGCTGTACTTGTCGCTAGCTCGGAAAAGATCAAGCAGGAACTGGGCTGGAACCCGACCCGCACTACCCTGCACAACATTGTGCAGGATGCCTGGGAGTTCACCAAGAACGCAGACATGCATTTCCTCCGTAAGTAGGCAACCCTGCGCCTAACCTTTGCGTGCGCACCCGCGGTGGATCCATCTCGGAAGGTGTGCCCAAGTCACGCAGCGCGCTCATATCCGGAACGCTTTTCCCGTCCGAAGAACGGGTGCAGTACGACGACCTTTGCCACACATGCGTGATAGCGACGGTTGGAGCGACCGAGGGGGACAGGACCGTTCCAGCCACTGATTGCTGCGGGATCTGGCATAGCCATCTCTTAAACCACGTCAAGGCACGCCAAGGGCCTGCGCTAGGTAACAGGCGCAGGCCCTTGGTCTTTCCTTTTCTTTTATCCCGCTCGTATTTCTCCTTTCTCTCCCCGATCCCATTCCCCCGAGGTGTGCACTGTTTTCGTGGAACGCCGCCCCCGAAGCGTTCCACGAGAGTATCTACCAATTCCCCCACGGGCTCCTCCCCTACCCGCCGACGTCGGGGTAGGAATGCCCCCGATGAACTCCCCCACGTTCCCCGATTTGCACCATCCCTACCTCACACCTCCGATTACGTTGTCCTCCGAATCCATTCGATGCCTGGGCACCCCCTCCGGCATCTATCCCCCTGCAGAGGTACGCGACTTCTTCATGTTTTGGTAGATACACTATGCATTTTTCTATTTGAGTACACGCACCTGGCTACGTTAGCCGTCACAGATGTGCTCGTGATTCACAATCGTGCTGCCAGAGATGTATTATTGGCATCGAACTTTTTCATCGTGACAACAACCAACCAACGTGGCAGGCGATCGGATCCGTGTCATGCTTATCGATTCCCCCTTGTCATACTCCCCTTTTTTCCTTTCCTATCCCCAGATATCCCCCGCAGTCCCCGTCCCCGCTTGGTCTTCCCCACGACCTTTCACTTTTGTTGGTTCCCGATGTGCAAGGAGACAGCGTCCGTGCGGAGACTAGCTTGCTTTTCTGACCTTGCCATCCGCACACGTGTCGACGGCAACGTCCGTGTCATTTCCCACGCACTCGGTTGACTCTGTACCCCCGTTTTCAGAGCGGACGCTCTCATCGTCCTTCACGGGAGGGTGTTCACCACCGATGGCGCTCTCTCCATAGAGGGTGTACGGAAATTCCTCAAAGTCATCGTCCTCTTCCTCATCGTCATAGTCGTCATCGTCGTCGATGCCATCGATATCGGACAGCAGTTCGTGGGTTCCTTCGAGGCAGGCTTCCAGGAGCTCACTATGAATCCCATGCATGCACGCTTGGCCGATGCACTGCGCCAGTACATGCTGCGGGTCTTCCTTCAGGATTACCTCGACTGCGGCGAAGTTATGGGTCATTGCATCTGCCGCGATGCTTGCAAGCACGTAAACGCACAGCGCGTTGTGCCTTGCGAATCCTGTCGCGGTTTTTGCCACCGCGAGGCACAACATGCGCGCGTCCTCAGCTCGCTCGATAGCAATGTCCAGGATGAGATCGCGTGTGAGTTTGTCGCTCATCAGCGTAATCATCGAAAGAAGAGCATCCTTCGCTTTCAATAGAGCGGTTTCCGACTCCGCGTCACGTGCAGCATCGAGACAGTCAACAAACAGGTTGCGAACCTCATACGAGCTTCCGCCCAAGCGAATGTCGCCTACAAGCGTACGTGCTTTCTGCGTCAACTTCTTTTGCTTCGACGAGGAAAGCGTCACATACGGGTTCCCATGGGCGAAACGAGCAAGGACATCGGACCGGGTGAGCTCTGGAAGATTCCCCTCGCCCACCATCTGCTTTGTCGAGACTGCAGTCGCCACATCACAGATTGTTCCGTGCTCCCAGACACCGGTATCGGGGATGACACTTGTGCCATCCTCGCCTGTCAGGTTGCCGGCGAGGAAGTACGGAGTTCCTGTCGCGATCTCCTCTGTTACCCAGATTGCAGCCAGAGGGAAGTTTGTTTCACCTGCCTTTTGGACGATCTCATCCAAGGTCTCATCAATGATGAAAGGATCGGTCTTTTTGGCGATAACCAACGCCCAAACGGAATCTGGTTTGTGCTGTGCGATGATGTCACAAGCGTGGTCAATCGAGCGCCAATCTGTGATGTCGGCGCGGGATGCAAAATCGAGGGACAGACGGACTTTCGTGCCTGCTGTCGTTGCTGTGAAGTTGAGAAAAACCACGGACTCCTCAGGAAAGAATCCCAGGAGACCGGGAATATTTGCGAAAATTTGGGCTGGTGTGCCGAGAACATTTTTTGTCATGACTTCACTATCCCTAAACCTCCGCGACTGCACCATGCCACCAGCAGCGCCTTTTCAAACATATCAATAATCCCTTATGCAGGGCCGAGGCCTAGCTTGTGGAAAACTGCGAAACGTACATACACGCCACCAGGAGAGATTGCTCCCCTCCTCGTCTGATAGGTTTATGAAATATTTTTCTATTGTGCCCTTGGTCACACCTTGTACCCGGCGGGCGTCGACTGGTGTGAGGCATCTCCACACCACATTGGCAAACGTGTCTCTGCTTCCACAGGCACACTGGCATGGATTCCCTCGCATAGGGAATAATCTCAGCGAGGTAACCGTTGTTGTAGATACATAGAGTGGCGACTCGCGGTGACTCCAATCAACCTGGTGAGACCGAAACGGGGATCTTCGTTTATGACAGAGCGAGGGCTGACACACCTCATGGTTTGGCTCCTCACTGTACGGCCCCCCACCGGGCTGTGCGGGGCACTTCGAGACTGATGCCACCGTGGTGTAGCTTATGGCTACACACAAAGAGACGTACACGCATGTGGGCTCGCACGCTACGGGCACATTGTGTTGTGGAGGAGATGGAAAGGAATAGCTCATGGCCGATAAAGAACGCTCCATGTACGAGCTTGAATATCCAGCACCGGAGGTGTCCGGCGCACACGAATCCACTGTCACAATGATTGTCGCTCTTCAAGGCTATGCCGATGCCGGGCATGCTGTGGAAGCCGCTGCAGACCACCTGCTCGCCGCACTCGACAATCGACTCGTCGCATCCTTCAACAACGACGAGCTCATCGATTATCGTTCTCGGCGACCAACTGTCACCTTGCGGGACTCGCACATCGACCGAGTAGACAAGCTTGAATTGGGTCTCCGCGTCCTGCGGGATGTCGAAGGACACCCGTTCCTGCTCCTGTCTGGTCCCGAGCCGGATCTTAGGTGGGACGGCTTCTCCCAGGCCGTCGCAGATCTGGCGGAGAAGTACGGAGTAGACAAAACGATCTGCCTATACTCAGCTCCCATGGCGGTTCCGCACACGCGGCCGATGGTCGTATCCGCACACGGCAATTTCCCAGCGTTGAAGAACAAACACATCTTCTTTGACTCCATCGTCCACCTGCCCGGTTCTGCGCAGTTGACGATCGAATCTGTGCTGCAAAGGCGCGGAAAGAAAACGGGTGGGTACACAGCAATGGTGCCGAACTACGTTTCCGGTTCCTTTTACCCCGAGGCAACCCTCAACCTCCTCCGTGCCGTAGAGGACATCGCGAACGTGAAGCTCCCCCTCCACGTCCTGGAGAGGGACGCAGAAAAGGTGGAAGAACAGCTGTACCAGCAGACCGCCGAGAACGGGGAGATTCAACAAGTAGTTGGACTTCTCGAGCAACAGTACGACGAGCGGTTAGCGGAATTCCAAGAAGCACACCCGGGCATGGCACTGCCGGGCGAAGCCGCAATCCCAACCTCGGAAGAGCTCGGTGAGGAGTTTGAACGATTCCTCGCTTCCGTGTCCGATCGGGAAACTCCGCCACAGCCCGGCGCGCTTCCGCCCCGTGCCTCTGAAAACACGCAGGAGCCGTCAGCACAGAGGACCGATGCCCCGGGCACAACCGACCCACGGGAAGCACTGCGCTCTTTCACCGAGGAAACGGCTGTTTATCCGGAGCACCACGAACGAAAAACGGACGAGGATAGGGAGACCGAGGAGGGCGTCGACAAGCCAGAAGGCTCTCCCTCTGCCGACGACGAGACTGACGACCACCAGTAGCGGAACAACCGCTGGACAGGTGTCACCGTGCGTGGGCCTGCCTAAGTACTCTGGAAACCATCCGGGGTGGCGCACTGTTCGCACGCCCTCGGATGGATCGCCAGTCGACTGCATGATGAGAAAGGACGTCCCCCGGTGAATCTCTCCCAGATGCTCCCCGACCTCGAAGAGGTCCCCGAATCGCTTGTCGACGAGGCGACGTTCGACTCGTTCCTCCACTACGTCCGCTCCAAGGGGATCGAGCTGTACCCCGCCCAAGAAGAAGCAGCGCTGGGCATTCTGGCCGGGGACAACGTCATTCTGTCCACTCCCACCGGCTCCGGCAAATCGATGGTGGCAAACGCCGCTCACTTCATCGCTCTGGCGCGCGGTCAACGTTCCTTTTACACGGCCCCGATTAAGGCGCTTGTCAGCGAAAAATTTTTCTCCTTGTGCTCCATGTTCGGTCCAGAAAACGTCGGCATGATGACAGGTGATGCCACTGTTAATGGCAAGGCACCCATCATCTGTGCAACCGCGGAAATTGTCGCCAACATCGCTCTCAGAGATGGTGCTGAAGCCGATATTGACCAGGTCATCATGGACGAGTTCCACTACTACGCCGATCCTCAACGTGGGTGGGCATGGCAAGTACCACTGCTCGAGCTCCCCAAGGCTCAGTTCCTTCTCATGAGCGCCACTCTTGGTGATACCACCGCTTTGCGAGAAGATCTGACTGAGCGCACCGGAAGGGACACCAACGAGGTGACAGGTTCCGAACGGCCTGTTCCGCTTGAATTCCACTATGTGTACACACCCGTCCAGGAAACGGTGGAAAATCTTCTGGAGTCCGGCACCGTGCCGGTGTACATCGTGCACTTCACTCAGAGAGAAGCCCTTGAACAGGCTCAGGCGCTGACGAGCATTAATGTTTGCAACAAAGAGGAGAAGGAACGCATCGCCGCAGAGATCGGCTCGTTCCGTTTCACCACCAAATTTGGCAAAACACTCTCCCGCCTCCTGCGCAAGGGCATCGGTGTCCACCATGCAGGCATGCTACCCAAGTACAGGCGACTGGTGGAACGGCTGTCCCAGTCGGGATTGCTCAAAGTGATCTGCGGGACGGATACGCTGGGCGTAGGCATTAACGTCCCCATTCGAACTGTCTTATTCACAGGTCTCGTTAAATACGACGGTTTCCGCAGTCGAGTGCTCAAATCCCGCGAATTCCATCAGATCGCCGGACGCGCAGGCCGTGCTGGATTTGACACCTTGGGCACCGTCATCATTGAAGCCCCAGAACACGAAATTGAGAACTACAAACTTCGCAAGCGAGCGGGACAAGACGAAAAGAAACTCAAGAAACTGCGCAAAGCGAAGGTAAAGAAGGGCGAGGTAACGTGGAGCGATGAGACCTTTGACAAGCTCACCACCGCCGCCCCTGAGCAGCTAACAAGCCAGTTCAGAGTCAGTACCTCTATGATCATCAACGTGCTGGCCCGCACGGGAGACACCTTCGAGCACTTTCGCCACCTGTTGCGCACATCGCATAACACGCGTAAGCAGCAGAACCGGGATATTCTCACCGCAATCGAGCTGTACCGCGGGCTTGTCGAGGCGGGAGTCGTGTCCACGGATAACGGCGTGGAGCTGACCGAGGACATGCCCCGCGACTTCGCCCTCAACCAGCCTCTCGGACAGTTCGCCCTCGCTGCGCTAGAGCTATTGGATCCGGAGTCCCCCACCTTCACCCTGGATGTGATCAGCGTATTCGAATCCATTCTGGAAAATCCCCGTAATCTTCTTCGGGCTCAGCAACGCGTAGAGCGCAGTGAGGAGAACGCTGCTCTCAAGGACGAGGGTGTTGATTACAACGAGAGACGCGCCATCCTCGATGAGGTCACCTGGCCGCAACCCCTGGGAGAGCTTCTCACCCAGGCCTATGAAACGTACGCCGCAGGGCACCCGTGGGTTCACGAATACGAGCTCACGCCAAAGACTGTGGTGCGCTACATGATTGAACACGGCCTCACCTTCTCTGATCTCGTAGCCGAGTTCGGGATTTCCCGTTCGGAGGGAGAGGTACTTCGCTACCTCACTGATGCCTGGCGAACACTCAAACAGTCCGTTCCTGAGGCCTATTACACCGACGACCTCGATGACGTTGTCGTATGGCTAGGCGAGATCATCCAGCAGGTAGATTCGTCGCTTATCGACGAATGGGCACAAATGGCAGACCCGGATGCGCCTGTGTCAGAAGATACAGTGGAAAAGCAGCTGGCCTTTGGAGTCACCGATCCCAACGCGCTCACTGCGAACCGACGCGCGTTCACAATTATGGTGCGCAATTACTTCTTCCACGTGGTTGAACTTTTCGCCCTGGAGAAGGAGGAAACACTCGATGAGCTCATTGACTATCTGGATGACAAACCTGACATCTCCCTCGCACTCGACGACTACTTTGATGACTACGACGACGTAGACCTCACCACTGCCGCCCGTGGCAAGGAGTATTTCCGTGTGGAAGAGGACGGCCGTTCGTGGCATGTGCGACAGATAATTAAAGACCCGGAAGACGATCGATCGTTCGCTTTCGTGGGAACCGTCGATCTCGATGCATCCGATGCTGAGGGAGAGGTCCGGCTCAGTTCCCTAGTCATCGAACAGAATTAGGAAGATAGCATATGACCAACAACTCCAGCCCGCAGAATTCTCCCAGCATGGACGAGGAGACCGTAGCCTTTGCCTCCAAAATATTCAACCTTGCCCGTTCCACGACACCAGAGGATGCGGAGCTTCTCCTCGAATATGTGCGCGCGGGTGTACCCGTCGATCTCACCAACGAGGACGGTAATACACTCCTCATGCTGTCCGCGTACAGCGGTAATCGCGCGGCGGTTCGCGGCCTCATTGATCTCGGCGCCGATGTTAACAGGCTCAACAAGCGAAACCAGTCCATTATTGCTGGCGCCCTGTTCAAAGGCGAAGACGCTATCGTCACGGACCTAAAAAAGGCCGGTGCACACCTTGACCTCGGTCACCCGACGGCGAGGGAGACAGCTGCCATGTTTGGGCGCGCTCACCTGCTTGAAGCAGATGATGCCTAGACGCACGTCGGCCAACCACCGTTAGCCGCCGCGTCCGCTCGTGCACCGGCGGATTGACGTACCTGACCTGCCCCCCTTCAGCTACCTGCCATTATGGTATAACCAAACGAGGCTCGTCCACAGAGCAAAACGATGAGCCGATTTTTATATTGGAAGGGATCCGAATCGTGGCAAAGATGCTTGTAACCATGCTTGTACTCAACTGCGTGGGAATGGTGGCACCCGGACCGGATATCTTTCTTGTCCTCCGCTTAGCGGTTCGCTCCCGATCGCGTGCACTGGCTGCAGCCGTTGGCATCACCATCGGAAATATCATCTGGGTGACGATCACCGTCGCGGGCATTGCAGCAATCCTCGTCACGCACCCTTCGTTCATGGTGGTCGTTCAGGGGCTGGGCGGACTTTGGCTCCTTTACCTCGGTTTCAAAACAGCGCACGCCGGGTTGCGCGAGTGGAAAAACAGAAATAACGATCTTCGGCTACTAAACGAGGGCGATGGTGAAGCCAATCGCTCCATCATGCAGGCCGTGCGCGTCGGTCTGTTCACCAACCTTTCCAATCCCAAGTTTCTGCTCATTCTCCTTTCCCTTTTCGCCCCGCTCGTTCCGCCAGATCCTTCTCTCGCCGTATCGCTCTCCATCATTGCTGTAATGTCACTATCCACGCTTGTGTTCTTCTCTCTCCTCGCAGTGGTTGTTTCTACGCAGGCGATTCAGCAGCGGCTACTCAAAGCTGGCTCATACATAGACATGGTGTCCGGTACTATCTTCGCTATCGTCGGCGCGACGTTCCTTTACGAGGCGGCGGTTCAGTTGCTTTCCGCGCGCTAGTTCTCTTGCCATCATCGCCTCCCCCTCAAAGTTCCTTCCGCGAATAGCTGTCAAGTAAGGCAATACTAGGTTCCACCCCCATTACCCAGCGACTAGCAGGACACGTCCCAAAAATTAATTAGCTTATCCGCTTATAGGCACTGTCACACCTGTCTCTTATACACATCTCCGAGCCCACGAGACTCCTGAGCATCT
>ERZ1031016.128-NODE-128-length-13896-cov-10.423524_pt1 | contig 13896 bp, 11 predicted proteins | sample MGYA00518593_ERZ1031016 | MGnify/ENA primary metagenome ERZ1031016 (study PRJEB33718, sample SAMN03159727) | human skin metagenome | collected 2014-05-20 | study: EMG produced TPA metagenomics assembly of the PRJNA266117 data set (Human skin bacterial metagenome... | reverse complement strand
TCTACACGTAAGGAGTCGTCGGCAGCGTCAGATGTGTATAAGAGACAGGTTGGTACATTGTTCCAAAGTAGGTTTCGGTGCAAGGCGCTAGAGATATCGATATTGCCATGTACTACTACGCCCGCAACCCTGCCGAGGGGAGCATCAGCGATTAGTTCTCCTCCTTTTTTCACGACTACCCTCCCTTTGCACAAACTGGCTCGGGAACCTTGAACAGTGAGGTGAAGTACCTGTCCATCAGGATCAGATACATTTATCCGTCGATGAACCTCGCGGTGGGTTTGCTCATCGGGAAGACAAACCGAGGCGTGGGAACAGCGGAAGCACCTTTCATCATCGAGTAGAGGGGGTGGAGCAGTTGTACGCCCCACAATCGACCTAGTCTTCTCAACAATTGCTTCGGCTTCTGAAACATCATCTCCGGAAATTTCAATAGGGACTTTTCGTCGGTGGTCAGTGAAATATATCGATTGATCTACCACACAGAAACCTGCCTCTTCCAGGCAGCACTTTTGAAGAACCAGCTGTAGCCTGTTCGCAGCAGTTACAAACGCCTTTTTGCGGACAGGGGTGGACTTGTACTCGACAAGCGAAACCTGCTTTTTATCTATAATCTCGAGCGCGTCAGCTTTGCCTACTAATTCGAGTCGATCACTTCTAAGAGGTATGGAAGTTAACTTGTTCGCTCGCCTGTTCGCCGGGTCATCTACAAATCTATGAGCTGAGAAACCGGCCTCCATCTGGTAGGTAGCTGAGCTCTCTCCATTTGCCTCTAGCCATGTTCTGCGCTCGCAAAAAATTGTATGAAGCACCAAACTAATGGGGAGGAAATCATCTTCATTCTTCACAGTAGGTGGATCCTGCCTTGACAAAAATAACGCTCAGGGGCGTTGACACTGCCAATTACCTGGATCGGGAATGAAATAGCTGCTTCGATTGAAAAATTTTGCAAATACGCTATAGCCTCCGCAATCTTGGCTTCAGTATTCTGCCTTCCAGTGTCCAAAGCACCTATGTACCTGACAACCTCGTTCCATTCTCTCGACATGACGGCGCTTTCGAACCTTTCCGGTGAGATCGCAGAAGTGTGGACGGGTACTACTGCAACTTTAGGATGAATGCGTGAATCAGGAAAAGCTCCAGGCGTGATTGCTATATCACTAATTCGTTGGGTAAGGGGAAATTGCCCGATTCCGAGGAGAGCCACGAATGCTAACGCGAGATCTGTAGGATTAGGAGGTGTGAAACCTGACGGGGTGCGAGAGTCAACTTTTCCCCAAGGATCGTCAGTTTGTTCTCCGGTGATCCCGGACAAAATCTTTTCCCCAGGCCAAGTACTGAGTACTTGGCTGAATTTCAAAAGCTTGTCGGAGATAAACTCCTGGCCGTGATTTCGAGTTTTCATTTCCCATCGAGACGCTCCGCTGTCGGGAGAAGGCTTCTTTTTATTGAAACACCAATAGGCTGCTTCTCCCAAACTCTGGATGAATTGCAGTGCAAGGAAATCGTGCTCCCTAACGAGAGTATCGAATTCCTGATTGCGACTTGTCTGATGTTTTAGCCAATCCTCTGGATGCTTCGAAGAATCTATGCTTTTGAACCGTGGACTGAAAGGAGAAAACGTACCTGCCGCGTAGTTAACTTGCACAGAAGCCCAGCCATTGGACCACTTTTGGCAGATTTTTTGGATGGATTCGGCCAGTTGTACCGGTGTCACATCCTCCATCTCCAAAGTGGCACGTGGATTCGCGTCTTGAGACCAATAAGTTACCACACGCCTGTCTGTGAGAGCTCTTCCCAGGAGACTGAGACCTGCAAGAGCAAAGTGCGTTAGACCGGATGTTATGTCTCCGGCGACGGTGATTGTGTACTTCATTGCCCTTCTCCAGATACTTGTGCGTCTGCAGCGCGTTCGATTGATTCACAAAGTGCAAGTGTGTATGCACCGTATTTGCGGGTTAATTTTCGTACTCTGCTCTCCCAGGTGCCTTCTGTGAAAAGGCGGTTGGCGATTTCTGAATTCGCTAAAACCTGTTCGCCTATTTGCCTGAACGCGTCGCGCCCTCTACCGTGACTTGCTCCAAGAATGTGAATTACAAGGTCGTCTATGCGTTTATCGCCTTGCAACCGTTTATCTTCGGCGATGACTGCCGAAAGCTGTTCATGATGCCAACCAAGAGGGAGTCCGCTCCCTGCTTTTGCACGGCGCTGTTCTTGTTTACTCCGTTTCATACTTTTTGCCCAGCAACCGTCGTGCACTGTATTACCTAGCATGCGTTGAAACCGCAGATCTTGCTTCCCCTCGTCGTGAAGTGAACTGGCGACGACAATGGAACTCGTGATGCTTTCGGAAACCCCAAGAACTTCGCACATAGCTCTCGAACGCTCAGCAACCGCGTTCTGATGAGAGTCGAGCGTTGTCGGTTGAGAAGTTAGGGTTGTATGTGGTGTCATTTCCTGCATAGCCTCAGAGTCATCCTTGATGGTCTTGGAATCGCGGACAATGATCCAGGCTGCCATGTCGCCCCTGTTATCTTCGACTGTTGAAGCTGAAACCTCGATATGTCTGCCAGCATCGGTGGGGAAAACTCCACACCACAGTTCGGCAAATTCTTTCGCCTCCAGATCTCTAGCGCTTTGGAAGAAACTAACTTCAATAGATCTGCTGATACCCTGTACATAAATGTCGGTATCCGGTTTCGGAACCTCTTCCGGAGCTGCTGTGTCCAACGGTTTGTCTGTAAGTACTCCCTCAGTGGTTATCGGGGACTCCTTGCCAAGGATGACCACATCGCCTGGGCTTAGAGAAGACTCATCAGTCCAGGCACTGACGAGTCCCGCGCTGTAAAGGAACAAAGGCAGCGGATCATTGTTTGCATCTCTGGTATCGAGCAGATGTGTGACAAGTGCTCGAACGGTGGCGATTGTTCCTGGAAAGACCTCCTCCGCACGTGGGGGAACGTTGTTAAGTAGCTCGACGGCGGCCTCGGTTATTGTTGGTAGGCCGTAGCGAACGGCAATGCCAGCTACAGGTGTCTCCTCAACCAATGAGTCCCGCAACCAAAGAGACAAGTCGGGTGGTGTATATCGAAATTCAGATGTCTTTGCCAACAGCTCTATGTCTCGGAATTCCACCCGTTGGTAGAGTAAACGCTCAGGTTCCGTCGAAGGTGCCTCGGAAGAAGAAATGCAAGCTGGGTTGACATCGCTACCTTCTTTAAAGCCACGAATCCAGTTGTAACCGTTTACGAGATCGACTTCTTTGTAAGGGGGAGCATCTTTAATCTTGGTTATATCCCCAGGCTCGATGACGACAAGTTCGGATTCTCCGAACCTTCCTAATCTGTTCAATCGACCAATACGTTGCTGCAGCGACGTTGCGGGTGCGAGTTCGGTGATGAGATACTGGAAATCGACATCTACCCCTACTTCAAGGGTCTGAGTGGCAACGATTACATCGACTTCAGGGTTCCCCGCCGGGGTTAAGAGGTTTGGATACTTCTCTTGAAGACGGTCGAGATCGTACGGGCGCAGTCTACCTACGAGGAGTACTAGACGGACTTTTTCTCTTCGCAGATTTCTTGCAATCTCGACCGCTGTATTCACGTTATTGACAATGCATCCAACAGGACCAGTTCTATTGGGTAATGAGATCCATTTCTGGATGTGCTCAATTGATCCCCAGACAACGGATTTATTAGGTCTGCTGGTGGACCACTTTTCGATTTCAAGGTGATGGATCGTCTTTGTTGAGAAAAGGCGACTCTTTAATGGGTCGTCTTGCCCGAGGATTAAGTTTTCGGGGTCAACAGAGACAGTTCTTAGAGAGCCTTTCTCCGATGCCGGGGTAGCGGTCGTTTCCACGACCTGTAGTGGAGGAATTCCGATTTGCTTGCCAGATAGTTGAATTTCTCTGATCCTTCTCGCAGTTTGGAGAAGTTGACGATTGAGATGTGCTTCATCGAGAACAATGACTGAGTCCCACGTCATGAGCGTTGTTTCACGCGGACGCGCGTAAAGCGTCGATCCATACCCCTGGAATAATGCTCTTGATCCAAACATGTCAGGAGTAGAAGCAATGACCGCGCAGCTGGTGAGGTCATCCACGGGCAACGAGCGGGTTGAAAGACCACCTCGGAGTACAGACACCTGGAATGGAAAATGCTGATGGGTAGCGGAAAGACTACGCAGTGCCTTGGCCACACGGATCAAGATAGTGGGAGAGTTTTCATCGTCTTCGCTACTCATCAGTAGACTCTGGATTTTCGTAGCCTTTTGATGCTGGTTATCCACTAAACCTCGGCGATTAACTACCGTGTGTAGACGACGTGGAATTCGAGGAATAGTGCCCTCCGCAGCTAAAGCATTTAGAAACAAATGAGCTTCGACTACAAAGGACTTCCCACAACCTGTAGGAGCCGATATTTGGTCAGGCCAATAACCTGTCGTAGCCACCTGTTTGACTGTTTCGCACTGCCAGCTAAAAGGCATTCTCCCTTCGTTAACAGTGGCGAAAAAGTCACTGAAATCATCAACGTGCAACTTCGTCATTTTTCAACTCCAAATGCGGAAAAGAAGTAATTTCAATATCAAGTGGCCGCAGGAGTCCTGCGCCCAAGTGCCGCGATTGTCCTAGCATGATGGCAGCCTGCGGATGAGCGAGCGTTCCTAGATCGAGGGTTGCATGATAGGGCTGAACCGGAACACTTTTGTGACTGTGGTGCACATATCGCTGAGTGTCTCTCGAGACCACCCTAGTGCGGAAGATATGGACGTCGCGTTCAGCTACTTGGTCGCGAAGAGAAAGATATCGCTGTTGACCTGATCCATTACTGTCAAACTCATCACGCCATACGAAAGCCGATGAGAGGATTGCTGAATCCCCTAGGGTCCACTCTCTTCCGTCCTGTTTGATCCTGCGAGTTTCAGGCACGATAGGCATTTCCGTTGTCCAGAGACGCACAGTATCCTTGGCAGGAGCGGGCCAGAAATGTGCGGCATCGCGAGTTTCATTCTCGAAGCTGATGGTTATTCTGCCCAAATGCCGAGAATAGAGTTTCTTGATTTCGACAGCACGCGCAATTTGAGTTAATTCTTCTCCAGTAGCACCGTTAGGAACGAATACTGCGAGTAATGGGCAGGTATGTCCGAGCAATTGAGCTAAATCTTGGGGAATGTACTGAATCGCAAGACGATTTGCTGGTTGAGGTACACCGCGATCATACTTTCCAGTGATTATCGGAGAGGCACCAGACCCGATGAGAGAGATGATAGATCGGTGCATGGTTGTGCAAAGTGCTACTCGATCCCGTTTCGAGAACGGGCGCTCGACCTTGAAAAGAAATGCGGTTGTCCAGGGCGAATCTGAGGCCAGTTCGACATGTTTAGGCTTGTACCTGGCTTCAGTAATGCTTTCTGAAGATGGCGTTTCACTCTGGGGTTTCTGTGTTTTGCCAAATTTGTCCTTACCCTTATTTGGCTGCTTGCCTCCATACTGAGCGTTGTACGCACGGATGAGCGCTTCGGTCCTCCCCTCGGAAGGTACGAGGTGCGGTGTGGCACCGCGTGTAAAGCAGTTTGCAGTCGGTGCGATAAACCAATTAGGTTCTATTTCTTGAGCCGAAAGAATAACAACGCTGTGACTTTCGCCGAGGTAAGGTACATCATCTGCGAGCACGGTAATTGTCTCCGCTATCTCTTCCGGAACGTCGTTCCAGCTATACCCGAATGGGCTGCGTACTGCTACCCCATCCGAGATCGGACGTGGTTCGACTTTCTTCCGCAAAAGTTTAGAACCCTTCGCGGCGGGGGCAAACGTCCCGACATCTCGATAACCAAATCGTCCAAAATCTCTACTCTGAAAGGTAGTGTCTGGTTGGTAAAGCCCGGTTGGTGGGTGTGTTTCCAGCCACTTCAGCGCTGTCAGCGCCTTTTCGGTGGGGACGCCGTTTTCCGAGTGCGGTCCTTCAGCTGCCGCATTTAGAAGAGCCGAGTGAAGGCGAAGTGGGGAGGGGAATGTCTCGATGGTGCCATCGTTCTTGTGCCCGTAATAGACACCAAGTGGAAAAGACGCACTGAGCTTCAGCTGCACTCCCATTAGTTTTCCTCGTCGGGATCATCTGCGGCACCTTCGATGATGGCGGGATCACCGGTGACGTTCTTCACTTGCCCGTGCCAATCAGCGATGCCGAGGTCTTCGGCATGCTGCAATGCCTCGGCTAGAAGCTTATCTGCAGCTTCAACGCTTAAAGGATCCAACTTCTTACTGTTTCCGTAGCGTTGGTCGAGGCGCACTTCCGGAGCATTGATTTCCACTAGGTCGCAGTTTGAGCGGTAGAACAGTTCCTGCTCGGCCCGCGCTATGAGGTTGAGTGCGAGTGCAGCGACAAGCGCTCTACCTGCAGCATTCTGTTCTTCGCTGCCACCGAAACTGAGTTGGCGTATCGCTGCAAAACTCAGCACCCAGGAGCGGATGATTTGTTTGCAGGAAACGCTGCCTAGTGGGTCGAGACTGGGTGGCAAAGCACCGACTCCGATTTTAGAGCCGGAAATCAGTTTACCTTTCTTGAGTTTCTTGACTTCATCAGCGAAATCCTTCACCTTGGAGCTAGATAGGTCCTGTTTTTGGCGATCGATGATTCGCTCGAACACTTCTCCAGTGAGATGGACGGACGCTCCGACAGGATCTACACGGGCCCCACTTCGGGCGCCCTGTTGTTCTTTTCCGGGGCGATCTTGATCCGCGAGTACACCGATTGTCTCCCCCGTGATTGAACGGCGGATTCGTACCTGGTGGGTCGCAGCAGTCGAGTTCCAAACTCCACACACTAACGAAATCGGTGAAGTATTGAGGATTGCTGAGTAGTCCTGGGGTGTGGACAGGCGCATCGCTCTGTACCAGTCGCACTGGGTAACAGGCTCACCCTCAAATTTTCCAGCACGAATGTGGCCATCGGTAAAGCGATGGGGAAGGTCGAGGTCGGTGAATTTTTCTTCGCCGTACGATACTTCGATTCGAGGGATGCGGGACAGGAGTTCGTCTCCTGCCTTAATAGCTTGTGAGATCGCGGCTTCCGCGCGGTTTGCTGACGAAGGAATACTATCGATGACAACCGTTCGTGCCGGTTCTCCATTAACAAAACGAGTTTCGTAAGCGAACGTCGGGTCATTCCTGTACAAGAATTTGGCTGGGGTGATTCCTGAGTGCGGGCCCGCCGCTGCAGCCAATTCAGTGACGGAGGTAAGGACGGATGCGCCACCAGGTTTGCAAGCGGCAAGGAGATCGTCATAATTCATGACTTAACCTTTCTTCGAGGAGGTGGTCGAAAATGAGCCTCAACAGGCGTGAAGCTTGCTCAGGAACATCATCGGTGGTGGGAAAAGCTCAAAGGTTTGGGCTTATGTGAATAAGTATACAAACAGCTATCCACGCTAATGACTCTGTTTAGAAATTCTGTGCGATAGAGGACGGTCGAAAGCAGGCTTTTCTTTCGCCTTGAGTTTTCCGTTCCGAAATTACGAACCGTCAGAGTTAGGGCTCTGCACCGCCACCTAAACCTGGCCTTGAGCCTAAGGGTTTCCTGTTCTCTGAAGGAGCACAAGTGAAGCCCCTACCCCCGCCGCACCACCAGCACCGCCGCGCCAATCACAACCAGCACCGCCGCAACGACGAGGGTGTCGCGGATCTGACCTGCGGCGTAGGCGGTGTCCCCGATCATGGCCGCCACGCCGCCGCCAACAAGCGCGCCGGTGAGGGCGGCGGAACGGCGACCGAAGGAGCGTCGAAAAGCGAGTGCCAGAAGCAGCGCGAGGAGCGCGAGCGCGACCGGGGCGACGTACATGGTTACTTGCCGACAGCCCGCCGCACAAGCCCGCGGACAGATGCCTCCACCTTGTCGTTGATGTCGATGATGGCGTAGGAGGTGGGCCACATGTGGTTTTGGTCGAGCTGCGCGTTGTCGTTGAAGCCGAGGGTGCAGTAGCGCGTCCCGAATTTGGCGGTGGGCTGCAGGAATATGATGACGTTGCCGTCGTCGTCGGCGTAGGCGGGGAAGCCGTACCACGTGCGCGCGTGGAGTTCGGGGGCTTCAGAAATGATAATGGCGTGGATGCGTTCGGCGATGTCCTTGTCGGATCCGGAAAGTTCCTCGATGGCGGCAAGGAGCGCCTCTTCGTCGCGTGTGCGTTTCTTGGCGCCGGTGACGCCGCTGTCGGCATCGGCCTTGAGCTCGGCTGCGCGCTGTTTCATTGCCTCGAGTTCGGCTTCGCTAAATCCTGCCATGCCAGAAAGTTTAGCTACTTTCGGGCATTGATGTGGCTCTGCGCCGTGGCAAAACCCTCCTCCAGGATCGCGCGCACGGCCTCGGGTGCCCCCGCGATCGGTCCGCCGGTTCCGAGCACCCAGTCCGCCACCCCGGTTCCCGCCGGTGGTCGTCCGATTCCCACCCGCACGCGGATGTAGTCGCGCGTGCCCAAGCACTCCGAAATAGATTTCAGCCCGTTGTGTCCGTTTTCGTTCCCGCCCAAGCGCACTTTGATCCGCCCTTCGGGCAGGTCAAGCTCGTCGTGCACGACGATGATCCGCTCCGGCGGTACTTTATAGCGACGCGCCAGCGGCGCCACCGCCTCCCCGGATCGGTTCATGTACGTCTGCGGCTTGCAAAACTTCACCCCCGCGCGCGCTGCAAGCGCATCTATCACCCGAAACCCCACGTTATGCCGGGTTTCCGCGTATTCCGGCCCGGGGTTCCCCAAGCCCACCACCAGCCACTCAACGGGCTCACGCTTCCAAAATAATCTCACGTCATTAGTCTGTCATATATGAGTACTCCTTCACTTGCTTACGTCGTCGCCGGCTCGGAAGCCACCGGCGGCGCGGGCTTCCAAGTCGACCTCAAAACCTTCCAGCAGCTCGGCGTTTACGGCATCGGCACCCTCAGCTGTATCGTCGCCTTCGATCCGGCTCACAACTGGGGTCACCGTTTCCACCCCGTTCCGCCCACGCTTATCGACGAGCAGATGGAGGCCGCTCTCGCAACTCACCCGACCGTTCGCACCGTTAAAGTCGGGATGCTCGGCACACCCGACACCATTGATACGGTCGCTCGCGGCCTCGCCAACCACCAATGGGACAACGTCGTTGTCGACCCGGTGTTGATCTGCAAGGGGCAGGAGCCCGGTGCTGCGTTGGATACGGACAACGCCCTGCGCGAGAAGATCCTGCCACTGGCCACCGTCGTCACGCCCAACGTCTTCGAATCGAAGACCCTCGCCGGCATGGACTCCATCGACTCCGTCGAAGATCTGGAAGAGGCCGCCCGCAAGATCGGCGACCTCGGCATCAAGTACGTCCTCGCCAAGGGCGGCGTGGAACTTCCTGGCGACGACGCCGTCGACGTCCTCTGGGACGGCGAGAAGATCACCCGCTTCGCCACCCCCAAGGTCGGCGAGCAGCGCGTTTCCGGCGCCGGTTGCACCCTCGCCGCCGCCGTCACCGCCGAGCTGGCCAAGGGCACCTCAATTTACGACGCCGTCAAGACCGCCAAAGACCTCGTCTACCGCGGCATCCAGGCCCGCGTCCCCGCCGACACCCCCTTCGACACCGTCTGGCAGGGCGCATAGTCTTCCTGTTGCGAGCTACTATCCCCCGTGCGACAATTCGGTCGTGTTAACGGGGGATAGTTTTTTCTTTACTCGGGGTGAATCCACTGCACACCGGATTCGCATTAGAAAGCGCGTTGAGCAGGGGCGTTTGATTAAGCTCGCGCGTGGGGTCTACTACGATGCCGGGAAACTGCAGGCTGCTCAGCCCAGTCAGCGTTTTTATCTGCGCAGCTTGGCGGTAGGCATTGCTGGCTCGACGCTGGTCGGGCGTTCAGCAGCCAGCCTGTGGGGTTTGCCGATGGGGAGCTATAACGGGCCAGTCGAAGCACGGGGGAAGTCGAGCAGTCCTCCAGACATCATTCGGCGCTATCTCTCTGCAGCTGACATTGTGCCTCTCACCATCGGTGATTTTCGAGTAGCGCTGAGCAGCAAGGCCGCCACAGTCCTGGATATGTGCAGGTGGGGTGAGCTCGTCGAGGCTGTGGTCATCGGCGAAGCTGCGTTGAAAAGGCAGATGATTAGCCTGGATGAGATAGATAGTCTCGCCGAGAACCGCAGGGGCTGCGTCGGTATTAACAAGTTTCGGGGTGTGCGCGCATTCATGAATGGCTTGTCAGAGAGTCCGCGGGAAAGCGAAGTGAAAGTAGCGCTCTTTCGGGAGGGCTACCCGCCTCCTATCCAGCAGGCCAATGTCCTCGATGCACATGGCTATTTCATTGCTCGCCCGGATTTTCTTTTCCCCGAGCAGTCGGTGGCGCTGGAATATGACGGAATGGGAAAACTGCTTGGAGAATACGGGATGACTCCTGACACGGCTGCGAAGAAGGAGCGAGAGCGGGAGCGAAAACTGATCAGCGAAGGGGTTTATCCCATTCGCATTACGAAAGAATCCTTTGCATCGGGTCTGTGGCTCACCGAACTTCATGACGTTTGGGGCACTCGAGCGCCCATGCGTGGGGATCGTTGGCGTGGAGGAGGCCGTGCGTGGTAAGGCCGTGACAGTTTGTGGGCGTTTAAGGATTGGGGACCCCCATCGAACCAACCCGTCATATTTGCTACAGAACAAACGCCCACAAAAAGTCACGCATGACCTTTTGTGGGCGTACAGAAACAGTTACACGCGTTCCTTCCTCCGCAGGAACATATCGGACACCACGTACACGACGAGCGCGCAGACGGCGACGGAGAACAGGATCCACAGGATCGACGTGTACGCGAGGCCGCTATCCATGAGCCCGGACGCGTAGGCGATGCCGGCGGGGATGGCGATATTGATGGTGAGGTTGTAGAAGCCGAGCGCAATGCCGGACTTTTCTGGTGGGATGGAGAACATCGCGGATGCCACGAGTGGCGCGTACATGAGCGCGAAGCCGGAGGCGAACAGCACGATGGACAAAACGAGTACCCACACGCCGACGGTGGACAGCACGGCGGGCAGCACCAGAGCGAAAGCAATCATGCACAGCGCGAGGATGATGGCCGGCCGGTTGGGGAGGAACTTGCCGATCCACCCGCTCAGCACGCCGACAACCACCGCGCACGCATACCCCGGCGCAATCAGCAGCGACGCCGTGTCGATGTCGATGCCGTGCAGGTCAGCCGCCATGTAGGGGAACATGATGATCCACCCGAGCTGCGTGGAGTACACGAGCAGCACGGTGACAAGCGCCCACACGTAGCGCCCGTTCCGGAAGAACTCCGGTCTAACCAGCGCCTGCGGGTCCCGGTTGATGTGCCACCAGAATCCGCCGGCGGCAGCCACTGCCAGCAGGAACCACGCCCACCCCGGCACGAACACGGGCGTGAACGTGAGCGTGATTGCCAACGCCATGAAGCTGACGATAGCCAGGCCGGGCACGTCGAGGTGGCTGACGGAGACGTTTTCTTCCTCCGGCACCTGCATCAATACAAACGGCGCGGCCAATATCAGTACGAGTGGCAGCAGGAACATGACGGTCCAGTGGATGTTGGCGGAGATGTATCCGCCGGTCAGCACCCCGATGAGCATGGATCCCTGGAAGCACGCCGTCGAAAAGCCGAGGTACGTCTTCTGTTCATCCTTGGGAATGTGCTTGGTCACGTAGATGACGTAGAGCGTCTCCGCTGCGGACAGGCCGACGGTTTGAATCAAGCGTCCGATCAGAACCAGCGACCACACGGACTGCCCGAAGAACCCAATCAACGAACCAAGCACGATGAACCCGATGCCAGCAGTCAGAAGTTTTCTGATCGGAATCGTGTCCGCCAAAGCCGCGTACACTACGGCGCCGATGCCGATGATGATGCCTGCGATCGTGGCCTGCAACGACACCTGCGCCGGCGAGAGCGCCAGGTCGTCGCCGATCGCCTTGGTGATAAATTTGAACCCGTTGTCCACCACGAGGCAGAACAGGAAAACGAAGATGAGGACGGGGATCGCGACTTTCGGGTTCCGCCGCGCCCGCGAACTGACCTCAAACATGCTAGATCGCCGCCAGCGGTAGGGCGAGCTCCATCATCGTGGTGAACGCTTTCTGACGCTCCTCAGACGAGGTCTGCGCACCGGTGACGATGTTGTCGGAGACGGTGAAGATGCCCATGGCCTCCACGCCGGCCTCAGCGGCGACGGAGTACAGGCCGGCGGATTCCATTTCCACGCCCAGAACACCCATCGCCGCCCACCGCTCATTCACCGACGAGTCGTAGTTGTAGAAAACATCCGCGGACAACACGTTGCCCACGTGCACGTCAATCCCCTGCGACACAGCGCGGCGGTACGTGTCCTCAATCAGGCGGAACGAACCGATCGGTGCGAACGTACCGGGGAGGTTGTACTGCGACGCGAAGTTGGAATCGGTGCAGGCTGCCTGGCCGATGATGACGTCGTAGAGGTCGATGTCCTTCTGGATGGTGCCGCAGGAGCCGACGCGAATGAGCTTCTTGCAGCCGAAATCGTGGATGAGTTCCCAGGAGTACAGGGAGATGGACGGGATGCCCATGCCGGAGCCCATGACGGACACCTCGTGGCCCTCGTACGTGCCGGTGAAGCCGAGCATGTTGCGCACGGAGTTGAATTGCACAACGTCATCCAGGTAGGTGTCGGCGATGAACTTGGCGCGCAGCGGGTCGCCCGGCAGCAGAATCGTCTCGGCAATCGGTGCGCCGGAGGGGTTGATGTGGGGTGTCTGGTCACGCATTATTTTTCCATTCCCGTGGCGCGAGCCACGTCTTTCTTGAGGGTTTCCAGCCGCGCGGCGTCACCGGCGACTTCGAGGTAGCACTTGAGTTTCGGTTCGGTTCCGGACGGTCGGCACACGACGCGGTCGTCGGCGTCGGTGAAGAACATGATTCCGTCGGTCGGTGGTTCGTGGTCTTTCAAATCAATGAGCTTGTCGACGCGCGACCCCGCCAGTTCTTCCGGAGGTTCCGCGCGCAGGCGTTCCATCGCCTGCGAAATAAGCGACGTGTCCGATACCCGGAACGTCAGGGGAGCGGTGGTGTACCCGCCGAATTCCTCCCGCACCCGCGCAAGGTGTTCCAAAACCCCCACGCCCTGCGCCTTCAGCTCCGCGGCGAGCGATGCGAACACGACCGCAGCCGAGATGCCGTCCTTGTCGGACACGTGCGATGGGTCGCAGCAGAAGCCGATCGCTTCCTCGTACCCGAATCCGAGCTCCGGCGCGCGGGCGATCCATTTGAAGCCGGTCAGCGTCTCGTAGTGTTTCAGCCCGAACTTCTCGGCAACCTTGCCCAGCGCGCGCCCCGACACGATCGAGTTCGCCAGCGACCCCTTCAGGCCTTTCGACGCCAGGTAGTGCCCCAACAGCAATCCGGTTTCGTCACCCGACAGCTGCACGCCCTCGGCCGCCACGGCCATCCGGTCGGCATCCGGATCCGCCGCGATGACAATGTCCGCGCCGGCCTCCTCCGCGAGCTCCAGCGCGAGATCGAGCGCCCCAGGCTCCTCGGGGTTCGGGAACCGCACGGTGGGGAAGTCCGGGTCCGGTTCCATTTGCTTATCGACGACGCGCACGTCCCCAAATCCCGCCCTCTTCAGCGCGGCCACGAGCGTCTCACCACCGACACCGTGCATCGGCGTGACCACGATCTTCAGGTCTCCCGGCACGCCCATCGCTGCCGCGGCGGAAACGAACTCGTCGGTGACGTCCACGTGCTCGATCAAATCGTCGGATAGCGGCGGGTCTTCCGGCGCCTCCTCGATTGCGGCCGCGATGTCGGCGTCGGCCGGTGGCACGATCTGGATCCCGTCGCCGAGGTACACCTTGTACCCGTTGTACTCAGGCGGGTTGTGCG
>ERZ1031016.111-NODE-111-length-15238-cov-10.182243_pt1 | contig 15238 bp, 12 predicted proteins | sample MGYA00518593_ERZ1031016 | MGnify/ENA primary metagenome ERZ1031016 (study PRJEB33718, sample SAMN03159727) | human skin metagenome | collected 2014-05-20 | study: EMG produced TPA metagenomics assembly of the PRJNA266117 data set (Human skin bacterial metagenome... | reverse complement strand
GATGCTCAGGAGTCTCGTGGGCTCGGAGATGTGTATAAGAGACAGATCGATATCTCTAGCGCCTTGCACCGAAACCTACTTTGGAACAATGTACCAACAGTTTGGTGCTCGTCTACTGGACGTGTCTACGGCTTTTCCAAACCAACCGATGGACCGAATTCTGCAGCAAGAATCAACCAGCACGTTTTAAGCGCACGAGGGTGCTTGGACATTTCACGAGGAATGGTTAAGTCAAAGATCCACAATCAAGCTACTCTACTCCGACGTAACGGAAATGCTCCTGAGTCGGTCGCATACTTGTTAAAGGCAGCAACGAAGTCTGAGATAGCAAAGGACAACCTAGAGCTGCTCGGCATTGAAGGCGACGCTGCTGCTCATTACTTCGATGCTTTCTCGACCATGCTGAAAACTGAAAGAATGGATTCGCTTGGTTGGCGTTGGAAAGGACGACAAGGACGCGGTGCTTCTGACCCGATAAATATTCTCTTGAACTACTGCTACGGACTACTGAAATCCGAGGTTATCAGGGCTTTACTTTCCTGTGGCTTAGATCCACACGCTGGTTTTCTACACAGCTCAGTGAGAAACAAACCAGCAATGGCTTTAGATCTTATGGAAGAGTTCCGTGCGCCAATCGCGGATTCCGTCGTCATCTCAATGATTAATCGACGTGAGATTGGAACTGAAGACTTCTCACAAGTCCAGGGAATAGCACGTCTAAGAGATAATTCACGAAAGAAAATCATCTCTGCTTTCGAACGACGAATTCAAACAAGTATTAAGCATCCAATATTCGGTTACGATGCCACCTGGCGCCGTGTTATTGAGATTCAGGCGCGTATGGTTCTTGGCGTAATAACGGGCACTCAGTCATATTACGAAGGAGTGACGACACGTTGAGAAACGATACACGCAGGACTCTCATCTGCTACGACATCATTAACGACGGGCGTCGAACAAAAGTAGCGAACATTCTCTCCGAATTCGGCGACCGAGTTCAATACAGCGTTTTCGTCGTTGATATCTCCCCCGGTAAGTTAGTTCGATTGAAGGATCGACTGTCCCCTGTTATTGACCCCAACGAGGACTCGATTTTGTTTTGCGATCTGGGACGCGTTGCTGAGCTTTCCCATTCTCGGTTCGGATACCTAGGCAAATCTAAGGAAGTGACCGACAACAATGTGATAATTCTCTAGTCTTTAAGCTCGGCACGAGCGCGGTGCTGGACAAAGAATCCCGTATCACGCTCGCATCGTTGAAGTACCAGGCCATTCACGCGAATTGAATAGTGGAGCAAACTTTTTCTGAAGTCGTGGTACTATAAAATGCAAGCGCGCTCGAAAAGTTCCCGATCCTCCCAGCTAGTTGCCCCCAAAGTACGGGGGCGGTTGCCTCTCCTTCGGGAGCGGCCTTTCATTGAGGGACGCCCGACACGCGCCAAAACGGACAGTACAGGCCTAGAGTTGCCTCTCCTTCGGGAGCGGCCTTTCATTGAGGGGCAAGGAGACCCAATGACTCCGCTTGAGGAATTCAATGTTGCCTCTCCTTCGGGAGCGGCCTTTCATTGAGGGCCACGCCCCGCGAATCGCACCGAAGCGGAATCGGAGGTTGCCTCTCCTTCGGGAGCGGCCTTTCATTGAGGGTTAGGAAAGCTAAGGGGGGAAAGTGGAAGTGGGTCAGTTGCCTCTCCTTCGGGAGCGGCCTTTCATTGAGGGCCAAACCAAGCACACCAAGCCCCAACGCGCCTACGGTTGCCTCTCCTTCGGGAGCGGCCTTTCATTGAGGGGTTGACCAGTTCAAGTATTGGGGTTGGTCGGAGGAGTTGCCTCTCCTTCGGGAGCGGCCTTTCATTGAGGGAGCAGGAAGAAGCCCGCGACCAGCCCAACCAGAAAACGTTGCCTCTCCTTCGGGAGCGGCCTTTCATTGAGGGTTAGTTGCGATACGACCCACAGTTAGATGGGACTATGTTGCCTCTCCTTCGGGAGCGGCCTTTCATTGAGGGAAAACCCCGACGGAGCTGCCCCGCGTAGCGAACACCGTTGCCTCTCCTTCGGGAGCGGCCTTTCATTGAGGGCTCAATCGTAATTGAAATTACGGACTAGTTTACCGGGGTTGCCTCTCCTTCGGGAGCGGCCTTTCATTGAGGGCCCTCCATGAGCAAAACCTTCTCCACATGATCGGTGCCCCGTTGCCTCTCCTTCGGGAGCGGCCTTTCATTGAGGGCGCTTCTACGGGCTTTGTTTACGTTGGCCCTGTTGGTGTTGCCTCTCCTTCGGGAGCGGCCTTTCATTGAGGGCAAGGCCGTATCCTTGCGGTTGATGGGGATGCGGGGGGTTGCCTCTCCTTCGGGAGCGGCCTTTCATTGAGGGGTCGATAAGGCTTTCCGGGATCATCTGGCTGGTGCGGTTGCCTCTCCTTCGGGAGCGGCCTTTCATTGAGGGTAAAAATTACCCTCTATATGCGCTCGGGCCTGACAGGTTGCCTCTCCTTCGGGAGCGGCCTTTCATTGAGGGGATTTAGCTACAACCCCTCCCCTACTCCAGCAAGTATTGTTGCCTCTCCTTCGGGAGCGGCCTTTCATTGAGGGAAGTATGCCGATCTTCTGCCGGAGGACGACGAAGAAACGTTGCCTCTCCTTCGGGAGCGGCCTTTCATTGAGGGGAAGTAGAACCAGCCATTGAAAAACTCGCACCGTGGGTTGCCTCTCCTTCGGGAGCGGCCTTTCATTGAGGGTGTACTGCTCCCCTCCCCGCGAAGCGTGGATGGCAGCGTTGCCTCTCCTTCGGGAGCGGCCTTTCATTGAGGGGCCACCGTCTGCCACCCTTGTCGGTGAATCCGGTGATGCGTTGCCTCTCCTTCGGGAGCGGCCTTTCATTGAGGGCGGCAATTGGGTGCCCCGTGATGGGGACGATTCCGGTTGCCTCTCCTTCGGGAGCGGCCTTTCATTGAGGGCTGGACAAAATTTGGTTTAACCACCCGTCGGCTAAAGAAGTTGCCTCTCCTTCGGGAGCGGCCTTTCATTGAGGGAACGGTCACAACAGTGGTACCAACGCCGTCGCGGGCGGTTGCCTCTCCTTCGGGAGCGGCCTTTCATTGAGGGAACCAGCTCCAGGCATTCCAAGATTGGCTAAACCGCAGGTTGCCTCTCCTTCGGGAGCGGCCTTTCATTGAGGGCCGCCTAAAATAGTTGCCTGCTGCCCGCTCCAAAGTTGCCTCTCCTTCGGGAGCGACCTTTCATTGAGGGTTAACAGCTCCCACCAACCGGCCACCGTCTCCCGGGGTTGCCTCTCCTTCGGGAGCGGCCTTTCATTGAGGGAACCTGGATAGCGCCGAGCTTGATGCGGTGGCACCGGTTGCCTCTCCTTCGGGAGCGGCCTTTCATTGAGGGGGAATGGGAGCGCAAGCCAGCCGTGCCTGAGCGCCCAGTTGCCTCTCCTTCGGGAGCGGCCTTTCATTGAGGGGAAACAACCGGCTCCGGCGGGGCGGACGCAACCCCCTGGGTTGCCTCTCCTTCGGGAGCGGCCTTTCATTGAGGGGAGGAATCACTACCGAGTTGGTAACCCCACCTGCCGAGTTGCCTCTCCTTCGGGAGCGGCCTTTCATTGAGGGGACAACGACGCCTTCGCCTACTCGAATCATGCCACCGAGTTGCCTCTCCTTCGGGAGCGGCCTTTCATTGAGGGTCGAGTTGGACGAAACGGCGGCGCTTATGGCCGAGGTGGTTGCCTCTCCTTCGGGAGCGGCCTTTCATTGAGGGGCAGCACCAGCCTTAAGAGACTCAGACCGCTCACGCAGTTGCCTCTCCTTCGGGAGCGGCCTTTCATTGAGGGCTGCGTAACCGTCGTGACATGGCGTACCTGCGTGTGGTTGCCTCTCCTTCGGGAGCGGCCTTTCATTGAGGGGATGAAACACCCGAGCAGCGACGTGAAACCCGCGGTTGCCTCTCCTTCGGGAGCGGCCTTTCATTGAGGGCTGCAACACCCCAAGCTAGAAGGAGCCGACTTTCAGTTGCCTCTCCTTCGGGAGCGGCCTTTCATTGAGGGTGCACGGACGAGCAGCAGCGGGCACGGTCGAAGCCTGGTTGCCTCTCCTTCGGGAGCGGCCTTTCATTGAGGGACGATTTTCATGGTTCGGCATGCGAGCCATCCTCGTTCCCCCTCCTTCGGGAGCGGCCTTTCATTGAGGGTGGGCAGTGGGGCGCGCGTAATGGCATCCAAGACTTCGTTGCCTCTCCTTCGGGAGTGGCCTTTCACTATGGACACAGAATATGCGGAAATTAGCGGAACGTGAATGATCCAGTCTGACGAGATGAAAGTCGAAGACTTTAACCGTGGCATAGACCACCCACTCTATCTTTCTAACTCAGCTTGAGCAGCACCTTCGAGGAACCGGTCGAGCGGTCGGCGGCTGTCTCGAACGCAGCGACGGCATCCTCGATGGGGAAGTCGTGGGTAAGCAGGGGTTCGATGTCGAGGCCGTTGGCCATGGCATCGAGGGTGTCTGTGACCTCGTCGATGAAGCGGTAGGAACCCTTGTAGGTAATTTCCCTGGTGACGAGCTGGCCCAGGTTGATCGGTGGGGGCTCACCGGGAAGGTTGCCTACCTAGACGAGGGTGCCGCTGCGACGGGTGGCGCGGAGGAGGCCGTCGATGGCGGCCGGGGCGCCGGAGCAGTCGTAGGTGACGGGGATGTCCGTGGGGAGGCTGTCGCGGGTGGGGTTGATGAGGTGGTCGGCACCCATGTCACGGGCGTGGTCGCGAGAGAGATCGGCAAGGTCAGCGGCGTACACCTCAAAGGCACCGTAGTACTTGGCGACACCGACGAGGAGGGCGCCGATGGGACCGCAGCCATTGACAAGGACCGGCTTGTTCTTGAAGTCGGCGCGGAACAGGCCGTGGATGGCGATGCCGAGGGGTTCGGCGGCGGCGGTGCGGGTGGCCACACCCTGCGGAATGGGGCGGATTTGGTCCTCACGGACCACGCGATACGTCGAAAAGCCCCCTTGCTCGTGAGGATCGAACGCAGCTGAACCGAAGTACCGAACCTCGGGTCAGAGATTGGTGCGGGCGCGGAGGGATGGATCGAGCTCGTAATCGCCACAGAAGGTCGCGGGATTGAAGGTGACCGGGGTAGCGGGCTGACCAGGCATGTCAATGACGTCGGCAACCTCGTGGCTGAGGATGAGCGGATGCTTGAGGACGGCGGTGCCGGACGCGCCGTGCTTCCAATAGACCAGGTCAGAGCCGCAAATTCCGCCGTAATCCAGGCGGACGCGGACCTCGCCGGGGCCGGGCTCGGGATCCGGAAGCTCGACGGCCTCGAGTTTCTTGTCGGGGGTTACTACAACAGCTTTCATTTTTTGTCCTTACACGTGCCCCGCTCAACTTAAAATTGATTCTATAGGTATCTTTCACTTTTGGCAACGAAATTACACGGGCTGGACAGGGCTCTACCCACTAGTTTTTACCTGCACAGCGATAAGCAGTCCGCTACCTTTGCCGTCTTCTCCTCTACGATGAATAGAGGACAAAGGAGTTTTCTCATGCGCAAAGACCTCGTTACCCAAGGTGTAGACCGGCTCTTGGAGGCCATCATTTCCGGCGAGTTTGCTGCGGGTGAAGCGCTGCCAAACGAGTCCAATCTGGCACAATACCTCGAGGTCTCACGCCCCACGATGCGGGAAGTAGTGCGCACGCTGGCTGAACGCGGGGTGCTGCAGGTCGTTCACGGTCGTGGCACCTTTGTCCAGCCACAATCGGAGTGGATCGATGTCCAGACCCTCGTTTATGCGATTTCCCAGCAGCTCGACGAACGGGAAGTGGGGCTTTACCTCACACAATTGCGGCGGATGCTGGAGGTCGGGTCTGCGGGGATCGCTGCCGAGCGCATCACCGACGGGGAGCTCGAAGGGATCAAGCAGACGGTGGATCGGTACCGGGAGGCTACCGATCCTGCTGAGGTGACCACCGCCGACGTTGAGTTCCACACGCGCATTCTGGAAGCGACCGGCAACCCGTTTATTAAGGCGGTCATCCTCCCACTCCAGGACGCGCTGAGCAGCTCACGGCTGATCACCAACTCGTACCGCGATATCCGGGTCCGTGCCCTCCACCATCACGAGACGATTCTCGCAGCTCTTGCCGCCCACGATCCGCAGGCGGCGAAGGACGCTATGCGCGCCCATATGAAGCAGACCGCCGAGGATATTCGGTCGTACATTGCGGGGGCCGATACCCCCGTTTCTCCCGGTAATGAATAGTTAGAGGGAGTTTACCCCCCACTTTCACCCCTGTTTACGTGAGGTAAACCACTTTTCTTTACGGAACTTTCTGGGTTCAGTACGCTCAAACGTAAGTCCTCTGAGGTCTGTGTTCTAAGGAATTTTAGGAGGAAAACACATGACTACATCCCTCACCGAGCTCACCGCTCGTTTCCACGCCCCCGTCACCATGGCGGCGAGTGAGGTTCCCGCACGCTCTGACGTGCTTATCGTCCTCGACGACGATCCCACCGGTACCCAATCCGTCTCCGACCTACCGGTGCTCACCCGCTGGACGGCGAAAGACCTGGGGTGGGCGTTTGCACAGAACGCGCCCGCCATCTACGTGATGACCAATTCGCGTTCTCTCGACCCCGCTGACGCGAAGCAGATCAACATTGAGGTGGCCGAGGCGGCGCTCGCTGCCGCCGGTGACCGTAAGCTCACCTTCGTGTCCCGCTCTGATTCGACGCTGCGCGGGCACTTCCCGCTCGAGCCCGATATCCTGGCTGATGTAAGCGGTGTGGACATCGACGGCTACCTCATCGTCCCGGCTTTCGGGGATGCCGGGCGCATCACCGTCGGTGGCGTGCACTACGCGGGAAGCGAGGAGGACGGGTTCGTCCCCGCTGCGGAAACGGAGTTCGCAAAGGACGCCACCTTCGGGTACATCCACTCCAGCCTGGCCGAGTGGGTCGAGGAAAAAACCGGGGGTGCAAAGAAAGCGGACGATGTCATCGTCATCGATCTCGACGACCTGCGTGGGGGTACGGCCCAGGACAAGCTTCGCGAGGCGCATGATCGGCAAGCGATCGCCGTGGATATTGTTTCGGAGGATGACCTCCGACTGCTCGCCGCCGCGCTGAAGAAGGCCGAGGACGCTGGTAAGCGCTTCATCTATCGCGTCGGACCGCCGTTCGTCCGCGCCGTCATCGGTCAGGATATTCCAGACGTTGTTACCCCAGAGAAGCTCCGCTCCGCCGGGGTCACCACGGATCACGTCAAGGGTGGGCTCATCGTCGTCGGTTCGCACGTTCCGACAACCACCCGTCAGCTCAACGCGCTTATCGACGCGAACCTGGCCACCACAACCGAGCTCAATGTGAAAACCGTATTGGAAGATGCAGAAGGCTACACGGACCGGCTCGCCTCGGAGATCTCCACTGCTCTGGAAAAGGGCAATGTCATCCTGCACACGTCCCGCGAGCTCGTCACCGGCAAGGACGAGGACGATTCCCTGCGGATCGCGCGCACCGTTTCGGAGGCGCTGGTGGGAACCGTAAACAAAGTGATCCACACGGTGATGCCGAAGTTTGTCATCGCCAAGGGTGGCATCACATCGTCCGACACCGCATCGAAGGGGTTGGAGATGACGCGCGCAACCGTCGTCGGCCCCATGCAACCAGGGATTATCAGCTTGTGGAAGGCCGAGGACGGCCCCGCACGCGGCATCCCTTACATCGTCTTCGCCGGCAACGTGGGTAACGACGATTCACTCGTCGACGTTGTCGAACGCCTATCAGCCAACTAACTAATCAAGGAGTAAAAATGACTACCACTATTACCGTCATCGGACTCGGCGCAATGGGCCTTCCCATGGCCACCAACCTCGCCGAAGACTTCACCGTCAACGGTGTTGACATCAACCCCGAACGTCTTGACCTAGCCCAAAAGGCAGGGATCACCACCTTCACTGATTCCCGCGCCGCCGTGACAAACGCCGACGTCGTGCTCCTCGCCGTGCGTAACCAGGCACAGCTAGACGAAGCACTGTTTGGAACAAACGGCATCGTCGAGGCGATGCAGGACGGTGCCACCGTCCTACTGACCTCCACCGTCGGGATCGCCGGTGTGGAAAAGTCCGCGGGCGAACTTGCCGAGCACAGCATCGATATTATCGACGCACCCGTTTCCGGAGGCCCTGTTCGCGCAGGCGAAGGCGACCTACTCGTTGTCGTGGGTGCGCACCCCGAGGTCGTCGAAAAGCGGAAAGATGTGCTGGAGAAAATGGCGGGCAACCTCGTCATCGTCGGTGACAAGCCCGGCGCGGGGCAGGCGATGAAGACCGTGAACCAGCTGCTGTGCGGCGTGCATATTGCTGCGGCAGGCGAGGCGATGGCACTGGCGGGCAAGCTCGGGCTGGACCAAAAGGCCGCGCTTGACGCGCTGATGAGTGGCGCAGCGGCCAGCTTCATGCTCGGCGATCGCGGACCCCGGATGCTGCAGGCGTACAGCGAGGAGGGCGCTGAGGTGAAGTCGCGCGAGGACATTTTTGTCAAGGACATGGGCATCGTCACGGCGGCCGCAAAGTCTGTCGGTATTGCTGTTCCGGTTGCGGCGGCGGCTGAGCAACAGTACCTGCAGGGCCTGGCGCGTGGCCTGGCGGCCAAGGACGACTCGACCATCGTTACCATCGTCTCCCCGGATGACCCTCGCGGGGCCTAAGCCATGACTGGTCTATCACTCCTTGCACTCGGCGCTGCCACCGTCGCCATCCTGCTCATACTCGTCATCTGGGTGCGGATGCCGGCGTTCGTGGCGCTGCTCCTCGTCGCCGTTCTCACCGCTGCGGCATCCGGGATTCCGCTCACGGATGCCGTCGAATCGGTGACCAAGGGTGTCGGCGGAACGCTCGGTAACGTGGCGATTGTCGTCGGACTCGGCGCGATGCTAGGCAAGATGATTGAAGAATCCGGCGGTGCCGAATCCATTGCCCGGTACTTCACCGGCAAGCTCGGACCGAAACGGATCGCCGGCGCGGTCACCATGGCTGCCTTCATCCTCGGTATTCCCGTCTTCTTCGATGTCGGATTCATCATTCTCGCACCGATCATTTTCGGGTTCGCAGCCGTCGCCCGCCTCAACCCGCTGAAAATCGGGCTGCCCGTCGCCGCGACGATGCTCACCGTCCACGTCGTTCTGCCGCCGCACCCCGGCCCCGTGGCCGTGGCCGAACTCCTCGACCGGGACATCGGCCTGCTGCTCACCATCGCCCTCCCCATCGCCGCCGTCACCGCAGCCATCGGGTTCTTCCTGGCTAAGCGGTTCAATTTGGACGGTGTCGTGCGGATGGAATCCCCCGCAGAGACCGACGAGGCCCGCGAATTCCCCCATCCGCCGTCGCCGTGGCTCGTCATGGGACTCATCGTCCTCCCCATCCTCATCATCATGGTGGGGACAACGGGCACCATGCTGACGGAGGAAGGCACCGCGGTGCACACCTTTGTGAAATTCTTCGGTGCCGCGCCGATCGCCCTGCTCATCGCCGTCATCGTGGCGTGGATCATGATCGGCCGCCAACAATCCTGGGGCCGGGAGCACTCCTCCGGAGTTCTCGACTCCGCGCTTCCTGCCGTTGCTGTCATCATCTTCGTCACCGGTGCCGGCGGCGGGTTCGCCAACGTGCTCGTGGAATCCGGAATCGGCCAGGTACTCTCCGACCTGCTTATCTCCTCCGGACTGCCGCTCATCCTCATGGGCTTCCTCATGTCCGCAGCGCTACGTGCCTCGCAAGGGTCAGCCACCGTGGCACTTCTGACCACCGCCGGGCTCCTCGCGCAGCCGATTGCCGATGCCGGGCTAAGTCCCGTCCAGGCGACGCTCATCATGATCGCCATTGGCTTCGGTGGCCTGGGGCTTTCCCACATCAACGACTCCGGTTTCTGGATTGTCACAAAGTACATGGGGCTATCCGTCAAGCAAGGTCTAAAGTACTGGACCTCGCTGTCCACGATCTTCGGCGTCGTCGGGTTCCTCATCACCTGGGCTGTGTACGCCGTGGTGTGAGTCAACGTTAGCCATGGCAATCCCGCAGTCTCGTATCCGAAGGCTGCGGGATTTTTCGTTGCTCACGCGAACATCCTCAGTCCTTTTAGACGGTAGGAATAGCATCTCACAAGATGCAATTTTTTGGCATCTTTTGTAGAATTAGAGCCGGACCCGAAACAGGAGAACGCACCATGCTACTCGATCTCACCGTATCCAATTTTCTATCCATAGATGAACCGCTATCCCTCAACCTTGTCCCCGGTAGAGAACAGAAGTGGTCAAAGAATCTGCCTTACCTAAAGAAGTACCGCCGGAAAGTGAACCCCATTGCGGCGCTATTTGGCGCAAATGCTTCCGGCAAGTCCAACATACTCACCGCGTTGGCAACGCTTAAGAAGATTCTTCACACCCCGCCGCAAAATGGAGCATCTCTCTACTACTACCCATTCCAACTGCGAGAAGGTGCAGACACCGAACCGTCCACGTTCGAAGTTCTGTTTTCATTTGGCGACACGATCTACGAATACGTGATCTCCTACGATGCCACAGCTATCCAGGAGGAGAAACTCACTCGCTTCAATAGCTCGACGGAGACGGTGATTTTCTCCCGCGCTGCTTCCGCGCTGTCTGTCAATGAAAAGGCGGTGGACATTGATTCGCCTGAGGGGACCATCGAAACGCTGCTCACCACTGTCCCCTCGACTACACCGGTCCCCACCTATTTCGCCGCCTCATCCCTGCGGCCAAAGAAGGCCGGGGACAAGTCCCTCATTAGCGATATTACCGCCGCTTATCACTGGTCAAATCGCATAGTCGTTGTCGATACAGAGATGGCGAATCGCGAAATCACCTCCGGATATCCGAGCAACTGGACGTCGTCGATGCCGACTATCGACGCAGGAATCGTATCCGCAGATCGACACGAGGTATCCCTGGAATCGCTTCACCTACCCGCTGGGCTTCGTAATTGGATTAGCGACAGCCTCAATTCACTCGCGCGGGCAAATCGCCCCCCATCCGTCGATGCCGAATTTGGCGGAGATCGCTTCATCTTCAGCCTGATCGATGGAGAGATTAAGGCCGAGAAGGTCACGATGGTGCATAGTGGCGCCGATGGATACATTGGCAGCTTGCCGTGGAGCAATGAGTCCGACGGCACCAAGTCTGCCGCTCGCCTGTTCACACAGTTCTCCGCCCTCATTTCCAATGACTATCCCGTCATTTTGGCGATTGACGAGTTGGATCGAAGCTTCCACACTGAGCTTTCTCGCGCACTTATCAACGGCTTCCTCCAAGCATGCACGCCTGCGGGGCGGTCGCAACTTATTTTCACCACTCACGACCTCATGCTGATGGATCCCACCCGGCTGAGGAAAGACCAGATGTGGCTGGTGGAGAAGCTGGATGGTGCCACGACGCTCACGGCAGTGTCTGAGTTTGAGGGGCTGCGCAGCGACAGGGATATTCGCAAGAGCTACCTCCAAGGCAGGCTCGGCGCGATTCCCGTGATTCCGCCACTGGATTTTTCCCAGCAGGAGGCCTAGATGAGCTCTCGTGACAAACTCAATAGGAATCGAAAGAGAGCAAACAAACGCAAGCTTAAGGCACTTTTCGGCATTGTTGTTGAGGGAGAGACGGAAGAGAAGTATTTCAATCGTTTCAAAGGGGCGAATGTCAAGGTCAAAGTCGTCCACGACAGGCCCGACCCGGAATCGCTAAGCAAGCAAGCTGAGAAACTAGTTCAGGAGTTCAAGGACCGTGGCGAAATTCGTTCTGGAGATCAATTTTGGATAATCTCTGACAAAGATCAATACACCGCCGACCAGTTGGAGGTTCTTTTTACGTGGGCGAGGCGGCGGAGTGATCGCAGCCTCGGCTTCTCAGTGCCACAGTTTGAGTTTTGGCTCCTTCTCCACTACGAAAACGGTAACGGCGTCGCGACTCAAAAAGACTGCATGTCCAGGCTCAAGGCTGCTGATCCTCGCTATCAAAAGAACAATCTCTCATCGGTTCAATTCACCGAGGCTCAGATAAAGGCCGCGGTGAAGCGAGCCAAAAGATTCCAGAAATTACCGTCTACATACAGCGCATTCACACACAATGGCCTCGACAGAGCAGGGTTCACGTCGGTGCACGTGCTGGTGGAAAAGCTCCTTGAACACACGTACGTAGCGAGCAGACGGTGACCAGAGGAGCGTCGACAAGCTAAAAACGTCCCCACCGACCCCGCACGCTTCCCCTGTGCGCGGGACCGATGGGGACGTAAAGCTGCCCACCTCGCGGGCGCCAGCCCCTCATGTAGCTGGCGCCCGCAAGACTAGGCCTTCCATGTAAGGAAGTAACTATCGTCGTCAAGGGCCACGGATTCGCGCAGGCTATGGCGACTGGGTTTAACGGGGCGGGCGATGGGATTCTCGCCTGCGTCGGCGTACGGGAGGAGCTCGCGCACCGGAACCACCGACTCACCCGGAACGATGACACCGATCGAGGGGTCGAGATCGAGGAGGGCTTGGCGGCATGAACCGCAGGGGGCGACGATGTGGCCGTCGGAAAGCGAAGCAATAGCCTCAATCTGGGCGTAGGGGTGCTCGGCAGTAAGCTGAGAAAGAGCGATGATTTCCGCGCAGACCGGGCCTACACCTGTAGCAACAACGATGTCGCCAGCAGCAGTGAGGACACCGGCGGCGGTCGCACCACCCCAGGTGACGCTGTGCACCTTCCGGAGCAATTCGTTTTTGTCCCATGCGTTCATAAGCGTCATTTTAGAAGAATTCTTAATCCGTTACTTACTTTCCTCTCAGTATTTTCTTAGTGTTTCGTTCCCCCAGGTCAGGAACACCTTTTGCACGCGAATTGCTACATTTTTTACCCCCATTAAGGGGCGGACGTGGCGATCGCCGAGAATCTTCCTACCATGAAAAAGAACTGCCCGAAAAACCCCAGAGGAGCTGGCCAGCGTGAATCCTGGACCCCAGGAATCCGACGAAGAAGCATATAGACCCCAACCAATCGTGGGAACCTACAGCGTGGACGACCCATCCACCTACGGACACCACACCTCCGCCCCACCGCAGGTCAACCGACCAGTCCTCGGGTGCTCCATGGCGGGCATCCTCGCGCTCACGGCGTGGGCGTTCTTCGCGCGCGAATCCGCCGCAACGTCCCTAGCAGCGGTAACGGGTTGGATCTCCACGAACCTCGGGTGGTTCTACATCCTGACCGCAACCGTCGCGGTGGCTTTCGTGGTCTACGTGGCCATTGGCAAGACCGGAACCATCCGGCTCGGCCCCGACCACTCGCGCCCACAATTCGGCATCTTCTCCTGGTCAGCCATGCTATTCGCGGCCGGAATCGGCGTCGACCTGATGTTCTTCGCCGTCGCCGAACCAGTGACCATGTACTACCACCCACCGCAAGGAAACGGAATGACCAGGTCAGCGGCAGAGGACGCCGTGGTCTACGCCATGTTCCACTACGGCATCACCGGCTGGGCGCTCTACGCGCTCATGGGGATGGCGTTTGGCTACTTCGCATACCGCCTCAACATGCCGCTAGCGCTGCGGAGCGCCCTGTACCCGCTGCTTGGAAAACGGATCCACGGGGCGGTTGGGGACAGCGTCGACATCGCAGCGACGCTCGGCACCGTATTCGGCATTGCTGCATCCTTGGGAATCGGCGTGGTGCAACTCAACTACGGGCTGAAACTGATCTTCGGGCTATCCGAGGGGCCCGGCGCGCAATCCATCCTCGTTGTGCTGGCGGTGGGAATCGCCACGTTATCGGCGGTATCCGGGGTGGACAAGGGCATTAAACGGCTCTCCGAGGTAAACGTCTTTCTGGCGATCGGCCTCATGGTGTACGTGGTGGTCGCGGGGAAAACTGCATTCCTGTTCAACGCCATCATCATGAACATCGGCGACTACGTGGTTAAATTTCCCAGCTGGACGCTAGACACCTACGCCTTCTCAGAAAACCCTGCGGAGACGCAGGAGTGGCTGCAATCCTGGACCCTCTTCTTCTGGGCCTGGTGGGTCGCGTGGGCACCATTTGTTGGCCTGTTTTTAGCGCGGATTTCCAGGGGGCGGACGCTACGGCAATTCGTCGCCGGGACGCTGACCATACCGTTTATCTTCGTGCTGCTATGGATGAGCTTCTTTGGCAACTCCGCACTGGACCGGATTCTAGGCGGCGACTCGGCATTTGGGTCGATTGCGGTAAGCGAACCGCAACGCGGATTCTACGAGCTCATCGCCTCGTACCCCGGCGGAGCGGTGCTCGTGTTTTTGGCGACCGTCGTCGGCCTGCTGCTCTACATCACCTCCGCGGACTCGGGAGCCCTGGTATTGAGCAACTTCACCTCGCGGATTACCGACTCACAACAAGACGGCGCCACCTGGTCACGCATCCTCTGGAGCATCATTATCGGGGCACTGACACTAGTCATGCTGCAGATCGACGGCGTGGCGACGGTGCAGTCGGCAACAATTGTCATGGGGCTGCCGTTCACGGTGGTCATCTACATGATCATGGCAAGTCTGGTGAAATCCTTCCGCCTCGAGGCATACCAAACCAAATCACGCACAGTCGCGCTACACGGCGCCATGAGCAGCCGCACCGGCGCACAATCATGGCGTGCACGCCTCCGACGGGCCGTAACGTACCCAACGGCCTCTAAGGTGCAGGCGTACATGACGGACGTGGCCCGGCCGGCATTGGAAAAAGTAGCGCGTGAACTGGAGAAATCCGGGCTTAAGGTAACTCTCCTGCACTCGGCGATACCCGGCTGCCCCATCAGCCAGCTGGATCTGGGCGTTGAGCTGGGGGAAGAAAAAGATTTCCGGTTCCAGGTCTACCCCGTCAAATCCGACGTCCCCGCCTTTGGCGCCCGGCGCGCCAACGCGCCCGACACGTACTACCGCCTCGAGGTATTCGACCTGTCTGGATCGCTGGGATACGACGTCTACGGATACCCCGAGGAAGCGCTCATCGACAACGTCCTTGACCTCGTCGAACGGCACTTCGAGTTCATTCATATGCAGGCCGACCTGTCCGGCAGCTCCGACCTCTCCGATGGGGCGGAGCCGTACCGGACGTGGACGGATGAGGAGTGATGGCTACTTGTAAATTCCCTCGGCAGCGGAGAGCTCGGTGGCGGGCTGCAGGGGGCTGTCTCTTATACACATCTCCGAGCCCACGAGACTCCTGAGCATC
>ERZ1031016.108-NODE-108-length-15466-cov-8.356563_pt1 | contig 15466 bp, 13 predicted proteins | sample MGYA00518593_ERZ1031016 | MGnify/ENA primary metagenome ERZ1031016 (study PRJEB33718, sample SAMN03159727) | human skin metagenome | collected 2014-05-20 | study: EMG produced TPA metagenomics assembly of the PRJNA266117 data set (Human skin bacterial metagenome... | reverse complement strand
CGAGATGCTCAGGAGTCTCGTGGGCTCGGAGATGTGTATAAGAGACAGGCCAGCTTTTTCAATTCTCGGTTCAACGGACCAACGCCCACGATCAGCAACCTGGCATCCGGGTGCTGCTCAAGAACCTTAGGCATGCTGCGAATCAGCATATCTTGGCCTTTTCGGCGCACTAGCCGAGAAATACAGACGATAAGCGGCTGGGACTCACCGATTCCGTGGTGCTGCCGGATCTTCTGTCCCGCCTCGGGGTCCGGGGAAAATCGCTCGATATCGACACCGGAAGGCAGGCGTTCAAATGCTGTTTGCGGACCAAAGGCTGCCGCAAATCGACCACGGGTGTAGCGGGAAATATAGGTCACAACATCGGAGCTCTTACCAATGCGCCTCAGCATCTGGCGGGCCAATGGCAGCATCGACCAGCCCACTTCATGTCCGTGAGTGGTAGCAACGATGCGGGTGGCACCTGCGCGACGGCATGCGTCGGCAAGCAAACCAAGTGGCGCGGCGGCACCAAACCATACGGTGTCAATGCGTTCGGTGCGAATAATCTGAGCGGCGCGACGAGCTACGTGCGGCAGTGGCAGCAGCACGGAATCACGCATGCGATAAACACGGTACGGTAGCGACTCGTCGTAGGCGCGGAGCTTTTCTTCGGGGGCTCGCGAGGACGCGAGGACTACGAGGTTCTCCGGATCCAAACGAGCACAGAAATCACGCAGGTAGGACTCGATTCCACCATCGCGAGGCGGGAAGTCATTCGTAATGAGCAGTACGCGCGCAGACATGGAGCCGAGTTTATCTACCTTGACTAAAAGGACGCGAGGTCACCTGCCGCTAGTTAGAAGCGGACAGCGCCTTGGTACGGGCCACCTTGGTCGATGGAAACGACCTGGACTGGAATACCGTAGTCGGAAGCATGGACAATCTGACCATTGCCGATGTACATGCCCACGTGCGTGATTCCCGGGTAGTAACCGATGATGTCGCCCGGCTGCAGCTGGTCGCGGCTCACCGGAGTACCACCGGCGAGCTGTGCCTGCGAGGTCCGCGGGATGGACTTACCAATCTGCTGGTACGCCCAGTACATCAGGCCGGAGCAGTCGAATGCGGAGGGACCAGCAGCTCCCCACGAGTACGGGGAACCCAGCTTCGACATCGCGGCATCAACTGCGGCGGAAGATCCGAGCAGTTTGTCCAACCCTTCGGTAATTGGGTTGTTCTTGGAAATCCAGATTTCCCGCTGTTCGGGGCTCAGCGATTCAACCATGGACTTGACATGCTCGGCGCGCTCATCAAATTCGGCGCTGCGCTTGTCCAAATCATCGCGGCGCTTGGCCAGGTCATCGAGCTGCTTGCGGATATCGCCCTGCAGACGCAGCGCATTGGCCTTGCCATCCTCGGCATCCTTGCGGGCTTGCACCGCACGGCTGACGACTTCATCGTTGTCGCGGAACATCTTGTTGATGTAGCCGGCACGGTCGATAGCGTCCTGAGCACTGGAAGATCCCAGGGCGGCAGACAATGGGTCGACGATTTCACCACGCATCCGCTTCTTCGCGAAGTAGGAAATCTCACCAGAGAGCGCCTTGAGATTATCCTGTGCTCGGAGAACCTGATCCTCAGAGTGCTTCAGTTCCCCTTCGGCGTGCCGGAGTTCCTCTTCCTTGGCCTGAACCTGAGAATCCAGCTCGGTAACTTCCTCAGAAACCGCTTCGGTATCCCGAGAAATCTTCTCCAGCTCTGCAATAATGCCGTCTGCAGTAGCCAGATCCGGGGCTGGCTGTTCATCCTGCGCAGAGGCAATCGGCGCCAAACCTACGGAGCCAAAGGTTAGCCCAGTCACGACCGTAAGCCCGACTACACCGCGACGAGAGTTGTGGCGACGGCGAGAGGCACGGTGACGCGACAAATCCAAACCCTTTTCAAGTTGTGTATTCAAATTTCTTCCCCGAAAAACAAAACATCAAACCACTTGACGCATTCGAGCAAATTGTAGCAGCCTTGCCGCGGAACAACACACCGACAAACCGCCAGCACAAAGGGGTATCCAAAGGGAGTAACCAGGATAGCCCTTCGACTCCACGCATTGCGTAACCGCAGTAGAAAAACAAAAAATGAGGCGAGTGCCCCTATAGTGCTTTACGACGCGCATAGCGTCAGCACCCGGGCGCTCGCCTCAGTGCCCCCTCGGTAAAAAGAGAGCCAAGGCTCTGCGGGGCATCAAGGCCCCGCAGGTTGTCATCCGTTCAAACAGATTAGAAGCGGACGAAGTTGTGAACCGGCATGTAGTTCATCGGAGCTTCCTTGACGACATCGCCGGACTGCGGAGCGTGAATCACGTTGCCGTTGCCGGAGAAGATGCCGACGTGGGTAGCGCCAGAGTAGAAGGAAACGATGTCACCCAGTGCCGGGCTGGAGACCGCGGTACCCTGGGAAGCCTGCGCCTGGGAGGTACGCGGGATCGACTTACCGACCTGCTGGTATGCCCAGGAGGTCAGACCGGAGCAGTCGAAAGAGTTCGGACCGGTAGCGCCCCACACATACGGGGAACCGATCTTGGAACGTGCAGCGGAGACGATAGCCGAACCGGTGGACGGTGCTGCAACGTTTGCAACGCTGCCGGAGGTAACCTCACCTGCGATGTCGTTGAACTTGCCAACAACATCCTGCATACCTGCAACCTGCGGGGTATCGAAGCCGTTCAGTGCGCCCTGGATGTCGTTCAGCGGGTTAGCGTTAGCGGTCGGAACTGCGAGAGCGGTAACGCCGGCGACAGTTGCGCCAAATGCGACTGCGTTGCGTGCAAAGTTAGAACGGCGGTGGTGCTTGCCCATTGTTTTGAAACTCCAAAATCTTCCTGTTTAGCCGACCGGGTTAGCTGACGGGTTCGGAAGAATGGAAGACTTCCTACCCTCCGGGATTTCCCTTTGGGATTCACCCCATGGTTCGAGGTGGGTCCCCGGCTCGAATCCCCTGAGGCTCTCACTACTTAGACCCTCAGGACCTTCGATAAGGCTCTGTGTTTTCTTATCAATGACCGGCACCAACTCAGTGGCCCCGTTTCAATGTCTCGATAAGGTTACGAAATGGCATCAAGTTTTGTCTAGCCGTTTGTCCAGAAAACCGCTCGAGGCCCGGTTGTTACCATCGATAGAACTAAACCGTTACCAAGCTGTTACAACTAAACACTCCCCCTATAGCGGAATAATAACAGTTTGATAAACGTGTCACTACCTGGCATTTTGAAGTCCGCCGAGAACTTTACATTTAATGCCTTAAAGTCGACACATTTTTATCGCGGGCTCAAAACGTGTTTTATGTCACACTCCAGCTTGCAACAGCTCAATTTGCTCAAGTTTCACAGTTTTAACACCACTAGGAGCGCTCAGCATAGGATTATTGACGTGGATTCAGGACAACAGCACTTCCCTCTCGAAGGCACCGTCGATGATTCTCTTTTCAACACCACCTTTGTCGTCGTAGACCTGGAAACGACCGGATTGAAGGCCAAAAACGACCACATCATTGAAATTGGGGCCATCAAAACCCGTGGCGGTAAGACAATTGGCACCTTTTCCAGCTTCATCGACCCCGGTATGGAGATCCCCGACCACATCACATCTCTGACCGGCATCACTACCGCCGATGTTGAAACCGCCCCACAGCTCGGCACAGTTATTACTCAGTTCCTCGAATTTGCCCGGGGAAGCGTCTGGGTTGCGCATAATGCCAAGTTCGATATTGGATTCCTCCGCCAGGCTTGCACAGATTTGGGCCTAGATTGGCCGAGCCCCAGTGTCGTAGACACCCTCACGTTGGCGCGTCGCGTCCTCGACCGCTCACAAGTTGGCAGTTTCAAGCTCTCACAGCTCGCACGGTACGTCGGTTCTCCGAATCGCCCCACCCACCGGGCGCTTGACGACGCAATCGCAACCGTCGACGTCCTTCACTACCTCGTGGAGAGACTAGCTGGCGATGAAGTACAAACAGCGTCCGAGCTAGTGCACTACTCGCCCACCGTCGCTCCAGAGGTTCGTGCTAAACGGCACCTTGCCGATGGAGCTCCGCACACCCCTGGTGTCTATGTTTTTCGGTCAAGAAATGACGACCCCTTATATATAGGTACAGCTCTCGATTTGCGACGTAGACTTCTGCAGTATTTCAACGGTACTGATTCTCGTCGCAAGATTACGGAAATGGTCTCTCTAGCCGAACGCGTCGAGATCATCGAGTGCCCGCACGGCTTCGCTGCAGAAATTCGCGAGGCTCGTCTGATCTCTGCACTCCGTCCGCCCTACAACCGACAACGCACCGAACCAACCCGCGGCTGGTACATCGTCCCCACTAGCCCCGGTCGGCCTGCCAAGATTAGCCGGGCAGTCACCGACGCCCGCAGCCTAGGTCCTTTCCGCACGCGCGACACCGCTACTGCCATCCGCGACAGGTTCTCCGCGCTTAACGACGACTTTGCGATAACAACCGCTCAGATCTCCACCACCGGCGCAGACGAGATCGCAGACATGATTGCAGAGATATCAGCACTTGCCGAAGCACACCGCTTCCAACGCGCGGCAGTGCAACGTGACCGCGCCGCGGAGTTCATTATCAGCTTGGACAAGCAGCAGCGCCTGAGCATGCTTGCCGCCATCCCATCTCTGCAAGCCGCTTTCCCCGATGGCAATGGCGGCTGGCATCTAGCGGAAATTCGCTACGGCAGGTTGGCCGGCGCCAGCACCGCACCACGTGGCGCGGAAATGAACTACATCATCGAGCTCATGGAGAGTTCAGCCCAAACAGTCACTCCAGATGATTCCTTATATAAAGGAGCATCGATTGATGAACTCAGTATTATCTGGAAATGGCTGCAGCGCCCGGAGGTACGAATAAAGCCCACCGGAGGCGAGTATTCCTACCCTAGGTTAGGCGCAGGAAAATACCTTCAGTGGGCAATTGACGCGCAGCAAGCACGTCGTGAAGCGCGACGCGAACCTTAACCCTTCATCGCCGCGGTAAGGATGTCCAAGCACAGCCCCGACTGGAGCGTTTCCTTGACCTCTTCAATGGAGTCGGCCATAGCTTCCTTTAGCGGACGGCCACTCAGACCACGCGAAATGGCGATTGCGGCGGCGGAGTTAAGGATGACTGCATCGCGAATCGGGCCTTCGAGCTCGCCAGCCCAAATGCGACGTGCAACATCAGCGTTGTTAGCAGGGTCACCGCCACGCAGCGCGTCAATTTCGGAGTACTCCATGCCATAGTCATGTGGATCGATGGCATCTTCGGCAACTCCACCGTTTTCCACAATAAAGACCTTGGTGGGGCCAGTAACGGTAATCTCGTCGAGGCCATCGCTTCCGCGAACCACCAGCGCGCGCTGACCACGGCGGGCGAAGGTGTCCGCCATCGTCTCCATCTGATCTTCGAAGGCACAGCCAATCAAGCTCGCCTGCGGGCGTGCTGGATTCGTCAGCGGCCCCAACAGGTTGAAGACTGTCGGAACCGCTAGCTCCTTACGCACCGGTCCAGCGAAGCGCATGGCCGGATGAAAGCGAGCGGCAAAGAGGAAGCGCACGTAGAAATCCGGATGTTCCGGAGAAGTAACGAGACCGTTCTCAATGTCGATGCCAAAGGCCTCCAGCATGTCAGCTCCGCCCGACTTCGAGGAAGCCGCGCGGTTACCGTGCTTGAGCACCGGCACACCGCTGGCCGCGATAACAATCATGGACATCGTGGAGATGTTGACGGTATTTGCGCCATCACCACCGGTGCCGACGATATCGACTGCACCGCGCTCAATAACACCGGCGAGCTGTGGATCATGAACTGGGCGGGCAAATGAAAGCATGCCCTCAGCCGCAGCATCGAGCTCGGCAGCCGTAATCCCCTTGGCGAGGAGACCGAAAGCAAACGTTGCGGTCTGCACGTCTCCGGAAGCACCGGACATGATTTGATCCATGGCGAATCGAATGCCCTCACCGGAAACTTCGCGGCCAGCGCCAATCGTGGAGAGAACATGGCGCCAGTTTTCGACCGCCCTCTTATCGCCGATCTCGCTCATCGCCACTCCCTTCCACTAGATAGTCAAGTCTGTATTCGTACTTTATTAATACAACTGCACCTAGGTACTGCTGGCTATCCCGCCCACCAGGCGCACCACATCACAGGGCTGTTGAAAAAAATCCCACCGTGATGTACGTAATAAGACAAGATACCTCCCCCATATATCCAGCGCATCACCAGGTCCACCTTTTGCGTTCACCGAAAATCTCACCCCCATTGGGGCAACTGGAAAAATACGATATTAAACAGAGCCGAACCTGCGATAAACTAACCGACAACTGATGTCGCAGTATCGCTAACCCAGGTTCACCGGAGGTGAACCTGGCAGTCCAGGGGATGGACACCGCGCAACTCAGCACAACCAAACCCTCGAATTCGCCCGCGTCGGATAAAGACACCGGAAAGTTCCCATCAGGGGGAAAAATTAGTGAAATTCTCAGAAACCTTTCCTCGCGACCTGGGATTTTAGGAATTTTTATACAAAAACGGGGGTTGCAACGTGACTACTCCTTAAGAACAGTACATACTGTTAGTTGTGACGAGCGCAGTTGAAAATCAAGGTATGACAGCACCACGTCGTGCTGCGACACTGAACCGACCGAATATGGTCAGTGTCGGCACGATTGTGTTCCTGTCTCAGGAATTAATGTTCTTCGCCGGTCTGTTCGCGATGTACTTCGTGTCACGCGCGAACGGCCAGGGCGATTCGTGGGATTGGGGTACCGGCCACCTCAATGTCCCGTACGCACTATTGATCACCGTGATCCTAGTGTCGTCTTCGTTCACTGCCCAGTGGGGCGTGTTCGCGGCCGAGCGTGGCGACGTTTTCGCACTCCGTAAGTGGTACGCACTGTCTACCGCCCTGGGTGCAATCTTCCTCGTCGGCCAGGCTTACGAGTACTTCACACTGGTTAGCCACGGTCTGACCATTCAGAACTCCATTTACGGTTCGGTCTTCTTCATCACCACCGGATTCCACGCAGCCCACGTCCTCGCGGGTGTGCTGGCTTTCGTTGTGGTGCTTATCCGTACCTCCAAGGCGAAGTTCACCCCGGCACAGGCCACTGCTGCCATCGTGGTCTCGTACTACTGGCACTTCGTCGACGTCGTGTGGATTGGCCTGTTTATCACCATCTACTTCATCCAGTAGGCCGTATTGGCCGTCCTTTGTTTAGTACGGCCTACAGCCCATCCACTTTCCACGAACAGTATTAAAGGGAAAAAGATGGAAAACACTACCTCCGAAACCAAGGACACCACGTCCTTGGCTGCGGCCCCGAAGTCAAAGGGCCGCCGCAAGATGCGCCGTACTGCCTCCGGCATTATGGCTATGGCTCTCGCCCTCACCGGCGCGGGCTTCCTCGCTAATGCTCTGACCCCTGATGCACAGACGGCTACTGCTCAGCAGGATGAAGCCGCAATGATTCAGCAGGGCAAGGAGCTTTACGACGTTGCTTGTATTACTTGCCACGGCGCCAACCTTCAGGGCGTTAAGGACCGCGGCAAGTCGCTGATCGGCGTCGGCGAAGGCTCGGTTTACTTCCAGGTTCACTCCGGTCGTATGCCGATGCTCCGCAACGAGGCTCAGGCAGCACGTAAGACCCCGCGTTACTCCGAAGAGCAGACGCTGGCTATCGCAGCCTACGTCCAGGCTAATGGCGGCGGCGCCGGCATCGTCCGCGACGAGGACGGCTCCATCGCTATGGAGTCGCTACGCGGTAAGAACGCTGGCCCGAACGGTGAGCTTGACAAGGCTGACGTTGCTCGCGGTTCCGAGCTGTTCCGCCTGAACTGTGCATCCTGCCACAACTTCACCGGTCGTGGCGGCGCACTGTCCAGCGGTAAGTACGCACCGGTCCTGGATCCTGCAAATGAGCAGGAAATCTACCAGGCCATGCTGACCGGCCCGCAGAATATGCCGAAGTTCTCTGACCGCCAGCTGTCTGCTGACGAGAAGAAGGACATCATCGCCTACATCAAGAACGCCAAGGAAACTCCGACCCCGGGTGGTTGGGGCATTGGTGGCATCGGCCCAGTTGCTGAGGGCCTTGTCATGTGGATTGTAGGCATTGTCGCTCTCGTAGCGGCCGCTCTTTGGATTGGATCCCGCCGATGAGTAATAACGAAAACAAGAAGTACAGCTCCGAAGAGCTGTCGAAGATGAGCAATGCGGATCTCGCTCGTCTGGGTGCTGAACTCGATGACGTGACCATTGCTTACCGCAAGGAACGCTTCCCGATTGCCAACGACCCGGCTGAAAAGCGCGCGGCTCGTGGTGTCACCATCTGGCTGGCACTGTCGGTCATTCTTGGCCTGGCATTCATCGCCATCTACCTGTTCTACCCGTGGCACTACAAGGGGCACGGCGAAGAGGGTCTGTGGCTGTACACTATGTACACCCCGCTGCTGGGTATCACCATCGGTGGCTGCATCGTCACCCTGGGTATTGGTGCAGTTAAGTTCACCAAGCGCTTCATTCCGGAAGAGATTTCGGTTCAGCGCCGCCACGATGGTCCGTCCGAAGAGGTCGACCAGAAGACCATCGTTGCCCTGCTGAACGATTCTTGGCAGACCTCCACCCTGGGTCGTCGCTCCGCTATCAAGGGCCTCCTTGGTACCGGCGCCGTCCTGGCTGGTATCGGCATGATCCTTCCGCTTGGCGGCATGATTAAGAACCCGTGGAAGCCACGCCACGACGTTGACGTCACTGGTGACGGCACCCTGTGGACCACTGGCTGGACTCTCGTCGAGAAGGGCCACAAGGTTTACCTGGGTCGCGACACCGGCGCTATCGCTGAAGAGGGCGTACACGGCTACACCACTAAGGGCGTTTCCCGCCTGGTTCGCCTCCGCCCAGAGGACCTGTCCGCAGGTTCCATGGAGACCGTCTTCCCTCTTCCGGAGGAGGACGTCAACGACGGCGACAAGTACTCCAAGGATGCTGATGTCTACGAGGCACACATGCACTCGATTCACGGCTCCCGCAACTCGGTCATGCTGATCCGTCTGCGTTCCCAGGACGCTGAAAAGGCAATCCTGCGCAAGGGTCAGGAAGACTTCCACTACGGCGACTACTTCGCCTACTCGAAGATTTGTACACACATCGGTTGCCCGACTTCTCTGTACGAACAGCAGACGAACCGTATTCTCTGCCCATGCCACCAGTCGCAGTTCGATGCACTGCACTACGGCAAGCCGGTCTTCGGTCCAGCTGCTCGCGCTCTTCCAGAGCTGCCGATCAGCGTTGACGAAGAAGGCTACATGTACGCAGAGGGCAACTTCATTGAGCCCGTCGGTCCGGCATTCTGGGAGCGTCAGTCATGAGTAATCCAACGAAACTAGCAACCGCTGCTAAGAATATGGATGACCGCTACACCCTGTCTGGCGGCATGCGTAAGCAGCTCAATAAGGTATTCCCTACCCACTGGTCCTTCCTGCTGGGCGAGATTGCACTCTACTCCTTCGTAGTCCTGCTCTTCTCGGGTGTTTACCTGACTCTGTTCTTCGACCCGTCGATGTCGAAGGTCATTTACGACGGTGCCTACGCGCCGCTCAACGGTGTCGAGATATCTCGCGCCTACGAGACCGCCCTGCAGATCTCCTTCGAGGTTCGCGGTGGCCTGTTCATTCGCCAGATTCACCACTGGGGTGCTCTGCTGTTCGCCGTGTCCATCATGGCGCACATGTTCCGCATCTTCTTCACCGGCGCATTCCGCAAGCCGCGTGAGGCTAACTGGGTCATCGGTTCCATCCTCCTGCTGCTGTCCGTGGCAGAGGGCTTCATGGGTTACTCCCTGCCGGACGACCTGCTTTCCGGTGTTGGTCTGCGTATTATGTCCGCAATCATCATCGGTCTGCCGATTATCGGCACCTGGCTGCACTGGATGATGTTCAACGGCGACTTCCCGGGTGACATGATTATCCCGCGCCTGTACATTGCACACGTGCTGATTCTCCCGGCCCTGCTGCTGGGTCTGATTGCCGCTCACCTGGCTCTGGTCTGGTACCAGAAGCACACCCAGTTCCCTGGCGCAGGTCGTACCGAGAACAACGTCGTCGGCGTTCGTATTCTCCCGATCTTCGCAGTCAAGTCCGTTTCCTTCGGCCTGATTACGTTCGGCTTCCTGGCGCTATTCGCTGGTATCTTCCAGATCAACGCAATTTGGAACCTTGGCCCGTACAACCCGGCGCAGGTTTCCGCTGGTTCCCAGCCGGATATCTACATGCTGTGGACTGACGGTGCTGCCCGTGTCATGCCGCCGTGGGAGCTTTACTTGGGCTCTTACACGATCCCGGCAGTCTTCTGGGTCGCCCTGCTCTGTGGTGTTCTGGTTGTCCTGCTCTTCGCTTACCCGTTCATCGAGGCGAAGATCACCGGCGACAACGCCCACCACAACCTGCTGCAGCGTCCGCGCGACGTGCCGGTTCGCTCCGGCCTGGGTGCCATGGCTTTGGTCTTCTACACCCTGCTGACTCTGTCCGGTGGTAACGACCTGATCGCATACCACTTCCAGATCTCGCTGAACGTGATGACCTGGGTTGGCCGTATCGGTCTGATCATCCTGCCTCCGATCGCTTACTTCGTCACTTACCGAATCTGCATCGGCCTGCAGCGCTCTGACCGCGCTGTCCTGGAGCACGGCATCGAGACGGGCATCATCAACCAGCTACCTGATGGTTCCTTCATCGAGGTCCACCAGCCACTGGGTCCGGTCGACGAGCACGGCCACGCCGTTCCGCTCGAGTACCAGGGTGCTTACGTCCCGAAGACCATGAACGAACTGGGCGCCGCTGGTAGCCCGGGTCGCGGTAGCTTCTTCAGCCCGGACTCCCCGGAGATCGCCGAAGAGGCAGCTCGTATCGAGCACGAGAACCACGAGCAGCAGGCTCAGATGTTCCGTGACCTCGAAGCTCAAAACGCTGAAGAGCGTCGCCAGCTCGAGCAGTAAAGTTCCGCGGTAGGTTTTCTACTGCGCTCAAATAAGACCACCCCGGTCCGCATCCACTTCGGATGTCGACCGGGGTGGTTTTTGTTACCCAGATTCTTCCGATTTCGCCTTGACCCCACATATGTCGGATACCAAATCTACTGTTTACCAGTACTAAAATGGACATATGTCTACCAGTCCCTCCCCCACCACCGATCTTTCGAGCAACGCCACACAGCTTGTCGCCAACGGTGTCAACTTCGACTACGAGGCCACGCCTGTTTTGCGCGATGTCTCGCTCACGCTTTCCGACGGCGATGTCCTCGGTCTGGTTGGAGACAACGGAGCCGGCAAGTCCACTCTTCTTTGGCTGCTGTCGGGTCGTCGTCGGCCCACGAGCGGTACGGTGACTCATATTGGCACGCGTGTACTCGGCTCTCAGGAACTGGAAGCTCCTTTCGACTCCACGGTGCAAATGCTTATCGATGAAGCCCTCGGCCCCTCGAAACGTCGTTTAGCGGAGTTAGAAGAGGCAGCTGAGGCGATGGCCTTAGCAGAGACCCCAGATGAGTCTAAGGCGGCAGAGAAGGCGTATTCGAAGGCCTTCTCGGACGTCATGGCTCACGATGACTGGAACGCCGAACATAATGCGGAGATTGTGCTCGACCATCTCGGCCTGACCGGTTCTGCTCCGGACGGCGCTCCCCTGACAGAGCAACTAACCACGGAGATTTCCGGCGGGCAGCGGGCGCGGTTGGGGCTCGCGATTACGCTCATTCGAAAGCCAGAGATTCTGCTTCTCGACGAGCCCACCAACCATCTCGATGAACGCGGTCGCCAGCTCGTGATTGACACCATCCAGAACCACCCTGGAGTGGTTGTGGTGGCAACACATGACCGCGACTTCCTGGATGCCGTTTGTACTGTAATTGGAGACTTGGTGCCGGGGCGCCCTGGTATTGGGCTGTTCCGTGGTAATTACTCCGACTACGCGAAGCACCGTCGCCACCAGCGTGAGCTATGGGAGCACCAGTGGCGCTCCGAGGAGCATGAACGCAATCGGTTGGAAGACACCATCGAGAATGGCGCTCGTGAGGTCTCACCGGGTCGGGAAATGACGGACAATAACAAGATGGCTTATGACCGCCGTGGCGGTCGTGTAGAGCGGCAAATCGCCCGCCGCGTGCGTTCGGCTAAGCAACGGCTGGAGGAACTCATTGAGGAAGGTGTGGAGCGTCCGCCGGCGCTACTGGGCTTTGATGCCCCGTTGACGGCGCCTCTACCGACCAAGCGCGCTGCTTCGGGAAGCGATGAGGATTTTCACCTCAAGATGCGCGGTGTGGTCGTCCCAGATCGAATTCGAGTTGGTTCACTGATTATTCGTCCCGGAGACAAGGTCGTTATCACAGGCCCTAATGGGGCCGGCAAATCTACCTTGTTTAAGACGATCATGGGGCAAGTTGAGACGCAGGCTGGCGAGGTGCGTATCGGCGAGAACTGTCGAGTAGCCATGCTGGCTCAGGAACAAGACTGGGAAAACCCAAAGAAGTCCGCCCGTGAGTTGTACGACCTTGCTCCCAATGCCCGCGTGCCTCTCGACGACTTTGGATTGCTTAGCCCCGAGGATGCCAATCGCCCGGTAGGAAGCCTCTCCATCGGCCAGCAACGACGGGTGGCGTTAGCGTTGGTCGTAGCCAACCCGCCGGAGATCTTGCTGCTCGACGAGCCTACCAACCATCTGAGTGTGGATCTGATCGAGCAGGTCCAAGACGCAATCGCATCTGCAGAGGGCACAATTATTGTGATTACCCACGATCACCGCATGATTAACTCGCTCGAAGCGCGACATCTGCAGGTGACTGATGGTGAGGTCATCGAACTGCCTAAGGGGCAGAAACCCGTCGAATTCGCTTGATACGGAATCATATATTGACTACAGATCCTAACCGACGAGGTAACACCAGTTAGGAATCCCCTCCCACTCGCCCAAACAAAAAAGTCTCTCCCACTAACGCCCTTGTTAGTGGGAGAGACTTTTCGGTTATCTACGACTGTGGTTCAGTCTGATTGCACTCGGACTAGTGCTTCTCCGGCGGAGTGATGTACTGAGTGTTGAGCTTGGTGCCGGAGACGATCAGAATTACCGCGCCAAGGACAATCAGCCAGTAGGCCATGAATGCGATGCCGTAGCCCATGAGGAGGATGCCCATGGTCATCACGAACGGCCAAATCGAGCTAGCGGAGAAGAAACCGAGGGTACCTGCACCGTCGGCAATCTCTGCCTCTTCGAAGTCGGCCGGGGTGATGTCGGAGCGGCGCTCAGTGAAGTGGAAGTATCCACCGAGCATCAGAGTCATCAGAGCTGCGAGGACCAGGCCGGTTGCGCCAGCCCACTCGAGGCGACCCTGGCTTTCGTTGATGACGTTACCGGTGTCCTGGAGGTACTGAGTGCCGAAGATGTAGACGACAGCCATGAACCCCAGGAACACGGTAAGTCCGTAGAAGAGCTTTGCTGCAGACTTCATTTGAGAACTTCCTTTAAGTAAGAATCTTGCTGGGTTTACTTGGCGGTCGCGTTCAGGTCAATGGTGTTAGCACCACGATCACCCATGTCGCGGGTGTCGACACGACCGGAGTTGAACGGCGAAGTGGAGACTGCGAATGCCGGCTCACCGATGTGCTTCAGAGCATCAGCGTTAGTAGCTTCTGGGTTCTCCTGGCGGAACTTGATGTACTCGGTGAATGCCTCACGGGAGACAGCACGAATCTCGAAGTTCATCATTGCGTGGTAGGTACCACACATCTCGGCACAACGGCCAACGAATGCGTTCTTGACCTTGTCGCTCGGGTTGTCCTCTGGTCGGTTGGCAATCTTGTCCGAGTCAATCTTTTCGATCTGGAAGACACGGTTGGACTTGTTAGCCTCCGGGTGCGGGAACACGTCGCGCTTGAAGAGGAACTCCGGAACCCAGAAGGAGTGAATCACGTCAGCGGACGCGAGGTCGAACTGGATTGCAGTGTCTTCCGGAACAACGAGGACCGGAACCTCTTCGGTGGTACCGAGGGTCTCAATCTCGTCGTAGTGCAGGTAGTCGAGGCTCTCCTTGGAGCGTCCGTGAACCGGGTGCTCCTTCTGCTTTGCGCGATCCTCAGCGGACGGAACCTCGTGGCCGCCCTCGGTGAAGAACTGCTCATCAGCCGGCTTCTCAATACGGCCGTTGTATTCCTCGCCGCCCATCAGGTCAGCGGAAATGTTGGCGTAACCGAACTTCCAGTTCCACTGGAAACCGGTGACGTCGACGGTAACTTCCGGATCCTTATCCAGGGCAGTGACCTTGTCCTGAGTCTGAACCGTGAAGAAGAACAGAGTCATCACGATCAGAATCGGGAGAATGGTCAGAGACAACTCAACCGGAACGTTGTATGCAGTCTGGCGCGGGAACTCGCCCTTGCCCTTCTTTTCAGCCTTCTTAGCTGTGAAGTTTGCCATCGAGTAAAGGGTAACGCCCCAAACGATGATGCCGATAATCCAAGCTGCAACCCAGGTCCAAACCCAGAAGTTACCCATGGACTGTGCTTCCGGGGTCACACCTTCCGGCCAACCAAAGCGGAGCAGCTTGAAGAAGCCGTTCTCCGGAGGATTAACATCGCAGCCGGCAAGCAAGGCTGCGCTACCGGTGGCAACGCCGAGGACGCCGAGCTTACGGGCGACTCCGAACTTTCTACGCTGATTCACGTGTGTCTGCCTTCCTGATCCACACAATTTTCGATAACCGATTAAGGTTTCGTCCTACCCAAGCAGAGTAGTCGATTCTTAAGCTTTCTCCACAATAAATATGGCTGTGGGGTGCCTTTGAGTATATCTGCCCTAATAAAATACTGAGAAAGACCCGCCTATCGGGGGTGGCATTCTCACCAGTTACACCCTGTTGACGCTCCTAAGTCTATGAATTTTTTAGTGTTTGTGCCACGCGCTGACGCACACACCGTCCCGCGCAACCTTGCCCCGAGCCCTAGACACGGCAAACTCAGACATTCTCGCTTTTCCCCAAAAGGCATTAAAGTAGGTGCAGCATTTCTATGTGGCGCCAATCTGGGGTTCAACCCAGCTACTCAGCCACGCGGCGGTCCTTCACGGCCACCGGTTAAGGCGACAACCAGTCGCGCTGAGCCGCTAGCTACGGAGCCGTCGAAAATCCATTAAGTGACACTAAGCGAAAGGTGCGCGCACGAAGCATGTGTGGTCTTCTCGGAATCCTGGCTGCAAATTCTGACGCAGCGGAGCTCGTTCCCGTTGTCGAAAGGGCCCTGCCCTGCATGCGGCACCGCGGCCCTGACGATGCAGGCACGTGGCACGATGAGGACGCAGTTTTCGGCTTCAACCGCCTATCCATTATTGATATTGCCCACAGCCACCAACCGCTGCAGTGGCTGTCTCTTATACACATCTGACGCTGCCGACGACTCCTTACGTGTAG